>Ga0070741_10009179_pt1 | contig 19377 bp, 17 predicted proteins | sample Coa_R1_4_FD_66440 | JGI IMG/M metagenome (GOLD analysis project Ga0070741, IMG submission 66440) | Surface soil microbial communities from Centralia Pennsylvania, which are recovering from an underground coalmine fire - Coalmine... | ecosystem: Environmental > Terrestrial > Soil > Unclassified ...
GATTACAAGATTATTGTAATTACTGACCAATCCGGAATTGGAAGAGGATATTATAGTCAACAAGAATTCGATAATTTAAACGTTTGGATGCTCGAAAAGTTGAAAAAAGAAGGAGTTAGAATAGATAGAGTCTACTATTGCCCTCATATAGATAAGGATAATTGTGGATGTAGAAAACCCAAGATAGGAATGTTAATGAATGCTGTGAGAGATTTTGGAATATCATTGAACAAAAGTTGGCTAATTGGGGATGACAAAAGAGATATTATTATGGGAAAAGAAGTAAACGTAAGGACTATAAAGATCGGTGAGATCATGCCAAAAGATTTAAAACTTGAGCCTCATTATTATGCTAAGAATTTAAAAGAAGCTGTAGATTTAATTCTTTCAAACAAATGAAAAAATATATCGTTACAGGGGGAGCAGGGTTCATAGGCTCTAATCTTATTAGAAAGTTAAATGACGAAGGTATTGATGAAATTCTCGTGGTGGATAATCTTACGGAAGCAAAAAAAAGGAATTTGAAGGGTCTTAAGTTTAAGGCTTATCAAGATAAAAAGGAATTTATTGAAAAGCTCCCCCAGGATAGTCCTGATTACGTAATACACTTTGGTGCTTGCACGAATACGATGGAATATAATAGAGATTATTTAGAAAAAAATAATTTGATTTATAGCAAAAAGGTATTTGATTACTGTAAAGACAGAAATATAAGACTAATCTATGCTTCTTCGGGATCTGTTTATGGGGATGGAAGTAATGGTTACAGCGAGGATGCCAAAAATCTCAAACCTTTAAATCCCTATGGAGAATATAAATACATATTTGATAATTGGGCTTTAGAGCAGAACTTTACCAATTGGATAGCTCTTCGTTTCTTCAATGTTTTTGGTCCACATGAGTATCATAAAGGACGAATGGCTTCTGTTGCATATCACGCCTTTGAGGAAATCAAAATAACAGGAAAGATAGATCTATTTAAATCATACAATTCTAAATATAAAGACGGTGAACAAAAGAGGGATTTTATTTATGTAAAAGACGTAATAGATATGAGCATGTATCTTACCGAACGGGATGAGCTAAACGGAATATATAACATAGGAACAGGAAAAGCCAGAACTTTCCTTGATTTGGCTAATGCAATTTTTGAAAGTTTAAACAAAGAGGCAAAAATTAATTTTATTGAGATGCCTGACCAACTTAAAGAAAAATACCAATATTTTACCGAGGCAAAAATCACTAAACTATTCAAAACAGGCTATAAAGAGAAAATAAGAACATTGGAGGAATCAATAAATGATTACGTTAATAATTATTTAATTAAGCTATGAAAATTCTTGTCCTATGTTTGCCCGGAATTGGTGATTCGCTAATGGCTACTCCAATGATTAAGGCTTTAAGGAAAAAGTTCCCCAAAGCAACCATAGATGTTCTTTGCATGTTTAGAAGTGTAGAATACGTACTTAAAAATAATCCTAACATCGACAATGTTTTTTTTGTCCCCATCTTTACCGACTCAAGGCCAGCTGCAATTTATCATCTTCTTCCTTACAGGAAAAAAAGGTACGATGTCTCAGTGCTTGCATTTCCATCATTTAGGAAAGAATATCATGTTGTTCAGTGGATAATTAATGCAAAAAAAAGGTTCGCTCATCGATTCAAGAAGGGATATTTTACCGAATTCACCTTTCTAAATACTGAATTGATCAGTGTTGACGAAAATGTTCATAATGTAATTAATAATATGAACCTACTTAATCTATTTGGTTTTGATTGGCAAAAACAATTCAAGGATAATTCGTTTACTTACGACCTTTCCCTAGATCCAAAGGATAAAGAATACGGGAATCTATACATCGACAAACTAAACTGGAAGAAAGATAAAGTTGTAGGTCTCCATCCCGGATCCATCGATTCTCCGGCCGGTCTTTTAAAAAGATGGCCTATTGAAAGATATATTTCTCTTGCCAATAAACTTATAGAGGGAGGATATAAAATTCTAGTATTTTGTGGTCCGCATGAAGAATTCCTAGGCGAAAGAATTATGCAGGGAATTCTCAAAAAAAAAGATGCCCGGCTGGTAGAGGGAATTAGATTTGGAGAATCATTGGGGATATTGAGTAATGTCGCTATTTTTATATCTAACGATAATGGTTTTGCCCATTTAGCGAATGCCCTCAAGATTAAAAGCATTGTCCTTTTCGGTCCGACAAATCCACTATGGTGCGCTCCCTACAATAAAAAATATTCGACTATCATTAGGAGGGCGGAGTTTGATCCGTGGTTTAGAAATGACATGAAAGTGACCAGTCCACCGAAAAAAGCTCAAGGCGGAATGGATCAAATAGGAGTAAAAAACGTTTTAGAAATATTTAAGAATGAAATTCATAGATAATAAAGGTAAATACTTTTTATTATTAGGAATACTTGTTTTAGGGTTTATTCTTCGGTCGAATAATCTGTATACCTGGCCAAGGCTTGGTGCAACATTCGATGAATATGCTTGGACTTGGCAGGGGATGAATCTCATCCAAAAAGGAGTTCCAATTTCTTGGTCTCCCCACCCCCAATATAAAAATACGAATTCAATTACTTACCAGAGAACACATTTTAGGATTGTTCGACCGTTCCTTGAACACCCGCCGTTATTCGGGTTGGTTGCTGGTTCGTTCGCTTTGTTGAATGGAGCCAGAGATATGTATCATTTAACCCTTCAGAACATTAGACCGCTCGCTTTGATTTTGGGAACACTTTCGGTTTTTATGGTTTATCTTCTTTCTCAGGAACTGTTTGGAACACAAATAGGATTAATGTCTTCACTCCTCTATGCAACGATTCCCAGCGTAGTTATTGGTTCGAGGATTGTTCAGAACGAGAATTTCTTAATTCCGTTTTGGCTGCTTTCTTTGTACCTTTTATCAAAATATTTGAAAACCGGGAAAAGGAGGTTCAGGAATCTTGCAGCAATTTTGGCAGGTTTACTATCTTTGGCAAAAGTTCCCTGGCTTGTAGTTGGGCTTTCTCTGTCCATGATTCTATCTTTTAGAAGAAAATGGAGGGATGCGATTATTTTGGGGATAGTCACGTTAGGGATTTTTTCACTCTTTATAGTCTATGGTTTTTATTTTGATAAAAATTTGTTCTTAAGTCTTTGGATCTTACAGTTAAATCGGTACGATCTAGGTTTTACCAGTATTTATGCTTTATTCCAAAAGCCGTTTTTGGTTGATAGATTCTATCTTGATGGGTGGATATACTTAGGATGGTTTTCTTTAGCAATGCTTTGTAAGGACATAAAAAAGTATGCTTTTATAATTTTACCCTTTTTGGCTTATTTCCTTGTTTTTTTAGTGGCGATTCCGGATGAACCAGGGCATGGATGGTATAGATACCCATTTTATCCGTTCTTAGTAATTTCTCTTGCTATTTTTATTAAAGAGTATTTTTCAAAAAATTGGATGGCAACTTTTTTCTCGCTAGCAATTGTTGGGACAACACTTTTGCAAAGCACTTGGGGAAGTATGTTTGGTTTTTCTTATCCTCTTTTTAGGATTGCTATCCTTATCTGGTGTTTAGTTTTATTGCCTCTTTTTTGGCAAAATAAAAATATTCTAAAATTAGCAAAATTATCGAGTCTGGCCGGGCTTCTTTTGCTTTTGCTCTTAAATATCTGGTCTGTGCTTCTTTATAGTGAGCAATAGAATTTAAGCTAATTTAGATATATAATACATAAATTAACTAATGCAAAAACGTCCCCTGGTTTCTGTAATCATACCAACCTTTAATAGAGAGGTTTATGTCACTCCCTGCCTCAATTCGATCAAAAATCAAACTTACAAGAATATCGAGATAATTGTAGTTGATCAGGGAAGTTCGGATAATACTCCTAAAATTGCAAAAAGTTTAGGTGCAAAGGTTATTTCTGTTGCCAGGCCAAAATTTTATTCTCCACCAAGTAAATCTAGGAATATTGGCTTTAGGGCATCAAAGGGAGAAATTCTTATACACCTTGATAGTGATATGGAGTTAACTCCCAAACTGGTTGAAGAAATAGTAAGTATCTTCAAAAGGGGAAAATACGGGGCTCTTGTCATACACGAGATAGACAAAACAAAAGGATTTTGGAGTATGTGTAAAGCACTTGAAAGACGCTGTTATTGGAACAATCTTAAAGTAGAGCATGCGAGGGCAGTAAAAAGAGAAATCTTTATAAAAGTAAAGGGTTACGATGAAGGCTTAAATTCGGGAGATGATTTAGATGTTCACAAAAAGTATATGAAGGTTAGTGAGGTAGGTTTCTGTAAAAATGTTCTCTACCATAACTTAGGTGATTTAAATTTTACAAAATTGATGCTAAAAAAATATAATTACGGAAGAACAGCGGCTAAATATTTCAAAAAGACCAACGAAAATGTTGCTATATTCTTCGCTGAAGAATTTAAATGTTACGCTCGGAATTACAAATTGGTTTTTAAAGATCCAGTAATAGGTTTTGGAATGCTATTCATGAAGCTATCTGAGATGACCTTCGGTTTACTGGGACATTTATCAAGCACTACTCACATGAATCTACATCTTGGCGTTTATGAAAAATGAAAAAATCTATTTCAATATCTTCGCTTACAATGTAGAGCCAAACGGAGTCTCGGGTGGAGAAACAATCCTAATAGAGTTATTTAAAAGGATCTCAAAGAGATTCTCGAAAGTTATTATTTTTACATGGAAGGCAGGAGCTGATTTATATAGAATTTATGGCCTTAATAATGTTGAATACAAGGTTTCCAATGTGCATCTTTTTAGAAACTTCTATTTGTCTTTCCTAATTAGAATAGTCTATTCATCCTGGTTAGGCTTAACATTAAAATTAAATAATCCTTCGAAAAATTTTCTTTTCTTTTCTTCCGATTTCTGGCCAGATGCGTTTTGCGTGATACTACTAAAGCTAAGGTATCCCAGTGCCAAATTCGTTAGTAACTTTTATCTTGCAGCTCCGAATCCGTTTCGAGGATTTAAGGAAAAAGGTGGACTTTCGTTTCCTAGTCTAAACGGTTTTGCTTTCTGGCTAATGCAAAAACCAATATATTGGTTCACAAAAAAATATGCAGATCTTATTTTTGTAACAAGCGAACCGGATGTCGATCGGTTTCCAAGTCAGAGAAAACGAGGCAGAGTAATGGTTGTCAAGGGTGGGGTGAATTTTGAAGAGATTAAGAAATTTAATTTGGAAAATAAAAATGAAAAGAAATCCTACGACGGCGTATTCATGGGTAGATTTCATCCCCAAAAAGGAGTCTTAGAATTAGTTTCCATTTGGAAGGACGTAGTCAAAAATAAGCCAAACGCTCGCTTGATTATGATAGGAGATGGACCCTTAATGAATAAAGTAACCCAGAAGATTAAACAATTTAGACTAGGGAAGAACATCATCTTAAAAGGACTAATTCTTTCTCCAAAGGAGAAATATAAAATTTTTAAACAAAGCAGAATTATTATTCACCCTGCAGTTTACGACAGCGGTGGAATGTCTGCTGCGGAGGGCATGGCCTTTGGATTACCAGCGGTTTCATTCGATTTGTTAGCTTTAAAGTCTTACTACCCAAAAGGTATGATAAAAATTCCCCAAGGAGAGTTAAAAAAATTCGCTGAAACTATCCTAAAATTACTTGCAGATAAATATTTATATGATAAGACAGGAAAAGAAGCTTTGGACTTGATTGAAAGCGAGTGGGATTGGGATAAAAAGGCGGAAACCGTTGGGAAAAAACTTGTTTCCCTAATGAACTAATATGTTCTATATAATTCATAAATTCAAGCATCCCCTTAATTGGCTGTTAAAAATAAGCGGTCTATATATTCCTTTAAATATTTTGGCAATCACGCTATTTAGTAAGAGAAATAAACTTTCGAAGAAATATATAAAGGGAAGAGGGATGGAGATTGGGGCATTGCATACACCCTTAAAAGTCTTTAACAAAAGCGAAGTTCTATACTTAGACAGAATGAGCGTTAAAGATTTAAGGAAACATTATCCCGAATTAAGGAAGTTTAAATTTATAAAAGTAGACATTGTAGATGACGGAGAAAATTTAAATAAGATAAAAACTTCATCGGTTGATTTTGTTATCGCTAATCATTTTATAGAACACTGCGAAAACCCAATCGGGGTTCTAAAGAATCATTTAAGGGTTCTTAGGAAAGACGGAATCATTTACTGGGCAGTCCCGGACAAGAGATACACGTTCGATAATATTAGGCAGTTAACTTCAAATGAACATTTAGAAAAAGATTTCAAATTGGGCCCGCAAGCCTCGAGACGAGATCATTATGAGGAATGGGTGAATAAAATATCCACCTATAAAGGTAAAAAAGCTTTTAAAGAAATAAATGTACTTATAAAAAATAAATATAGCATTCATTTCCACGTTTGGACGATGGATTCTTTTAGGAACTTTCTCATATATGTTAAAAGACATTACAATCTTCCATTCAGGATTTTAGAAATAACGCCGAGTGTTAATGAATTTATTGTTGTCTTAAAAAAAGTATGAAAAGATTTATTCGTAATATTTATTTGACCTTAAAAACAATAGAAAATATTCATACCTTTATCTTCGATTATTTTGGTTTTCTAAAAAAAGATGTTATCTATAAGATTAGGAATAAAAATATCACTTTTGTAGCAAGAGCGGGGACTTCAGATAAAGATCAAATAGTAGCAATCATGTCAGGGTTTGAATATCCATTGAGAATACTGCCAAAACTTAAAACGCCCATAATACTGGACCTCGGAGCTTATATAGGAGATTCTACAATTTATATAAATAATTATTTTAGAGGAAAATGCAGAATATTAGCTGTTGAACCTAGCTTAGAAAATTATAAATACTGCAGGCTAAATCTAGAGAGAAACAAGATTAAAGCTACACTACTCAATCTGGCAGTAGGAGATAAGAGTGGAAAGACATACTTAAGAGTCTTAGGACTTAATAAAGATGCCTACAGGGTTGCTAATAAAGGAAGACAAACTGAAGTTATTACCTTATCCAAATTGGCTGAAAAACTCCCTGGGAAGAAAATAGATATACTCAAAATGGATATTGAAGGTGGAGAATATAGAATATTCAACCATAAAGAATCCTACGCATTTATTAAAAATAATGTGCGCTTTATTTTTCTTGAATATCATTATGATCTGGGTAAATCCTATGTAAGAGATTTGCTTTCTAAATTAGAAAAAGATTTTTTTATCATGTATCATAGGGATAATCTTATTTCCTTGGAGAATAAATTATTGAAATGAAAAAAATTTTGATAACCGGAGGAGCTGGATTTATAGGATCACATTTGGCAGACCGATTTATAAACGACAATTATAATATTAGCGTAATTGATGATTTGTCCGGAGGTTTTAAAAGGAATCTTAATAAGAAAACAGAGTTTTACGAATGTGATCTAAGGGATCAAAAAAGAACAGACGAAATTATTTCAAAAATAAAACCTGAAATTGTTTATCACTTAGCAGCAAACGCCGCGGAGAACAAAGCGCAATTTTCCCCCATAGATATAACTACAAGAAACTTCAACACTTTCATTAATACCTTTGTTTCTTCATTGAGGAATGGTATGAAAAGGATAATTGTTACTTCGAGTATCGCAGTTTATGGAGCACTCCAAACACCTTTTAAAGAGAATGACAAACCCGAACCGGAAGATTTGTACGGAATAAGTAAGTTAATGATGGAGGAATCTTTAAAAGTTTTAAGTAGGGTCCATGGGTTCGAATATATAATTACAAGGCCCCACAACGTTTATGGTCCAAGGCAGAATATGACAGATCCATATAGAAATGTCGTTGCGATTTTTATGAATTCACTACTGAAAGGTGAGCCATACTATATATATGGGGATGGAAATCAAAGAAGGTGCTTTTCTTATATAGATGACGTTATTGACGCCCTTTATAAATGTTCTTTTGAGAATGTTAGCGGAATGACTTTTAATGTAGGTGCGGATAAGGATTACACACTAAACGAACTTTCAGAAGCTATTCAAAAGGTAACAGGTATAAAAATTCAACCTATCCACATTGAAGATAGGCCGCAGGAAGTAAAAGTTGCCATAGCTGACCACTCTCAAGCGAAGAATTATTTGGGTTATAAGGATAGAGTTTCTCTTCTGGAAGGTTTAAAAAAAACTTGGGAATATGCACAAAGCATGGGTCCCCAAAAACCAAAATACACGAAGATAGAACTGGATAATCCAAAGCTTCCCTCGAATTGGAGAAAAGGCTCAAATGAATAAGCTTCCCAAGGTCTCTGTTGTGATGTCAAATTATAACGGTTTAGATTTAAGGCTAATAGATAAGTCTCTTCCCTCGATTCTCAAAAATTCTTATCCTAATCTGGAAGTCCTTCTTGTAGATAATGCCTCGGTAGATAAAAGTTTGGAGTATGTCAAAAAAAATTTTCGGAATAATCCAAAACTCAGAATAATTGAGAACCCAGTGAACATGTATAGCGTAGGTCTTAATCTCGGAATTAAAAATTCTATAGGAAAATATGTTGCATTCTTTAATAATGATGCTTATGTAGAAGACGGTTATTTTGAAAAATTTGTTTCTTTTCTAGATAAAAACAGTTCGGTTGCACTTGCCCAGGGGAAGCTTTTGTCTTCGGTAGATCATTCAAAGATAGATTGTGTAGGAGAGACAATGGATATTTTTGGAAATCCTCTTAGTTTCGGTCACGGAGATAAAGACAGCGAGAAGTTCAATAGCACAAAAGAAATTCTATCCGTTAGCGGTTCATGTTCCATTCTCAGAAAATCAGTAGTTAAAAAAATCGGAAATTTCGATGAAGCTTACGGAATAGGCTACGAGGATATGGATTTATCGCTAAGAGCCTGGATGAACGATCTAAAAGTGATTTATTTTCCGGATGTTAGGGTTTTCCATAAGCGGGGAGCGACCGACTTATCTCCGGTTATTAGGAATAAAGTGAAATGGCACTTTAATAAAAATAGAATTGCAACACTTATAAAAAACGAGCCGTCGAATTATCTAATTTTAAGTTTACCTGTTGTATTTGTTTTCTATATTTTAATGGGTATTTATGAAAGCCTTATTCAAGGAAAACCCAAATTAGGGCTAGCAAGATTGGCTTCGATCATTTGGGTTATCTACCATTTACCAGAACTTTTGTCTAAAAGGCGAAAGTTAGGAAAAAGAATAAATAATTTTGGGAAAATAAAAAATCTAATGATAAAAAAATTTGTAATAATTTAATGTTCCAGCTTCTTAATAAAATACCATTTACATACCCATGGATTCTCAAAAATGCTATTGGAAAAGATGTTAAGACAATTCTGGATGTAGGGTGTGGAACCGGGGAGCTGATGGTAAATTTGAGTAAGGGAGAAAATTGGGGAATAGTAGGAGTCGATATATATGGTCCGGCTCTTAAGAAGGCAAAAAAAACTGGAGTTTATAAAGAACTTTATCAATCAGATATTTTAAAACTTCCCAAGAATTTAACGAAAAGAAAATACGATGTTGTATTCAGCTCTCAAGTTGTTGAACATTTGCCAAAAGAAAAAGCACTAGAACTTATTGGGCAACTTGAAAAACTTGCAAAAAAGCGTGTGGTAATCACAACAACCGTTGGATTTATGAAATTTAATCCTCTAGAGCCGCATCATGATCATCTCCATGACGAGAATCCTTTTCAGAAACATAAGTCTGGTTGGAGCTCTTCGGAATTTAAGGAGATGGGATATATCTCGCGAGGCCAGGGATTATTCATAATCTATAGAGAGGGTTATCTTGCTAGGAAATTGCCAAGATTAGTTCTTCCGATTTTGCAAGTTATCTCGCTAGCCTTTTCTCCTATTGTCTTTTTCTTCCCGATTCTTGGTACATATCAGATAAATTACAAGATAAAAAATGCCAAAAATAAATAAAGCATTCTGCTTTTTCTTTCTAATTGCTTTTTCCTTGGCTTTGGTTTGGTTCAAAGGAGGGTATATTATAGCTTTAGGGGAATCAGCCATTCCCTTTTATAATCTTCAAAATCTTTTTAAGATATACTCCCATGTTTGGACGCCTATTTCTCTTGGTTTTTATCAGACTCCCGTAGTTTCACTACCATTTTTTAGCTATGGCTTAATTTTTGAATTACTAGGCTTTCCTGGTTTCTTGGTCCAGGCAATCGTGTTCCTTACGCTGGCTTTTCTTATACTTTTGAATTCATATATTTTTGGCAGATATCTTTTCCGGGATTTAGTTAGCAAGAGTAAGGATAAAGCTCTAATTTTTGGCTCGTTATTCTATCTTTTCAATCTCGTCTGCCTAGTTTCTGTGTGGAACAGATTGCAATATCCTTTTATTTTATTTTACGTTTCTCTTCCGCTAGCTCTTTTTGTATTTAATCAAGGACTTTCTAAAAGAAAGCTTATTTATAGTTTATATCTTGGGCTCCTGTTAATTCCCTTTTCCATGGCTTTTTTAGCGATCCCGTTTATGGAGCTTTTATGGGCGACTCTCGGAGCATATGCCTTATTTCACATAATCATAAACAAAAATAAAAACGTTACCTTATTTACTATTTTTTATTTCTCACTTTGCGGAATCGTTTGGTTCCTCTTGAATTCCTGGTGGCTTCTTCAGTTTTTCCAATATACACTCACGCTTTCGCATGATATTTATAGCCTAAGCGGAAATGTAGCAACATTAAAAATTCTGAGCCAAGTACAAGGTAACTTATCTTATGTTTTCCGTCTTATGAACAGAGATTTATTAATAAAAATGGAAGAAGTTTGGGGATCATTTTATTTTATCCCACTTTTTGTTTTCTTAAGCTACCTGATTCCCTTTTTAGCTTTTTTCCCGCTTCTCATAAAAAAGAAACCCAGTTATATATATTTCTTTTTAGGGTTTTCTTTGATAATGTTATTTCTTATAAAGGGGTCTGAAGGTCCCTTCGGAGAAATTTTCCTCTTCCTCTTTTCTAACTTTAGGCCTCTTGAAGTATTTAGGGGAGCTTTCGAAAAGTTCGGTTTGGTCCTTCCTTTAGCATACATGCCTCTTATAATATTTTCGATAATTTTAATAAATGAAAATTTGAAAAGAAAAGTAGGACAACTTCGAGCAAACCTCATATTATTGGGGACTGGAATTCTGCTTTTTTTAGTTTTAACTTTTCCTTACTGGAACGGATGGATTTTTACTTATTACGTTCCTCACGCCAATAATTTAAAAACCGGTGATTATGTTAAAGTTCCTGATTTTTACAAGGATGCTAATAATTATTTAAATAAGGATTCCCAAGATTTTAGAGTAGTTGTTTTACCAATCGAAAACGATAGCGTAACTTATAACTGGAATGGTCATGGTTTTACAGGGTTGGATTATACAAACGGTCTCTTTTCTAAATCATTTGTAACAACTTCCTTTGGGGTGGAGAATCTAGATTTTGTTGTTAGTCAGTTTCAAGACGTGCTTCTAAATGCTCCTCAATTTTTTACAAAGGCAATGAATATTGTAAACGCTAAATATTTAATGGTGCGTAAAGATATTGATTATAAGTATCGTACAACTATGAATCCTAATGAAACAGAAAAATTGATCAGAGATGGCCATATTCCCAATCTATCTTTTGAAAAGCAATTTGGTGATCTGTATTTTTACCGTAATAATAATTTATTGCCTAAAATTTTTGTTGCAAAAAATATATATAGTTCACCTCAGGAAGCACCTTGGAAGGATATACTCGGTTTAACTAATTTTAATCCAGGGGATGCTGTGTTAAACTCGGGAATAACAAATGAAGGTTATAAATTTATTGATTCCCATGCTTCTACAGAGCTTTTTTATCCACAGATAGTTTTTAACTATAATGATTTTCCGGCAGTCACTTATTCAGATGCTCTATCTCAAATTCCAAAATATTTTAGATTTCTACCTGGTGATAGGTTCTACGTTTTCATAACACTAAAAGAGAGAATATCCCTGCTTTTAACGAAAGATCCAGAATACAAATTTTTTAATCTCCTGGACTTAACAATAAAAAGAGTCGCAGAATTGCAAAGAGTTGCCCTAGACAAAGATACTAATAATTTAGATATTGCGCGGAAAAACTATATTGCCAGTCTGGATGAATTTAAAGATTTCGCGCAAAAATACGACCCCATCTACACAAGAAATATTCAATACGTTAGATATAAAACCGAGGTGCAACGGATTATTCTTGAGCATCTTAGCTTAACCAGTTCTAGCGATTCGATAAAAGCAAAATTTGATGAGAGTGAAAGCAAATTAGATCAGATAAGTTCTAATCTTGGAATAATTCCTCAATATCCCGCCCTTCAGGGAATTAAAAAAATAATTGCTTATAGATATTCTCTCAGAGAGGCTGGTTTGTATGAAATAATGTTGAGCAATCAACAAATAGATAAATGGTATATATTTAATACGGATAATATTCCAGTTCAAGTAAATGATAAAGTTTATTATGTTAATCCAACGCTGAATTCAGATTTTTTTGATTTTGGAAGATTTCTTCTTAATCGAGGAACAAATGAAATTCAAATTTTCCTGCCCGACTCAATTAATCTTTCGATATCTGGAAATCAGGGAAAGTTAGAAACAACCGAAGGAACAGAACAAAAAATCTTTTTGAGCAATTTCGATCCGCAGGCTTCGTATAATCTTAAATTTGAATATAAAGTCAATAGCATTGCAAATGTTGCTCTTAGAGTTAATACGGATATAGACTATCAACAAAACGGAAAAAGAGATACTGCCAAAAGTATCGATTTGGACTCGAGGACAACAAATTGGACAAAGTTTACATTCCCTTTTAATTTTTACAGAGGAGCAAGGAATGGTTCCTTGTCCTTCATAGTAAAACCCAATGAAGATTGTCCAAACGGCGATAGAACGCCTATATACTTTAAGCAGTGTAAATTGAAGAGAAATACCCAACCAATTACATTTGAATACAGAAATTTAAGTATTGAGAGAATTTTTTCCAACCCCATAATTTTGACCAAAACTAATAACGTTACTCCAATGAAGCAACCTGAAAAAGTTTCTTATACGAGAGTAGATCCAACTAAATTTAAAGTAGATGTAAAGGGAGCCAAAGGACCCATTCTCTTGGTTTTTTCTGAAAATTTTGATGGAGGATGGAAAGCTTCTTTTGCTGATAATGGAGAAAAAATAAGCGATGGAAATCACTTTCTAGTTAATTCCTTTGCAAATGCTTGGTATATCGATAGGAAGGGAGATTATCAAATCATTTTGAGTTATTCTGCAGAGGATCTTTATAATAAAGGGAAAATAATCTCGTTATTCGCAATAATTGGAAGCGTGGTAATTATTATTTTACACAAAAGAAAAAAATGAATTTATTACTACAATTAAATACTTTACTTTTTAAAAAAATATTTTTTTATAGATATTTGTATGACAATTTTTGGCAATTGGGCCAATTAATGTTTATCCTTTTTTGGATTTACCTAATTAAATACAGAAAGATATCGGGTAAAAAAACTGCGATAATTGGATTTGCTCTTTTTACCGTTATGATGTTTTTAAATATGTTGGGCTTAGATGATCAAGCAGGCTTGGTAGGCCAATACGTTTTCATTTTATTCTGTGTTTCTTTCATTCAAGAATTTTATCATTTCCTTAAACATGAAAATAAATAAATTATTTTTTTTACCTCTTTATTTTTTTCTTTTTATTATAACTTTCGGTTTTTTCTTCAGAACGTCACAAATTACAGGTGGAGATTACCTTATCTTAAATTCCCAAACCGCTCATCTTATTTCTTTTTCTTATGCTTGGTGCAATTACACAAATCTGGGAATGAATTGTGCTCCAATAATTCTTCACTACCTCCCTTATGGAATTTTAATAAATATTGTATTTTCTCTTACTCACAATGGTTTTATAACAGAGAGAGTAGTCTGGTGGTTACCTTTCTTTTTTCTATCTTTCTTTTCGATAATAATTTTATTTAAAAAAATTTTTCCTGGAAACTCATTTTGGATTTTAACCCCTCTTATCTTTATTTGGAACACATATTCCTTAATGATTATAGGCGGAGGACAAGTTGCCGGTATCGGGGTGGCTTATGCGGCAATGCCTCTCCTTTTTTACTTTATGATTTCTTTTTTCGAAAAATTACGACAAAACTCTAGTAAGAAATTGCGTTTCGCTATACTTTTCGGGATAGCTATGGCTTTAGAAGCGGTTTTTGATGCAAGGATTTTATTTCTGTTTTCTCTTCCTTTCATCTTATATTTATTGATGTCATTAAAGGGTCTAAAGTTCTCGCCCAAGAATTTAGTCCTAATTTTTACGCCTTTTCTAATTGTTTTTCTTTTGCATTTTTTTTGGATCGTTCCTTCATTTCTAATTGGACAAAATCCGTTAACACAGTTAGGACCTGCCTATTCTACGGTGGGAGCGGTAAAATTCTTTAGTTTCGCAAATTTCGAAAATGCATTAGCGTTGCTTCATCCTAACTGGCCCGAGAATGTCTTCGGTAAAACTGGATTCATGAGATCAGAGTTTATTTTGATTCCTGTTCTGGCCTTTGTTTTTCTACTTTTTAAACATAAAAAGGAGTATAAATTGAATCTTAATTATTTTGCTCTGCTTTCCCTTATTGGGGTTTTTCTTGCAAAGGGAGCGAATCCTCCTTTTGGAGATTTGTATACCTTTGCATTCGAACATCTTCCCGGGTTCGGAGTCTTTAGAGATCCGACAAAATGGTACATGCTAATTACCGTCTCCTATTCTATTTTGGTCCCTCTTTCGATAAGTAAAATTTATTCTTGGTTAAGAGGGGAAAATAAATGACGATAACTAGCCAAATTAAATCTTTTTATAAAAGAAGAATAAATATTCCTGTTAAAAAAGGAGATTTGGTTTTGGATATAGGAAGCGGAGATAAGCCTCATTGGCGAGCGGATGTTCTTGTTGATTTATACACCGATAACTCTTACGGAATTCAACGTTCTGGAGACAGTAAAGTAAAAATATCCAAGTCTCTCGTTGTATCTCCGATAGAAAAGCTACCGTTTAAAGATAAAAGTTTCGATTATGTTATCTGTTCTCATGTACTTGAACACGTTATAGATCCCCAGAAATCTTTGGTGGAAATTATGCGAGTCGGGAAGGCCGGCTATATAGAGGTTCCCTTCGAAGGAGCATCAAAAGTAGTAGATTATCCAAGCCATCTTTGGTATTGCCGTTTAGAAAGAGGAGTACTTGTTTTTACAGCAAAGCATAAAGTAGCTTTTGACTCCATCATAGATTCACTTATGCAAAAGCGCGAAATGTTTTATGGCTTTGCTAATTTAGGGCAAAAGTACTGGGATGATTTTGTTATCGAGCTTTATTGGAAAGATAAAGTTAAATTTAGAGTGGCAGGGAAAGCCAGTAAAAACTTATTTGAAAAGTCAAAAGGAGAAAAAGCAATCCATATAAAAAGAAATTTTTTTCTTAGGAATGTCCTTAACGGAGCAGTTTCAATGTTTTTTTGGAGAAAGAAAAACGGAAAAGTAGATATACAAATGCTTATGCAATGCCCTGAATGTAGAAGTTCTCTTGCTTTAAAGGGGTCTATGGCTAGATGCAAAAATTGCGCTTATAAAACGAAAATTCTTTTACCATGAGAAAGATTATTTCTATCATCTTTCTAATATTTTGTGTGGGTTATTTTCTGACGCTGATTGGGCCGGCCATATCTAATGATTTGACCGGAACATTTAAGCCGCATTCGATCCCTAATGATTATGCGGATTTTAATAAATTTGTCGAAAATCAGGATGATTTTTTTAGAACACTATGGATTCCCACAATCCAAAGGTATGGTTATTTTTCCGAAAGCCATCCGGCAATAACAGGAGAATATATCTTTAAAACTTTAGATTTGAAGAAACAGCTCGCTTTATTAAATAGTCCTGAAACTGAGAAACTTTTCCAAGAAAGTGGAATAAAGTATGTTGTTGTTCCTTTTGATTCGGAAGGGGAGATATTCTTGAACGACCGAAAATATGATGACAATATTTATAAATCTGCGGTAAAATCTTTGGAGGAAATAACTTGGCTTAAAGGACTTCCATCTTTTGGGAAGATAAAAATATTCCAAGTCCCTAATCCCGAGGAACATATTTGGTCTCCATCTAAAAACTTAAAACTGACTTATTCAACCATAAGTCCCGTTGAATACAAAATCGAAGTAAAAGGCGTGGAGAACGGCGATAGGATAGTATTCTCAGAAGCATTCGATAAGAATTGGGTTATGAAAGGAAGTAATTTTTTGATTAGATCAAAGCCATATGATAGACTTTTCAACAGCTTTTCCCTCGCAAGAAGCGGAAGCTATCAGGCTAGTATTATTTATGAACCGCAAAATTGGATAACCAAGGGATTTGCTGTTAGTTTTGGAGCATTAATTGCTATTTTATTTTTATTAATTAAATGATTAAGCTTATTAAATCAACTTTTTATAAAGAGGAAGAAGTAAAGAAGGAACTCGCTGAATTTATAGTAAATTCAAAACAACTGAGCATCGGGCCAGAGTGTCAGAAATTCGAAAAGACCTTCGCCAAATGGCAGGGAAGAAAGTCGTGCGTTATGGTAAATTCCGGGTCCTCCGCAAATCTAGCCATAATCCAAGCACTACTCAACTTGGGTAAACTAAAAAGAGGAGATAATGTCGGATTTTCTGCTGTAACATGGTCTACAAATGTAATGCCACTCATAGAACTAGGTTTAAGTCCAGTTCCCATAGATATAGAGCTGGATACCTTAAATGTATCTTCTAATAAATTGTTAGAAGCCTTAAGAAGCCATGATTTAAAAGCTTTGTTTTTAACTAACCTCCTGGGTTTTTGCGATGACATAGATCAGATTAAGAAAATCTGTAAAGAAAAAAGAATAATGCTAATCGAAGACAATTGTGAATCACTCGGCACTGTTTATAAGGGACAAAAACTTGGAAATTATGGAATTGCTTCAACATTCTCATTTTACGTAGGACATCATCTATCGACAATCGAAGGCGGTGCCGTATGTACTGACAACAGTGAATTGGAGACCATGCTCCAGATGGTAAGAGCTCACGGATGGGATAGGAATTTAACCGAAAGAAAGCAATTAAGAATTAGACTAAAGAATAACGTTAACTCGAGCTTTTATTCCAGATACACCTTTTATGATCTAGGCTATAACTTAAGAACGACTGAAGTTAACGGTTTTATAGGGAACAAGCAGTTAGAGTATATAGACGAAATGAATGAAAAGAGGAAAAATAACTTTCTGAAAATGGCAGAGTCCATTTATTCGATTAAAGAAAAATATTATCCGATGAAATATTCTCATTTGGATTTTATTTCCAACTTTGCATTTCCTGTCGTTTGTAAATCGCAAAAGATAAGAGACGAGTTAGTCGAAAAATGTAAAGAAAGGGTAGAAATTAGACCGATTGTAGGAGGAGATATGGTGTTCCAACCCTTTTTTAGAAAATACGTGACAAATAATTACTCTGAAAATTCCAATGCAAAATTAGTACATGAGCAGGGACTATACTTCGGTAATAATCCGGAGATGACCGATGAAGAAGTTGAGGAAGTTTTGGGAATTTTTATTAAATGATGAACTTTTGGCAAAATAAAAAAGTATTAGTTACAGGTGGAGCAGGATTTATTGCAAGCCATGTCGTGGAGAAACTACTAGAAAGGGGAGCTCTTGTTTCAGTTTTGGATAATCTTCAGAATGGTAAAGTAGAAAATCTTCACGAAGTTAAAGACAAAATAGAATTTATTAAAGGAGACTGTACAGACAAGGTAATCGCAGAGAATGCATGTGGAGGCAAGGAGATCGTTCTGAATCTTGCGGCAAGAGTAGGAGGCATAGAATACAACAGAACCCATCAAGCAACAATGCTTCGCGATAATTTGTTGATTGGTACGGTAATGCTTGAAGCTGCACGAAAAGCCGGAGTAGAAAGATTTTTGGTTGTTTCATCGGCATGCGTGTACCCTCGTGATTGTTCGATCCCTACTCCGGAAAGCGAAGGATTCCTTGACGAGCCCGAACCGACTAATGGTGGTTATGGATGGGCAAAAAGAATGGCGGAAAAATTAGGAATGTATTACGCCGATGAGTTTGGAATGAAGGTTGGGATAGTCAGGCCATATAATTGTTATGGTCCTCGAGATCATTTTGGTAAAGAAACTTCACATGTTATACCTGCTTTGATAAAAAGAGTGATTGACGGGGAAAATCCTGTCAATGTCTGGGGAAGCGGTAACCAAACAAGGGCCTTTTTATATGTAGAGGATCTGGCTGAGGGTATGATTTCGGCAATAGAAAAGTATCCTGTTCCTGACCCAATAAATTTGGGGACAGATGAAGAAATTTCGATTAAAGATCTTGTGGAAAGAATAATAAAAATTAATGGAAAGAGTAACAAAACAGAATTTGATACATCAAAACCCGACGGGAGCCCTAGGAGAAATAGCGATAATTCCAAAGCCCTGGAAAAGCTTAATTTTAAATCAAAAATATCTTTGGAAGAGGGATTAAGGCTAACGATCGAATGGTACAAGAATAATCCTCATGAAGAATAACCTCTCTTTTGTAGTTGTAGGACATATTTATACAACAGGCCCAGGATTTTATCTTGAAGAGTATTTAAAAAAACAGAAGAAATTAGTTTTCATAGGCCATCCTTTCCCGAATACTAAAAAACCATCCTTTATCAGAATTTATAGGAATGGAAAATTAGTTAAAGAAGAAAGATTTAAGTTTATATCTCAGGAGTATATTTCTTATTTTAAAGATATATTGCTTACCATATGGTGGGTCAATAAATATTCAAGAAACTTTGATTATTTTATCGGTTTCGATAATTTGAATGCTTTTACTGGCAACTTGCTTAAAAAGTTTGGAGCTGTTAAAAAAACAATATTCTATACAATAGATTATATTCCCAATCGTTTCTCGAACAACATCTTGAACTACATTTATCACTTTTTGGATAAATTGGCTGTGGAAAAAAGTAATGCTGTCTGGAATCTTTCTTCAATTATGGTTGATGAAAGAGAAAAGAAAGGGATAAGTCCAATTTATCGAAAGAAACAATTCGTAGTTCCGATAGGGACGATACTCGTAAAAGAGAATAATATAAAAATTGATAGGTTTAAAATTGTCCACATAGGACATCTCAGAAAAAATCAAGGATTAGAAACGTTAATTTATGCAATGAAGGATGTTATAAAAATTGTTCCCAATGCTCATCTCTGCATAATAGGAGGAGGACCATTGGAAGAATCACTAAAAAACCAAGTAAAAAAAAT
>Ga0070741_10009180_pt1 | contig 19368 bp, 13 predicted proteins | sample Coa_R1_4_FD_66440 | JGI IMG/M metagenome (GOLD analysis project Ga0070741, IMG submission 66440) | Surface soil microbial communities from Centralia Pennsylvania, which are recovering from an underground coalmine fire - Coalmine... | ecosystem: Environmental > Terrestrial > Soil > Unclassified ...
AGCGGTGAATTGGCGAGGGCTGGAATTTTCCGGCCCTCGCATCTTCTAATACCCGATGGCGTGCTCATGCGTATGCTGCCGGGGCCGGGTCAGCGCGCGAGCACGGAAGCCGGCGACGACACACCACTTTTTGTCATTTCCTCAAGAAGAGCCGCATGCGTAATCCAACCTCGGCCGTTGAGCTGCGAGCGCGGATTTATCATCTGCGCCCTGCGCGACGCAATGCTTTGTGATTCTCGCCAACGTCGCGCGCGCTGAATGCACGTGCGTGGTCGATGAACGCACGCAACTTGGGCGAGACCTGCTTTCGGTCGGGGAAGTAGAGGAACACGCCGAGTGTCGTCGGCGAATATTTGGCGAGCACCTCCTTGAGGCGACCTGCGCGGATGTGTTCTTGCGCAATCGGCTCCGGCACCTGCGCCAACGTGACACCCGCGAGTGCTGCGTCGAGCATGCTCGGAAAATCATGTACGACGAGCGGACCCGAGACCGCTAGTTCGACCGGATTGCCGCCGTCCTGCAAACGCCAGTTCGCCAGCACGCCGCTGGAGCGGCGCAACCTCACGCACGCGTGCGCCGCGAGATCTGATGGCGTTCGCGGACGCCCCATGCGTGCAAGATAGTCCGGACTTGCGACGACGATGAAACGAAATGCCGGTGTGAGCCGAACGGCAACCATATCCGTTGCGATGAACTCGCCCATGCGGATGCCGGCGTCGAACCCCTCCTTCGCCAGATCGACCAACTCCGCGCTAGCAGCGATCTCGACCGCCACATCCGGGTACGCCGCACAAAATGACGCCAGCAGTGGCCGCAGCACCACCGGGACCACGGCGCGCGGCACGGCCAATCGCAACAGGCCCGATGGCTTCGCGCCAAGATCGCTTGCAGCCGTTCTGGCCGCGACGATTTCCTGAAAGGCCGGTTGTGCCCGCTCGCGGAAACGTTCGCCGGCCTCCGTCAATCCGACGCTGCGCGTCGTACGCGTGAATAGCGCGATGCCGACACGCGCTTCCAGCGCACGCACGGCTTGGCTCACCGCCGAAGGTGTGACGCCAAGATCGGCCGCTGCGGCGCGGAAACTACGCCGCTCGGCGACCCGCAGAAACGCCTCGACGCCATCGAGTGCGCCGCGTTGAATTGTATATCTCTGCTTCACAGTACATGCAGATTAAGCCGGTTTATCGAACAGCGCCAGCGGGGTACGTTAGCTTTCGTCGCATGAAGGAGAACGTCGTGACCCGCCCCAAGATCCTCGTTACCGGCGCGACCGGAAGAACCGGTACCGCAGTCGTCGCAGCATTGCTCGAGGCCGGATATCCTGTTCGCGCCATGATCCGGCGCGACGACGCACGCGCGGCGCAGCTGCGCGCCCAAGGTGTCGAGGTCGCGATCGCGGAAATCACCGATATCGAGCGCGTTTCGGCGGCGACGCGCGGTGTGCAGCGCGCCTACTGGCTGCCGCCGTACGACCCTCACATGCTCACGGGCGCTGCCGTGTTCGCGACAGCGGCACGGGAAGCGAGGCTGGAGGCAATCGTCGTGCTCAGTCAATGGCTCGCCAGCCCGACGCATCCCGCATTTCTCACGCGTCAGCATTGGCTGGCCGACCGGATCTTCGCGATGCTGCCCGAAACCATGGTGACGATCGTGAACCCGGGCTTTTTCGCCGACTCGCCCTATCTGGAGACGATCGGCATGAGCGCACATCTTGGCGTGATGCCGTGGATGTTCGGCGACAGCCTGACGGCGCCACCCTCGGTCGACGATATCGCGCGTGTCGCCGCCGCAGCGCTCATGAATCCGGAGCGTCATGCGGGGCGCACCTATCGACCCACCGGGCCGGCAGTGTTGTCGGGTGAGGAAATGGCCGGCGTCCTCTCGCGCGTTCTGGGGCGCAGCGTGCGGCTCGTGCCGACGCCGCTCTGGCTGTTCATGAAAACCGCGTATCGGCGCGGATATTCGCTGGCGCTATTGAGCTGCATGCACCACTACGCCGAAGAACATCGGCGCGGAACATTTGCCATCGGCGCGCCGAACGACGATGTCGTTCGCGTCACCGGAAGACCGGCGGAATCGTTCGAAACCGTCGCTCGGCGGCTCGCCGGTTTGCCACAAAATCGCCGCAGCTCGATGCATACGCTGCGCGAGTTCGCTCGCTTCATGTCGCTCCCATTCGCCCGCACGCCCAACATGCGCCGTTACCTGCGCGGATTGGATATCACGGTACCGGCATACCCGCGGTATACGGACGAGTCTGCGCTGTGGCGGCGCGAGCATGCTGCTGCGCAACCCGCTCTCGAAGCATTCGAAGAGAAGACCTCGACGCTCTCGACCGCCGCATGAAAGGCGTGCTGCCCGCGTTCCGACCTCACATTCCAAATCCGACAGGAGCTTTTCCGTGACCGACCGATCCAATGCTGCACAAGCTTCCCCTTCGACCGCCACCGGAATTTTCGCGTTGCTCAAGCCTAAGCCGGGCGTGACGCGCGAGCAGGTCATGGCGTTCATGCCCACAGAGATACGCGCCACGATCCAGCTGTATCTCAACGGGAAGATTCGAGAGTGGTATGCGCGAGAGGACGGCAAGGGCGCGATATTCCTCCTCAACACCGTCGACGTCGCCGAAGCGGAATCGCTCATGCACTCCTTGCCACTCGCCAAGGAGCGCCTGCTCGACCACGAGTTCATTCCCGTAGGTCCGCTCAGACCGTTGGCTCTGTTGCTGGCGGATGCGTCGGCGAGCCAGTGATGCGGTCGCCCTCGGGTTGATGCTCTTCACTGCTGCAGCCAAACAGCCGACGCATGAAATCGATATTCCGACCGGAGACAACATGAGACTCGCGATACTCCTTGGCAGCACCGCGCTCGGCGCAGCGTGCATTTCATTTGCGCCGCAGTCGATCAGTGCCGAAGCCGCCGCGCAAGCGCCTGCGGCCGAGCGTGACGGCAGCCACGACTTCGACTTCAACTTCGGATACTGGCACACGCACATCAAGCGCCACGTGCATCCGCTCGCCGGATCGGACGAATTCATCGAGCTCGACGGGACGGTCGGCATCCGCAAGGTGTGGGGCGGGCGCGCGCTGCTCGAGGAGATCGAAGCGGACGGCCCGAAAGGTCATTGGGAGGGGCTTTCGCTGTTTCTCTACAATCCGACTGCGCATCAATGGAGCCAGACGTTCGTCAACAGCCAAACCGGCGTGTTCGGCGGCGGCTTGGTGGGCGCGTTCAAGGACGGGCGCGGGGAATTGTTCCAAGCGGACACCTTGGACGGGCGTTCCATCCTCGTGCGCGGCGTGTGGTCGAACATTGCGCCCACGTCGCACCGCTATGAGGAGTCGTATTCTCAGGACGGCGGCAAGACCTGGGAAGTGCAGTTCGCCGGTGACAAGACGAAAGTCGATGCGGCGCAGATGCCGGTGATCGAGAACACCGACGGAAGCCATGAGTACGACTTCGACTTCGGCACCTGGCAAACGCATACGTCGCGCTTGCTGCACCCGCTGAGCGGCAGGCAGGAGTGGGCCGACAGCGACGGCACGACCGTGGTCACCCCCCTGTGGGGTGGCCGCGCGAATCTCGCCGAGTACAAGGCGATCGGGCCGAGCGGCACGATCGAGCTCATGGCATTGCGCATCTACAATCCGAAGACGCACGAATGGAGCATCAACTTCGCCACGCCTGCACGCGGCGAACTGAGCAGCACGCCCGGCGTCGGTCGTTTCAAGAACGGTCGTGTAGACTACTACGACCAGGAAAAATACGAGGGCAAGACGATCCTGGTGCGCTTTTCGATGTGGGGCATCACGCCGGACACCGCGCAATCGGAACAGGCGTTTTCCTTGGACGGCGGCCAGACCTGGGAAGTGAACTGGATCAACAAGTACACGCGCAGCAAGACGCCGACGCAAGCGTCGAGCCACGCACGCTCCGGGTGAGCCATGAAAGTATTCCGCATGTTGGCGCTTGCCGCCGGTCTTTCGCTGGCGCACCCAGGTCAGGCCGAGGCCGTGAACGATTGCCACGTCGGTGCCTACCATCTGCAAGATGGAAGAACTCTCGACATCGGCCCTTCCGACGGCGGCACATTGCGTTGGACGTTGTTGAGCGGCGAGACCGGCAAGCTGCATCCAGGCCCGAACGGTACCTGGTCTAGTACCTTTGGCTGGACCGATCGCCCCGACGGAAAAGCAATTTCGTTCTCGGATTGCGCACGCGGCGACATCGTATTTGAAGGGACGTCCGGCGAGCGAATCCCATTCGCTACGAGCGAAACGACGTTCGAAAGCAACGGCACGAAACTGGTCGGCAGGCTCGTGCTTCCGCCAGGCGACGGCAAGATTCCGGTAGTCGTGCTGGTGCACGGTTCCGAGCACGATTCCGCCGTGGAATCCAACCGGTTGCAGCGCATCTTCCCGGCACAAGGTATCGGCGCCTTCGTCTACGACAAGCGCGGCACCGGAAAATCCGGTGGCACGTATACGCAGAACTTCGAAGTTCTCGCCGCCGATGTCGTCGCCGCGATGCACGAGGCGAAGCGCCTCGCCGGGCCGCGTCTCGGCCGCATCGGTTATCAGGGCGGAAGCCAGGGCGGCTGGGTCGTGCCGCTGGCGGCGAGTCGCGCGCCGGTAGATTTTGCGATCGTGAGTTTCGGCCTCGCCGTCACTGTGCTCGAGGAGGATCAGGAAAGCGTCGCGCTCGACATGCACCTGCACGATCACTCCGCCGCCGAAACCGCCAAGGCTCTGGAGCTCGCACGCGCCGGCGAGCATGTCGTCGAAACCGGCGGCCGGGAAGGCTACGAAGCGTTCGACCGTTTGCGCCGGAAGTTCAGCAACGAGCCTTGGTACAAGGACGTCCACGGCGATTTCCTGTTCTTCGTCCTGCCGTTGGACAAGCAGCAAATCGTGCAGGCAATCGCCGAAAATCTCGGTTTCGAAACGCCGTTCCGCTATCAGCCCATGCCCGTGCTGCGCGCCTCGACGACCCCGCAACTCTGGGTGCTGGGCAGTGACGACCTCGATGCACCGAGCGCGGAGACCGCCAAGCGTATCCGCTCACTGATCGCCCACGGCAAGGACTACACCTTGGTCGTCTACCCCGGCGCCGAGCACGGGATGACGGAATACGAGCTCAGCCCGAAGGGCGAGCGCGTCTCGACGCGCTTCGCACCGGACTACTTTCGAATGATGGCGGATTTTGCACGCGATGGCCGCGTCGCAGCCGGACATTACGGAAAGGCGGAGATTGTCAGACCGGCACGGTAAGAATTTTCATGGCCATCGATCCGATGCCGCTCCGTCACACCGCACGCGAACTTCGACTGTGTTTGGCTGCCGATGCACATGGAGGTGGTCTTGGGCAAAAGACTGGACGTTGGTCAGGAATACGCCTGAGAGGCGGTTTGGCAGGATGCCCACGCCTCTCGAGGCTTCATGTCGATCGCTTCCTTCACTCCACTCGCTCATCGCCGAACACCGGGCCCTTGTATTGCCACTCCGTCGGCAATGCACCGGCGCGGCGCCAGGATGCATCGGTCTTGCAGGGGCCGCTTGTCGAATCTGCGCAGGTCGTTGCGCTGTTGGTCTTGTCGCCGTTGATCACGGTTCGCTTGTAGGTGACGCTCGGCAGCGTCGGCATACCGATGAGCTTGAGCGTCTGCTCCCGGTCCTCCGTCGACACCCAGGCATTGTTGAACGTTGCGCCGTACAGTTCCGCATCCGAGAAATCGGCGCCGTACAGACAAGCGTTGTTCAAGAAGCAATCGATCAAAGCGCTGCCGTTGAATTTGCAGTTGACGAGACAGGCATCGGTGAACTGCACGCCGCGCATCGCCTCGCCTTTGATGTTGCGCAGGTCCAGGGAGCCGAGATAGGAGCCGGTGAACACGGCGCCTGCGAGCGTGGCGTTCGCGATCTTGGCATTGTCGCCCCACAAGCGCACCTTGGTCAGGTTGGCTCCGGGACGTCCGTTGGAGCCGTCGAGATGGGCATTGCTGAAGTCAGCATCGCGCAGATTGCAGTCGCTCAGGTTGGTAACTCGCGACGCGGCAGTGGTGTTGAGATACGCGCCGAGGAACTTCGCTCCGAACAGGTTCGACGTGGCCATGTTCGCGCCGGAGAGGACCGCGCCGTTAAATATCGCGCCGGGAAGGACGGTGCCGGTGAGCGTCGCGTCGCGCAGCTCTGCGTTCGAGAAATCGACCGGGGCTTTGCTGGCGCATTTGGTGTTCCCCAGATTCGCTTTGATCAAGCTCGCGTGCGTGAATTGCGCGTTGTCGAGCACGCGCCCGTTCAGGTCGAAGCTCTCCGGGAACTGCGTCCAGTTCGCCTTGAAGTCCGTGAGATCGACCGGCACGGAGCCTTGCGGCGTCCAGTTTTCGAGCACCAGCAGTGACCAGTCCTTGCCGAGCAGCGTCAGCGGCACCGTGGCGCGGGCCAGGCGCGTGAAACGCGGCGGCGTGGTCGTCGGCACTTCCTTGTAGAAACGCGGCAGCGGGGAGAATTTCGGCAAGTCGAGACGGCAACCGGAGAAGTCGACGCCGAACAATGTTGCGCCGGTGAAGTCCGTATCCTTGTCGAACACGGCATCGGGCAAATCGGCGTCGGTGAGCGTCGCCTTGCCGAACGATGCACCCTGCAGCTCTGCGTTTTTTGCCTTCGCTGCGGTGAGCACCGCCTCTTGCAGTACGGCGCGCTGCGCCTTCGCCTTCTCCAGGATCACGCGCTCCATCTTCGCCTTCGTGAAACGCGTGCCGATGAGCGTGCTTTCGCTGAAATTCGTAGCTCTGAGATCGGCTTCGTCGAATTGCAGGTCCGTCAAATCGCATTTCTGGAACTGCGCCTCGCCGAGAATCGCTTTTACGAACTTCGCCGGTGCATGGTTCGCCGCGCGCAGCACCGCTTTTCTGAAATCGGTCTTCGGTGCTTTCAGTTCGTAGGTGTTTGCGCCGGCAAACGAGGTACCGTCGAGGTTTGCGCCGGTGAAATCAGCGTCGGCCAGCATCGGCGCATTGGCGAAGCTGGTGTTCGTGCACGTCGCGCGGGTGAAGTCCACGTGGTACAGAGTCGCTTCCCTGAAGCTCGCTCGCGTGAGATTGGCGCCGATGAAGCGCACGCCGGCCACGGTGGCCTGCTTGAACACCACGTGGCGCAAGTCCGCACCGGACATGTCGGTCCCCCACTGGTTGACGCGCCGCATATGCCAGCGGGCGGTGTCCCAGAACGTCGGGCTTTTCGGCGTGAAGAAGCCCACTTGCCCGGTGCTCGGATTGCGTCCGACCAGCAGGTAGGCGTTGCGGTCGGGGATGAACAGGCGGCACGTGTCGTTCTGGAACTCGACCGTGAAATGCGTCGAATCGTATTCGTGCGCGGGGAACGCCACCGGGTAGTCACCGCCCCCAGTGATGGCGACGAAGCCGCTCGTCAGTGTCGACGGCGTCTGCGTGTCCGTTGTCGACGTCCATTGCAGCATGTAATGCCCGGAGCTGTCGCTGGTCACGCGGTAAAGCGCGAAAACGCCAGCCTGCGATTCCGGTCCCACCATGATGTAACCCGGGGGGGTGAAGCACAGGTACTTGCGCTCGGTACCGCTACCGCCGCTGCCGACGTCCATGCCGAACTGGTATTTCCCGACATAGCTGAGCGTGACCGGCGGGCCGGCGACGAGTTCAGGTGATCCGTTCTCGGTGAGTTTCATACGGCAGGCGCCGGCGGGATCCACAGGCTGACCGACGGCTCCACCCTGCCCTGCGGACCTATGAACGAATCGAAATTGAGCGAGAACATGTTGCGTAACAGGTCGACCGTGATCTTGTCCGCCGTAACGCCCGGCGTCGACACCAGGAAAGTGCCGTCCGGCTCATAGACGTCGACGCTGTAGTTCTCCGGACGCGATGCATCGCCGCGATTGCGCAGCACGTAGATATAGCCTTTCGCTTCCACTGCGAGGTCGCGATAGACCGAATCGCCTGGATCGCGCAACGCCATGGTCGAACGTTTGGGCTTGCTCCGGTCGCCGGGATCGGCAAAGTAAGCGACCGGCTTGCCTTCGATATCGAAGGCCTGGACGCGGTGATTGGCGCCTTCGAGCACGAGCACGCGCCCGTCGATGCCGGTCGCGATCGCACGCGGGCCGTTGATCAATCCCTCGCGAAAACCTTCGCCGGAGGCGAGTGTGGCGAGCGGCGCGACCTTGTCGGCCACCGCCTTGTCCGGCAAGTTGAGGATGTACAGCTTGTTGAAGCGGTAGCTGATCCCGATCACCTTGTTCTGCGGATGCAGCAGATAACGATCGAGCGCTAGCGGGAAACGCCCCCAGCTCTTGTCGCTGCGAACGCTGAAGTCGGGCAGCTGCTTGCTCTCGAAACGGAGCTCGAGGCGGCGCAGGTGCATGCCGCCGTCGGGGTTGCGTTCGGCGTCGAATTCGCCGCGGCTGGCATCGACGAAAAAATTGCGGCCGGTGCCGTCCTGCGGGCTCGTGACGTCGTAGAACACCGCCGGCGCGACGCCGAATCCGACGTTCGGCGCGGCGTAGGCCTCGTCCGGCCGCTTCAGCGTGGACAGGTTTTGCAATGTATACAATGGTCCTTGGCTCGGCTGCTTCGATGGATCGTCTGGCGGCAAGTTGAGCCCGGTCGCCTGCCAGCAATAAGCCATCATCGCCGGACGCTGCGCGGTCGTGATCGACATCAGGCGCTTGATCACCTTGTCGCGGTGCGGTGGGGTCGTAGTGGCGGTGGCGGTCGGCGCTTTGTCACTCGACTTCCAGTAGCGGCCCTTTTTCGGGTCGTTCGCGTCATAGGCCAGCACGGACTTGTGCTGATACACCGACGAACGCGTCAATGGCACTTCGTTCGTCTCGATCTCGAGCGGGATCTCGAGCGTACTGTCCCTGGTGCCTTTGGCCTCGAGCCACGGCGTCTCGCCCTGCCCCGCCTGCCAGCCGTTCGCGGCGTAGAAGAACGCGTACACCTTGAGCCGGCCGCCGGCCGGCACGTCGGAGAAACGCACCGTGATCGCATCGCTCCACGGTGGGCTGCCCTGCAGCGCGAATTCCTGGTACGGCAACGTCGCGCCGCGGTCGTACACGACGCGCACGCCGTATTTCGCCGCCTGGTCGGGGAAACGGTGGTAGCGGTCGTCGGGCCGCAGCTTGATTTCGAGGTCGATCGAGCGCGTCACACGGGCGTTGAACACCCACGGCGATTGCGCCACTTCGATGATCGTCTGCGACAGCTGCGCCGCAGTGACCGCACCGTTGACCACGGTCGTGAACACATTGAAGAACGGCACCGCGCGCTGCGCCGCGCCCTCCGACACTTTCTGCAGCGCCCAGCGTCCGAGTGCGGTCGCCGGCGACAGCAGCATCGGACCAAGCGTGATTGCGACGTCCTTCACCGCAGCGCTGGGGTTCTGCGATGTGCCGATGTACGTGGCGGTGCCGCCGGCGACAAGAAAACCTGCCGCGGCACAGACCGCGAACAGCACGTGCGTGTCCGCCATCAAATCGACCACGACCTTCGAATTGCTCACCGCAGTGCCGGCCAGGAACAGGAAGAACGGCAGCGCCATCTCCGCGGTCACCGTCACCGCCGTACCGATCGCACAGACCGACGCATCGTAACTGCCGCCGCTGCCCAGGCCGCCGAAATAGATCTCGATCGAGCGTGCATCCGCCGGCACCGGTATCGAGATCTCGGTCGGATCGGCTGGCAGTGGAACGCCGAACACGGTACGCACCGGCGGCACCAGCACCAGGAATTTCTTGTTCGCGTCGCGCTGGAAGATCGGCTGCAAGCCGGACGGAATCTTGTCGGACCAACCCGCCGGCACGAACGCGTTGCCGTTGCCGTCGCGATACTGCACGCAGGCCGAGAGATGCCGCAGCCATTCGTTCTTGCAGCGCAGCGTGAGCGTGCCCGAATTGCTCGCATCGGGGATGCGAAAGCCGCGGACTTCCTTGCCGCGCTCGCCGCGCACGCCGAAACCGATCATGCCCGTCGGAGAAGCGCCGAGATCGCTGCCGCTGAGGTGGAACTCGAGCGACGTGCGCAAATCGTTCAAGCGGCACGTCGCCTTCGCTTTCGCCGTCGTGGTCACCGGCGGCACGCACTCGGCACCGCTCAGGTCGACTTCGAAATCCACCGCTTCGCCGGCGACCGGCGTCTTTTTCGGCACCAGTTGGCCGCGCAGCAGGCCACTCGTGTGCGCGGGCGTCGCGATCTGCACGAACAGTTTGCCAGCGAGCAGGTCGGCGCACAGCGCTGCGGTGAACGGCTTGTCATCCGTGCCGAGCCACAAATCGCTCACATTGGACTTGGGCGACGCCGGCGGCGCGGTGTAGGTGAGCTTAGGATCCACCTCCAGCCCGCTCCCCGGCGTGAGATTCATCAGTGCCCATTTGTATTCGTTGCCGTGCAGCTTTTCGCGCGCCAGCAGCGCCGCGTGTGGACGCTTGCCGTCGCTCGCTTCGCCGCCGTAGTCGGCCGACGTGCGGCCGAATTGCACGGTCCATTGCTCGTTGCGCAGGACTTCGTCCGCCTTGGCGCGCCGGATTGCGTCCGCGAGCACGCCCGCGGTCGCCTCGCGCACGGCAGGGTGCAGCTCGCGCGAGAACACCGGCTTGCCCTTGTCATCGACCAGCGGCTGGCCGTCGGGTCCGTACGCGCGCACGGTCTTGACCCAGTCCTCGCCGAGTTCGGTGAGCTCGAGGATTGCGGCCTGCAGGCTGCCCGTTCGCTCCAGCGCGGCATAGATGCAAGCCTGCAAGATATACCCAGGTATCTTGCTGTCCTTGCCGCGCAGATTGATCAGGTCCGGATGCATGAACAACAGCGTGGAAGCGACCTCCGTCGCCTCCTTCCAGTCCTCGATGCGATCGGGAAACTCCGGATCGATCGGGCTCCCGTCCGCCTCGAGCAGTCGCTTGCCGTAGCAGGCCAGTTTCGGGTGCAGGTCCCACCGCGCGCCGAGTGCGTTTGCGGCGCGCATGTGCTGCGCCGCTGCATGCAGACCGGGACTCGGCACGTGCACGCCGATATGTACGGTCTGCTCCGCCGGCGAGCCGTCGACTTCGCACGGCCGCGTCACTTCCATCATGGCGACGGCGTCGAGCGGCAGCGCGACGTCGATGAAATGCGTCAGGTGCCGGTCCGGCACGCGGCGCAGGAACGGCATCTCTTCGCGCGCCTGGCGGCGTGTGTTCACATCGTGCGCGCGCAGCGGATAGTCGCGCAGGCACACGTGCAGCGTGAGCGGCGCCGCGGCAGCGACCTGCGGCAATGCGAAATGCAATGTGCGGTTTTCGACCGGGCGATTTTCGGCGTTGGCTTGCATATGTTTTCCCCCCTTGGGCGCACGCGGCGGCGCGCAGCCGCGGCAATGTGCGCAGACGTGAATGGAATGGACGTTTCGCAGATGACGCGACGCGGCGACGCGCGCCTGTTCTCGGACGCGCGGCGCGAACCGATACAGGACGAACGAATTTTCCTCTGCAGCCCCCTTCCGGCCCGGCGCGCAGGACGCGCCCTCCGACCCGACACGTTTACAACGGCGCGCGGGTTACGGCACCTGTCTGTGTTGCCAGTAGACGAGCGTTTCGGAGGCAAGTGAGCCACAGGACTGCGGCGCGGTTCGGCATGATTCGCGTCCACGCCACCGCGGCGCGCCGGTGCATACTAGCCGGCCGCGTCGGACGAAGGCGCGTCACCAGCGATGCCGCACGTCGCGACTCGGTGTCGCGCGCTCGGCTCGGAACGCGATGACCGCGCAGGTCTCTCTGAGTCGATCGGCGATACGCTCGACGATCGCTTGAGCAACCTCCGCGATCCGCTTCTCGAACGTTGGCAGCGGAGTGTCAAAACGTCCCACACGGGCATTCCGAGCACATCGAAAAGGCCCGTGCAAGCGCTAAGTGATTGATGCTGGAATGCCCGGAGCCGGACTCGAACCGGCATGACCGTTTCCGGTCGAGGGATTTTAAGTCCCTTGCGTCTACCGATTTCGCCATCCGGGCGCTGCAACGCGCAGGTCTGGAATCGGATACCACCCTGCCGTCAAGAACTCTCGTCCCTCGACGCCGCGGATCGGCACCGGTTCGAGCGTGGTGGGATTCTACTAGAACCGGCCGTCGACTCGGCCGACTGCTTCGTACCGCAGACTGCCTCCGCCGTCGCATGCGATCGCGGATCACGGCGGCCTGTCAGTTTTCACAGGTCGGCGGCATTTCCGTGCGCTTTGGCGGCTTCCGCCATTGCGCAATCGGTTCATCTCGATATAATTAAAAAATGAATCAATTCGGCGAATTCGTCCCGCTGGGCTTCTCCGCAGTGGAAGCAGGCATCGACCGCGTCGCCCGCAAGCTCAACATGCCGGGAGAGCTTCGCCAAGACGTGATCCTCATGCGCCTCGTGACCTGCATGGCGCGGCATTACGAGGAGCTCATCGGGCGCGTCATCCGCCCGCAGCGCTTGAATCCCGTGATGTTCAAGACCTTGCTCATGACGTTCGGCTCGCCCGCGAACGAGGTGAACCCGTCGCGCCTCAGCGACGTCACGGGCGAATCCCGCGCGAACATGACGCGCATCTGCGACGAACTCTGCGAGCGCGGCCTCATCGTGCGCAAGGCCAGCGAATCGGACCGGCGCCGCGTCGTCGTGTCGCTCACTGCGGCGGGCGAGCGCCTCGTCCGCAAGATGCTGCCGCGCATCGGCAAACCGCTGCAAGCGGCGCACGCCCTGCCCGGCGCGCAGGAAAAACGCGAAATCGAGCGCCTGCTCAAGAAGCAGCTCGCCGGATTGGAATCGGTACTCGACGAAGGGACATCGCGATGAACGTTCTCGCTCGCACGCTCGTCACCGCAGGAATCGCATTCGTCGCCGGCTGCGCGGGATTGCCGCACGACGAACCGGCGCTCGCGCGCCGCGACGCCGCAACGGCCGATATCGACCGCAGCGCGGCGACGCCGGAAGGCGAATGGCCCGACGCGGACTGGTGGAAGCAATTCGGCGACCCGGCGCTCGATGCGCTCGTCGAGCGCGCGCTCGCCGAAGCGCCGAACCTCGCCACCGCGTCGGCGCGCATCCGGCTCGCCGAACGTTCGGCCGAAGCGGCTCGCGCGGAGCTTGGTGTGAACAGCTCGCTAGACGCCTCGCTCGCGCGTGAAAAACTCTCGCACAACGGGCTGATCCCACCGCCGTACGGCGGCATGACGATCTGGGACGCCGAGGCCAAGCTCGGCGTGAATTACGATTTCGACTGGTGGGGCAAGAATCGCGCGACGCTCGCCGCGGCGGTCGACGAAAAGCGTGCGGCCGAAGCCGATCGCGCCGCAGCGGCGCTCGTGCTCGCGAGCTCCGTCGCGCAGCAGTATTTCTCGTGGCAATCGTCGCAAGCGCGCATCGAACTCGCACGCAAGCTCGTCGCCGAACGCGAGGAGCTCGCGCGGCTCTTGCGCCTGCGCCTTCAGCGCGGACTCGAATCGAGCGCCAGCGTGGCGCAAGCCGATGCGGCGATCGAAACCGCGCGGCAGGACGTCGCGGCGCTCGAGCTCGGCCAGCGCCTCGTGTTCGAACAGCTGCGTGCACTGATCGGAGCGGCACCCGGCACGCTCGCTCCGCTCGCGCCGACCTCCCTGCCCGCGCGCGAGGCGGGCGTGCCGCCGACGCTCGGCCTCGACCTCCTGGCGCGCCGGCCCGAGATCGAAGCCGCTCGCCTGCGCATCGAATCGCAGATCCGCCGCGTCGAATCCGCCAAGGCCGAGTTCTATCCCGACGTGAACTTGAGCGCGTTCCTCGGCCTCTCGAGCGTGCGCCTGAGCCAAGCGCTTACGGCACACAGCCTGACTGCCGGCGTCATGCCCGCATTGCACCTTCCGCTGTTCGACGCGGGACGCCTGCGCGCGAAGCTCGGCGTGACGCGCGCGAACCTCGACGTCGCGATCGCGAGCTACAACCAAGCCGTCGCCGACGCCGCGAGCGAAGTGTCGACGCAGGCGGCGACGCTCGCGGGTCTCGCCGAAGAGCGCAAGGCGGCCGAACGCGTGCTCGCCGCCGACATCGCCATCGAGACCAACGCGCAGACGCGCGAGCACCGTGGCGTGGCCGACACGCGCGAAGTGATCGCGGCCGATATCGGCATCGTCGCTGCACGCGACGCCCTCGCACAGCTCGACGGCCAGCGTCTACAAGCCGAGATCGCGTTGATCAAATCCCTGGGCGGCGGCTATCGCGCCCCATCGAACGAAGCGGACGCTGCCGCGTCTGCGCCCTGACACGGATCCAAGGAGCAGCACCATGTCCAACGGCAACGACACGGAAGCGTCCGCGACGCCCGGCGGCAAGCCGCGCAACGGCAAGCGCCGGCGCGCGCTCGTCATCCTCACGAGCCTGTTCGTGCTGGCCGGCGTGGCGTATGCGCTTTTATACTTTTTCGTGTTCACGTGGCGCGAGACGACCGACGACGCGTACGTCGGCGGCAACCAAGTCACGCTGACGCCGCAGGTGACCGGCACGGTCGTGGCGATCCTCGCCGACGAAACGCAGCTCGTGAAGGCCGGCCAGCCGATCGTCAAGCTCGACCCGACCGATGCGAACGTCGCGCTCGCCGAGGCGCGCACTGCGCTCGCCGAGGCGGTGCGCCAGGTGCGCCAGGAATTCGCGCAAGCGCACCAGTACCAAGCGGTGCTCGACCAGCGCAAGCTCGATCTCGACCGCGCACGCGCCGACTACGAGCGCCGCGCGCCGCTGCTCGCCGAGCACGCCGTGCCGGCCGAAGAAGTGGCGCACGCGAAAGACGCACTCGACGCCGCGGAAACTGCGCTGCGCACGGCCGAGGGTCAGTTCAACGCCGCGCGCGCGCCGATCGAAGGCGTCAGCATCGAGCAGAACCCGAGCGTCCTCGCCGCGCGCGAAAAGCTGCGCGAGGCATGGCTCGCAGCGCAGCGCAATGCGATACCGTCGCCGGTGACGGGCTACGTCGCCAAGCGCAGCGTGCAGGTCGGCCAGCGCGTCACGCCGGGCACTCAGCTCATGACGATCGTGCCCATGGATCAGCTCTGGGTCGACGCGAACTTCAAAGAGGGCGAACTGCGCAACATCCGCATCGGCCAGCCGGCCGCGGTGACGACCGATCTCTACGGCAGCGGCATCGAATTCCGCGGCCGTGTCGCCGGCCTCGGCGCCGGCACCGGCAGCGCGTTCTCGCTGCTGCCCGCGCAGAACGCGAGCGGCAACTGGATTAAGGTCGTGCAGCGCGTCCCCGTGCGCATTGCGATCGACGCGAACGACCTCGCGCAGCACCCCTTGCGCATCGGTTTGTCCACTTATGTAAAAGTGGACACACACGACCGCGCCGGCCCGGTGCTCGCGCAGACGCCGAACACGGCGGCGGTGTTCTCGACGAACGCCTACGACAAGCTCGACGCACAGGCGGACGAGGAAGCCGACGCGATCGTCCGCGCCAACCTCGGCGACACGGCGCGCTGATCCCGCCATGAGCGTCCCCGCAGGCCAGGCGCCCGCGCTCAAACCGCTGCACGGCGCGCCGCTCGCGTTGCTCACCGTGGCCGTCGCGTTCGCGACGTTCATGGAGATCCTCGATCTTTCGATCGCAAACGTGGCCGTGCCGAACATCGCCGGCAACCTCGGCGTCAGCGCGAGCCAGGGCACGTGGGTCATCAGCTCGTACTCGGTCGCGAGCGCGATCATGGTGCCGCTCACGGGCTGGATCGCCAAGCGCTTCGGCGAAGTGCGCACGTTCTGTCTTTCGGTGACGCTGTTCGTCGCGATGTCGATGCTGTGCGGCCTGTCGACGAGCCTGCCGATGCTCGTGTTCTTCCGCCTCATGCAAGGCATGGTGTCGGGCCCGATGGTGCCGCTCTCGCAGGCGCTCCTGCTCAGCAACTATCCCGTGGAACGCCGCGGCACGGCCCTCGCGCTGTGGTCGATGACGATCATCGTCGCGCCGATCCTCGGGCCGATCCTCGGCGGTTACATCACGGATAACTTCACCTGGCCGTGGATCTTCTACATCAACGTGCCGATCGGCCTGGCGGCGGGTGCGATCACCTGGCAAGTGCTGCGTCGGCGCGAGACACCGACGCTCAAGCTGCCGATCGACGTCGTCGGCCTCGTGCTGCTCGTGGTCGGGGTGGGCAGCCTGCAGCTCATGCTCGACAACGGCAACGATCTCGACTGGTTCGGCTCGCCGCTCATCGTCGGGCTCACCGTCACGGCCGCGATCGCGCTGAGCTATTTCGTCGCCTGGGAATTGACCGAGGCGAATCCGGTCGTCGACCTCTCGCTGTTCGCGCGGCGGAATTTCCGCTATGGCGTCATCGCGTTGTCGCTCGGCTTCTTCGGCTTCTTCGCCACGACGATCATCTTCCCGCTCTGGCTGCAGACGACGATGGGCTACACGGCGACCTGGGCCGGACTCGCCACGGCGCCCTCCGGCCTGCTCGCGATCGTGCTCATGCCGCTCGTAGGCCGCAACATCCAGCGCCTGCCGCTGCGCTTGATTTCGTCGTTCTCGTTCGTCGCCTTCGGCATCTCGGCGTTCTGGTTCGGCAGCTTCAACCTCGATGCCACGTTCGGCCAGCTCGTGTGGCCGCGCGTGTTTCAGGGCATCGGTGTCGCGAGCTTCTTCATCCCGATAAACCAGATCATCCTGTCTGGCCTGCCGCCGCAGCGCCTGGCGGCAGCGTCGGGGCTCTCGAATTTCTTCCGCACGCTCGCCGCGAGCTTCGCCACCGCGATCAGCGTCTTCGTGTGGGACCACCGCGGCACGTTCCATCATGCGGTGCTCAGCGAATACGTCAACGCCTACAATCCACCCGCGAACGCATATCTCGAGCAACTGCACGACATCGGCCTGCCGCCCGATTCCGCCTATGCCTTCGTCGACCGCATGCTGAGCCAGCAGGGCGTGATGCTGGCGACGAACGACGTGTTCTACGCCATCGGCGTCTTGTGCCTGCTCCTGATCGGCAGCATCTGGCTCACGCGGCCGCCGTTCACGACGGCGGGAGCCGGCGGCGGACATTGACGCGTCAGCCGCGCGCCAGGAATGCTGCTCGCGCGGCGACGGCCGTGTCGGGAAAATCGCAGAACAGCGCGTCGACGCCGAGCGCGAACGCGGCATCCAATTCTTCGCACGTACTCGCGAACGGCGCCGGCGAGTGATCGTCGCGAAACGTCCATGTGTGCACCTCGAGACCGCGTTCGTGCGCCGCCGCCGCGAGTTTCGTCGCCACGCCGGCGTGATCCCAGAGGAGCCGCTTGCCCGGTGCGACACCGCGCGCCCAGCCGGCAAGCTCGTCGAGCTGCGCATCCGCCGGTGCCGTTTCGAACAGCGCATAACACGGATTTCCGCAGCGCGCATGCGCTTCGCGCAGCACGGCGTGATCGAAACATTGAATCCACACGGGCGAGGCCGGACCGAGCAGTCCGTGCCGCGCGAGATCGCCGTGGAGCGCCGCGACGGGATCGAGCCCGAGCGCACGGAAGTAGTCTGGATGCTTGAGCTCCGGGTAGAGCGCAAGCTTGCGGTCGTGCCGCGCCGACAACGCGCCGAGCAGATCGAGCGTCATCGAGAAGCGCGGCAAGACGAAGTGTCCGTCGTACTGCGTGCCGCGTGCGGGAAACGGCTGGATCGCGCGCAGCGTGTCGAGTTCGGCGGCGTCGAAATCGCTGATCCACCAGTCGCGTACGCCCGCGATCTCGCGCGCACGCGCGGCGAATTCGCCCCGCTGGGCGACGTCGGTGCTGCGCGCGAGCCCGAGATCGTGGCGCACATAAAGCACGCCGTCGCGGCTCATGACGAGATCGGGTTCGAGCACGTCGGCGCCCTGCGCCGCGGCCAGCGTGTAGCCGTCGAGCGTGTGCTCGGGACGGTAGCCGCTCGCGCCGCGATGCGCGATGATGCGCGGCGCGCGGCCGTCGCGTGTGTTCCAGCGATGCATGCACGCAGTGTAGCGCAGCGGCGGGCAGGCGCCGGCGCGGAATTCAGCCGGACTCGTGACGCGCCCTGAGCGTGGCGACGAGCGCATCGAGCCCGAGGCCGCGCGCACGCAACAACACGAGCAGATGGAACACGAGATCGGCGCTCTCGCCGAGCAGCGCCATGTCGTCCTGCGCGACGGCCGCGAGTGCGGTTTCGACGCCCTCTTCCCCCACTTTCTGGGCGATGCGCCGCACGCCGTTCTCGAGCAAACGCGTCGTGTAGCTGCCGGGCGGCCGCTCCGCAGCGCGTTTCGCGATCAGCGCATCGAGCTCGGCCAGGAACGCAAGCTCCGGTGCGGCCGCGCCGAAGCAGCTCGCGGTGCCGAGGTGGCACGTCGGCCCCTCGGGCTCCGCCCGCACGAGCACGGCGTCTCTGTCGCAATCGGCGTGCAGCGAGACGAGCGCAAGGAAATTGCCGGACGTTTCTCCCTTGGTCCACAGCGTGCGGCGGCTGCGGCTCCAGAATGTCACTTTTCCACTTTTTAGCGTCTGCGACAGCGCGGTACGATCCATGTATCCCAGCATCAGCACGGTGCCGTCGCGCGCGTGCTGCACCACGGCGGGGAGGAGACCGTCGCCCTTCGACCAATCCAGCGCCTCGACGTCGAAATCGGCGTTCATGTCCGCACCACGATGCCCGCTTCGCGCAGGAAGACCTTGAGCGCGCCGATCGCGATCGCGCCGCTGTGGAACACGCTCGCCGCGAGCGCACCATCGACATCGGCCTGTACGAACACGTCGCGGAAATGCTCGCGCGCGCCGGCGCCACCCGAGGCGACAAGCGGGACGCAGCACCGGGCGCGCGCCGCGCCGAGCTGCTCGAGGTCGTAGCCTGCGCGCACACCGTCGCTGCCCATGCAGTTGAGCACGATTTCACCGGCACCGCGGCGCTGGACCTCGTCGATCCAATCGAGCGTACGCTGCGCGAGCGCGCGCGTCTTGGCAGGATCGCCGCTGTACTGGCGTACGCGCCACTCGCCGTCGGTATCCCGCAAACTGTCGATGCCGACGACGACGCACTGCACGCCGAACGCATCGGCGAGCTCGTCGATGAGCGCCGGGCGTTCGAGCGCAGGCGAGTTCACGGAAATCTTGTCGGCGCCCGCGTACAGCACTTCGCGCGCCTCGCCGACGCTGCGTATGCCACCGGCGACGCAAAACGGAATGTCGATGGCACGCGCCACGCGCTCGACCCAGCTGCAGTCGACGCTGCGCCCTTGCGGGCTCGCCGTGATGTCGTAGAACACGAGCTCGTCGGCGCCCGCATCCCGATAGCGCAATGCCAGCTCGACGATATCGCCCATGTCGACGTGATCGCGAAAGCGCACGCCCTTGACGACGCGGCCGTCGCGCACGTCGAGGCA
>Ga0070741_10009181_pt1 | contig 19366 bp, 17 predicted proteins | sample Coa_R1_4_FD_66440 | JGI IMG/M metagenome (GOLD analysis project Ga0070741, IMG submission 66440) | Surface soil microbial communities from Centralia Pennsylvania, which are recovering from an underground coalmine fire - Coalmine... | ecosystem: Environmental > Terrestrial > Soil > Unclassified ...
CCGGTGCCCATGTCGAGCGAAGAGTCGGGGGCGCGCTCGGCCGCAGGCGCGGTGCAGGGCGCGTTGTTCGCGGACGGGGCGGGCGGCGGCGCGCCGAGCGGAATGAGCGTCAGGTCGACGGCGGTGCCGGTCGAGTGCCTGGAGCGCGCGGCGATATAGCCGAGGGCGAACAGCGTCCGCTTGTCGAGGTTGGGGTAGAAGCGCTTGTCGCCGCGCGGGCTGCCGTCATGGGCCCAGCGCCACATCGCCGCGACCGCGCGCTGCGGGCGGTAGCAGTCATAGACCTTGAGCGCGAGATTGGCCCTGGCGAGATCGGCTTGCACGCGGGCGAGCGCGGCGGCCGCCTCCCGCCGCAGGATGCATTCCGGCGCGTCGTAGCCGGGCAGCGGCGCCGCGGTGAAATTGTTCGCCGTGGCGTAGCGGATGTCCTGCGCGATGCCCGGCGCCGCCTCGCGCAGATAGACAAAGCCCGCCGGCAAGTCGCGCGCGGCGGCGGGTAGCGCGGTGAGACCGAGAACCAGGATCAGCGGCAGCCGCATGAGGTCAACGTCGTGTTTCCGGGTCGTGTCATTTCGGGGGCGCAGGGCAGTGCGCCAACCCGGGCTCCAGCGCAGGCTTGCCAATTGTACCTGGATTCCCGGCGCGCCGCTGACGCGACCATGACCGCGCTTGTGCGCGCTCATACCACCCCCGCATTTCCGGGCGTTGCATAAGGCCGCCGCAGGCGGCATCTAGCGCGGGCCATGAGTGCCAAGCCCAGGGCGCAGGCGGCGCCGCTCAGCCACCCCGAGATCCGCACCATCGTCGTCGGCATCATGCTGGCGATGTTTTTGGGCGCGCTCGACCAGACCATCGTCGCCACCGCGCTGCCGACCATCGGCCGGCATTTCGGCGATCTTGCCGACCTGTCCTGGGTGGTGACCGCCTACCTGCTCACCGCCACCGCGGTGACGCCGCTCTACGGCAAGCTCTCCGACATCCACGGCCGGCGCGGCATGATGCTGATCGCCATCGTCATGTTCGTGCTCGGCTCGCTCGCCTGCGCGCTGGCGCCGAGCATGCCGGCGCTGGTGCTGGCGCGCGCCGTCCAGGGGCTCGGCGGCGGCGGCCTGATGGCGCTGGCGCAGACCATCATCGCCGACATCGTCAGCCCGCGCGAGCGCGGCCGCTACCAGGGCTACATCGCCGCGGTGTTCGCCGCCTCCTCGCTCGGCGGGCCGGTGCTCGGCGGCTTTTTGACCGAGCATATCGACTGGTCGCTGATCTTCTGGATCAACCTGCCGCTTGGGCTGGCCGCCTTCGCCATGACCTGGCAGGCGCTCAAGCGCGTGCCGTTCCATGCGCGCAAGCACAGCCTCGATGTCATCGGCGCGCTGCTGATGATGGCGGCGGCGGTCGCGCTCCTGCTGGCGCTGTCCTGGGGCGGGCGCAACTATGCCTGGATTTCGGGCGAGATCGGTTCGCTGCTGTTCGCCTCGGTCATGCTCTGGGCGCTGTTCGGCCTCCGCCTGATGACGGCGCAGGAGCCGTTCCTGCCGCTCGCCGTGCTCGGCAATTCGGTGGTGCGCTGCGCGGCACTCGCCGGGGCCTGCAACATGGGCACGCTGGTCGGCATGACCATTCTGGTGCCGCTTTATTTCGAGGCGGTGCTGCATCTGTCGGCGAGCGAGTCCGGCATGGCGCTGATCCCGCTGATGGGCGCGACGGTGACGTTCTCGACGGTGGCGGGCCGGCTGATGACGCACATCAGGCACTACAAGCGCATGCCGCTTGCCGGCCTTGCCATCGCCATCCTGGCGCTGGCCGCGCTGGCGATCTGGCCGGCGTCGATGCCGACCGCGGCCGTGCTCGTGCTGCTTGCGGTCGCCGGCAGCGGCATCGGCACGGTGTTCCCGATCTCCACCGTCTGCATGCAGAACGCGGTGACCGCGCACCAGATGGGCGTCGCCACGGGCGCGGCCAATTTCTTCCGCGCGCTGTTCTCGGCGCTGGTGGTCGCGCTGCTCGGCGCCATCGTGCTCGGCGGGCTCGGCGGCGGCACCGGCATGTCGGCCGAGATGCTGGCGCGCTCGGCCTCGGCGCAGGACCTGTCGGTCGCCTTCCGCTTCGTGTTCATGGCCTGCGCGCTGGTGCTTGCCTTCGGCATGGTGTTTCTGATCGCGATGGAGGAACGCCCGCTCAAGGGCCCCTCGCTGCACGCCGCGGAGGCCGGCGCGCCCTCGGGCCCGGCGACGCCGATCCCGGCGGAGTGAAGAATGGCGCGTCGACAAGACTTCGATGCCCGCTTCGGCGCAAAACGCGACATATCTGCGCATGATCCCGATGTTCGGCAGGTGTGAACTAGGCCACTGACTCCTGCGGCAGGCGCGTATATCGTCGATTTGCACTTGTCCCGGTAAGCGAGGCCTCGGTGTCGGGGCGGCGGCAAGGCAAGCATTAAGCTGCCGATTATCACTGATCGTCCTTCAATGATCGGCCCCCGGCACTCCAGCCGCAGGCCCTCGACGTGAACTTCGTGCACCAGGGAGCGACGTCATGGCAATATTCAAGATCACCAGCACGACAAGCGTGCTCACGACGGCCAATGCCGACAACGCCTTCGACTCCGACAGCCCCGGCGCAGACACGCTGATCGTCGATCCGGGCGCCTTCCTGATCACGGAGGGGACGAACGCCGTCGGTGCGGCACTCCAGAATACCGGCGCCTGGACGGTTATCGTCAACGGCTCGATTTTCGCAGAGCAAGCCTTCGGCCTGCGTCTTCAGCTGGGAAGCGCCGGCGCCTCGAAGATCACCATCAGCGCGGACGGAGAGATTGGCGGGACCTATGGCATTCTTGCCGACGCTCCCTTCGTCGTCACGAATGCCGGCGTGATCACGGCTGATGAAGCTGGCATCGCCTTCGGCGGCGCCGGCACGCACACGATCACGAACTCGAATATTATCGGCGGATCCTTGAATACCGCGGCGATCAACGACATCGACGGCCTCGGCAACGACAAGGTGACCAACTCCGGCACGCTCGAAGGGGCGATCCTCCTCGGAGGCGGCGACGACACGTTGAGCAATTCCGGTTCGATCCAGGGCCCGGTGGATTTGGGCGACGGCACGAACACGCTCACCGCCACAAGCGCCAGCACAATCGAGGGCGATGTCACCGGCGGCTCGGGCGCCGACACCATGAGCAACGCGGGGCTGATCGGCGGCGGCGTGGACCTTGGCACCGGCACAAACAAGTTCACCAATTCGGGCCTGATCGACGGCGATCTCAATCTCCACGCTGGCACAAACACGTTCGCCAGTTCCGGGGAAATCGGGGGCAGCGTGCTGATGCACGACGGCACCAACAAATTCACCGGGTCGGGGTCGATCGACGACAGCGTGTTTTTCGACGCCGGCACCAACACGTTCACCAATTCGGGGGAAATCGGCAACAGTGTTTTTTTCAACAACGGCATAAACACCTTCACCAATTCAGGGTCGATCGCGGACAGCGTGTTTTTCAACAACGGCACGAACACGTTCACGAACCTGGGGTCGATCGAGAACTCGGTGTTCCTGAACGACGGCACGAACACTTTCACCAACAATGGGACGATCGGCGGCGGTGTCTCGGGCGGCAGCGGCTCCGACACGGTGACGAGTACCGGCACGATTTTCGGCGTCGTCGATCTCGGCGGCGGTAACGACGTTTTCATCGGCGGCGGCCACGCCGAGACCGTTCGCGACGACGACGGCGCCGACACGAGCAACCTCGGCGGCGGCAACGACCACTATACTGCCACGGGCAACAGCGGCGCCGACGGCATCGACACCATCGACGCAGGCGCCGGCATCGACACCTACGATGCGAGCGCTGCGACGGCCACCGTGCGGATCAATCTCGATACGATCGCGCACGACGACATCATTTCCATCGCCGCCAATACGGCCACCGGCGTCGACATTGCCAAAGCGTCTAAGGATACGATCAGCAACTTCGAAAACGTCATCGGCGGAAGCGGCGCCGACCTGATCTACGGTTCCGCCGCCGCCAACAGAATTGACGCCACAGGCGGCGGCGACCGGATTTTCGGCTTAGCCGGCAATGACACGCTGAACGGCGGATCGGGCGATGCGGTGTTGGTCGGCGGTGCCGGCAAGGACGTTCTGACGGGGGGCTCCGGCGCCGACACTTTCCAATATACCGCCACCGCAGACAGCGGCGTTTCCAAAGCGACTCGCGACCGGATCGCTGATTTCCAGCATGGAAGCGATACCATCGACCTCGGCGCCATCGATGCCAATACGGCGAACGGGGCGGCCACAAACGACGCTTTCACGTTTATCGGCAACAATGCCGTGTTTAGCCACGCCGCCGGTCAGCTGCGGGCCTATTGGACGCCAAGCGGCCAGATCATCGAGGGCGACGTCAACGGCGACGCCAAGGCCGATTTCTCGATCGAGTTGACCGATCACGCGCATGCGATCACGCTCAATAGCACCGACTTCCTGCTTTAGAGCGGGCGTGATGCAAAAAGGTCGTATCGGTTGCGTGATAACGGTGCATCGAACCGGCATTAAGACGTAGTCGCCCAAACAATTCGCTGACTTTGGCGCTGGTTGCTGTAGCATCCCCGCCTTGGAGGACCTCGTGGCGTCGGCATTGCGAGCAGCGCAGTCGGACAATGCGGCGCCGCGTTCGCGCGGGCTCGATACGCTGCGGCTGGTGCTGTCCTCGGGCGGGCCGGGGCGCTGCGAGTTCGCGCTCAACAATGCCTGCAACGCCAATTGCGGCTTCTGCAATTTCGCCCGCGACAAGCTGCCGAAGGAGCGCTGGGAGTATGTCGAACGCCAGGGCGCCTTCGACGCCGTCGATATCCTCTACCGCCAGGGCATCCGCTACCTCATCCTGACCGGCGGCGAACCGACGCTGCACCCCGATCTCGTCGACATCATCGGCCATGCCGCCAGGCAGGGCATGAAGGTGATGATGGTGAGCAATGCCGGCCTGTTCAAACCGCGGCGCATCGCCGAATACGCCGCGGCCGGCCTGTCGAGCTTCGTCATCTCGATCGACGCGGCGAGCGCGCCAGCGCACGAGGCCAACCGCGGCCTGCCCGGCGTCTGCGACAAAATCCGCGAGGCCAACGGCGAAATCGAAAGCCTCGGCATGATCGCCACCGCCTCGGTGACGCTGAGCCGGCTGCTCGACATCGATGCGCTGCCGGAGTTCCTCAAGGGCCTCGGCTTCACGGCGGTGACGTTCTCCTATCCGCTGACCAAGCTCAATTCGAGCTTCCTCGGCTATCGCGATTCGGGCCTCGTCGATTTCACGGCCGACGAGTTGATCGGGCTGTTCGACAAGGTCAAGGCGGTGAAGTCGCAGATGCACGTCGTCAACCCGACGCGCTCGCTCGAGGAGATGCAGCGCTTCGTGCGCAACGAGCCGCAGCATTTTCCCTGCCTCGGCGGCTATCGCTATTTCTATCTCGACTGGAAGCTCAGGCTGTGGCGCTGCCATTTCTGGGAAGCGCCGCTGTGCTCGATCTACGACTTCGACGACAGCAAATTGGTGCGCGACAACTGCACGCGCTGCATGATCGACTGCTACCGCGACGCCTCGACCATGCAGCACATCGCCGTCTCGGTGCACGACGCGGCGTCCTCGCTCAGGCGCGGCGATCTCGCCGGCGCGGCGAAGGCGCTCGGACGCAAGGGCAATGCCGGCTCGCTGCATGCCGTGGTCGAAGAACTGCCGTGGTTGATGCGGTTCTGAGGATCCGATGGCCTTGGCGTTTTGAGGTCGTGCCGGATCGCGCGAGCGCTTGTGATATATGTGCAACACGGCGAACTATTCGCCGGTGGATTCCGCGGCCGCGCCTTTTCCCTGGCCGGGCTTGCCGGCATTGTCCCCCATCGGGTGGGTTAGCCAGTCAATTGAGTTGCGATATGTGGTGCACCGTGCCGCGGTGGCGGCAGGCCGTTCTGATCGGCGTGACTGTTTTGTGTGCGAGCGTGTTTGCCGAGCGGGCGCGCAGCGCCGACCTGCCGGCCAGCGCCCCTGCATCCGCCGGCTGCACCCAGGCGGTTGACGGGCAGAACGGCAAGATCGCCGGGCTCGGCGGCTCATATGCCAACCACGGCATTTACGGCGCCCTCGGTTCCTATTCGCTGCCCCTCGGGTGCGAATTTGGCCTCCAGATCGACGGCACTCTCGCCAGCCTCGACAGCCGCTTCCTCGGATCCGTTGCCGGGCATCTGTTTTGGCGCGATCCGGCCAAGGCGCTGGTCGGCCTCTATGGCCGCTACACCTACTGGGATCAGGTCGGCGGCGTGCGCGCCGGCTATGTCGGCCCGGAAGGCGAGCTCTACCTCGACCGCTGGACGCTGCGCGGCGTGGCGGGCGTGGAATTCGGCAACCGGGCGTCCGGACTGGTCGGCGGCCTGATCCAGACCTACGACATCAAGACGCGGTTTTTCGACCAGGTCGATGTCGCCTATTACCTGCACGATAATTTCGAAGTGTTCGTCGGCCACCGCTATCTCGGCGGCAAGGACGCCTTGGCGCTTGGCGGCGAATACGGCATCCCGCTGTCGCACGGCGTCATGGCCGCGTTGTTCGCCGAAGGGCGCGTCGGCGAAGACAATTTCCACGGCGTCTGGGGCGGGCTGAGGTTCTATTTCGGCCAGAAGGACAAGACGCTGATCCGTCGCCATCGCGAGGACGATCCCGTCGAGTGGGGCAGCGGCTTTGACGGCACCTCCAACACCGGCACCACCACGCCGCCGCCGTCGCCGCCGCCGTCGGGCTGCGGTCAACAGTGTTGCGGATCAGATTGCTGATCTAGCGGCGGCGCCGCCGCTGACGGCAAGTTTCTGCCCGTCGGCGGTGATGACGAGATCCTTCGGCACCAGCGCGAGCAGCGGCAGGATCAGCGCATAGACCACGGTGATGGCGACGACGCAGGCGCCAAACCCGCCATAGTCCTGGTAAACCTTTGTGCCGATGACGTCGCCGAGGCGCGACACCGTCACGCTGAGCGCGGTCGCCGCCATGAGGATGGTGCCCTGCAGGCCCGGCGGACAGGACCGGATGACGAGGTCGAGATAGGCGGCGGTGGCGACGCCGCCCATCAGGCCCATCGCCACCGCCGCGACCAGCGCCGATGTCGCCGAATGCACGAAGATGAGCGGCACCATCTGCGGAATGGCGACGACGGTGCCCCACAGCAGCAGGTTCTTCAGCGCAATTCGTCCGCACAGCAACCGGAAGACAATGAAGCTCGGAATGTAGGAGAACTCGATGATGGCGTTCCATTGCCCCCAGGTGGCGTCGGTGCCGAGCAGCGTGTTCTGCATGTAGTATTGCAGCGGCGTCTCCGAGCCCGGCGCGAAACTCCACAGCGTCCAGATCGCCAGCGCGGGGTAAATCGGCCAATGCCGGACCAGCGTGCGAATATCCTTGAGCGGCTCGACGGCGCCGGTGCGCTCCTTTTGCAGCTTGCCGAACACGCTTTTCGGCTTTAGCGCGGCGTAGGCGGCGACCATGGTCATGATGGCGGCGCCGCCGAGGAAAAGAATACGGGCGGCCTGCACCGAGTTTTCGGTTTCCAGCAGCACGCTGAGACTGCCGCCGAGCAGCAGCGCGATGGTATTCGGCATCGACGTGAATATGTTCCACACCACGCTGAGCTGGCCGGAAATCGCGTGCTGCTGGCCGAGCACCGAGGTCAGGCCGTTCTGGGCACTGGCGACAAAGAGAAACGACGTGGTCAGCAGCAGGTTGGCGGTCAGCAGCGTGGCGAAAGAGATCGGCGTGAACGCAAAGAAGACGTAAAGGACCGCGGTCGTCGCGCCGAACAGCAGCATGAACCCGCGGTCGCGCATGCCGAACGGGTTCCAGATGTCGCGGATGAATCCGAAGACAAAGGCCAGGTACACGGGAACGGCGGCGATCAGCCGAAAATCCGCGACCTGCTGCGCCGTCAGGTGCAATCTGTTCTTGAGAAAAAACCCGATCGGAATGTTGATCAAGCCGCCGCCCGGATCGCCGAAGGCAAGCAGCGAAATCAGGACCGCGAGATAAAGCGAAATCCGTCCCCGTTCCGACCGCAACAAGGCGGTGTGAGCGGTGACAACGCGGGTCGCGCCAACCGGCGAATCGTGCGTGTCCGTGGGCAAGGCGCCGCGACTACAGCCCGTCGGCGGCTCGATCGCAAGGGCGCAGACGGCGGCGCTAGCCGGACCGCAGCAGCGCCTTGGCCTCCTGGCGGTGCCAGGCCAGCAGGAACGGCACGCCGAGCACGATTTCGGGCACGCGCTTGACCAGCGACAGCGCCACCGCTTCGGCGGGCGGAATGCCGAACACCGCGCAGACCGCGATGAAGCCCGCCTCCTGCACGCCGAGCGCGCCGGGCACCAGGAAGCCGGCGGCGCGCACCGCCTGGCCGAGGCTCTCGATCACCACGGCGTCGACATAGCTCGCCGGGTAGCCCATCAGGTTGAGCGTCACCAGCACCTCGAGCGCGCCGAAGAACCAGAAGGCGAGGTGGACGAGCAGCGCGATGACGAAGCGCGGCACGTCGGCATAGATGCGCACCAGATTGTCGTGCAGCGTCGCCAGATTGGCGAGCGCGCTCCAGCCGGTGCGGTCGGCCAGCGCCATCAGGGCGCGGTCGACGAGCTTGGCGCCGCCGAAGCGCTGGGCGACGAAGAAGCCGGCGAGCGCCACGCCCATCACCGATATGCCGGCCATCATCGAGCCGACCAGCGCGTCGTCGGCGCCATAGGTCGCCAAAATGCCGACGCCGACGACGACGAACAGGAACAGCGACACCACCTGCATCAGCGTGTCGACCAGCAAGGTGGCGCCGGCCAGTCCGGCCGGGCTGCCGGACAGCGCCATGGCGCGCGCGCCGGCGATCTCGCCGCCGACCTGCGCCACCGGCAAGAGCGTATTGATCGCCTCGCGGATGAAGCGGACCCAGATGCAGACGGCGAGCGGCGTCTTGGCGGCGCGCGGAAACACGATCCACCAGGCAAGCCCGGCGCCGGCGAGCTCGCCGGCGCGCACCATGACAATGACGGCAAGGCCGTAGCCGACCGCTGCGAAGGCCCCGGAGACCTCGGCAAAACCCTGGTAGGCGACGATGGCGATCGCCAGGATCAGGCCGAGCCCGGCGGCGGCGATGAGCAGGCGCTTCATAGGCGCCCTTATAAGCGGCCGGCCGGGCCAGAAAAACCCCGGCGGGCGCCGGGGCTTTTCCTGCGGCTTAACGCATAGTGTCAGCGCGTTGCGGCGGGCCGGCGACGCGCGGCATGCGTGCGCCGCGGCGCATAGGCGTAGGCCGAGGCGCCGGCGGGCGCGGCCGAATACATGGTGGCGCCGACGCCTTGCGCGCCGTTGGTCTGCTCGGCAAGCGGCAGATTGATGATGTTGCCGGTGCCGTAACCGGGGCTGTACGACTGCGCCAGCACCGGCGACGCCAGACTTGCCGTGAGGCCGAGCGCGATGATCGTTCTGGTCAACATTGTCGTCTCCTTGTTTCGTCGAGGGCCGAGCAGCCGGCCGGCTCGGCCGGCTGCCGCGATGGCCTCAGCGCTCCTGATCGTCCTGCTGCTGGCGCTGCGTGTTGTGTCTGACGCGCGGCGTGTGCAGGCGTTGCGGCGCGTAGGCGTAGGGGCCGGCATTGCCGGTGGTCGCGTCCGGCGTGCCGAGGCCGGCCGGCGCGTTGTACACGGCGCTCGGCGGCGTCATGACGTTGCCGCTACCGAGATCGGGGTCGTACGACTGCGCCAGAGCCGGCGCCGCCAGCAGCGCCGCAAGACCCAATCCCATGATCATTGTCTTCAGCATCGACGTTCTCCTGTTTTCAGTCCGGCAACATGCCGGGGGCGGCCGTTGCCTTGCGCCGCAGATAGGGAGGCCTCGGCCAAGCGGCTTGTTCGAAATTGCTGCGATGTGCGCCGCCGACGGTCGCGCCCGGCGCAAATCACGCATGCAAAAAGCGGATAAGGTTCACGGAACCGTGCGTTGGCCGTTATGCTTTGACGGCGATAAGAAAAAACAAAAAAGAATCGGGGCGGAGGACTCTCAGGGAGCGGCGATCCACCAAGACGGAGGGATCGCATGCCGAGCCCGCAAGTAACCGACTGCTACGCGAGTTTCACGCCCGGTCACGTCGTCGAGCGCCGCCTCGTGCGATGGCCGGGATTGCACGCCGAAATCATCGCCGCCCGGCAGCGGACGGCGTTCGAATACCGCTACGCCTGCGATCGCCACCTGCTGATCGCGTCGGAACTTTCCGAGCGCGACGATGGCGAGACTTTCGTCGAAGGCCTGCCGCCGTCGACGCGGCGCAAGCTGTCGCGCCGGCTGACCTTGGTGCCGGCGGGTCATTCATTGTACGGCTGGCAGCAGCCGCGCGTGCTGACACGGGTGAATTATTTCTACATCGACCGCCGCGGCCCGTCGCTCGACGACGAATCCGGCTTTGCCGAAATCGAATTCCGGCCGCGCCTGTTCTTTTTCGACGCCGAGCTGTGGCGCATCGCCGCCGCGCTCAAGCAGGAGGCGGCCGGGAACGCAGGGCCGACGGCGCGCGGCGAGGAACTCGGCATCATGCTCTGGCAGGCGCTGCGCAGGCTCAACGACAGCCGCGCGCAAGCTGTGCACGGCGGCCTGAGCGGCTGGCAGCAGAAGAAGATCGCGGACTTCATCGAGGACAATCTGGCCGAGGATATCCGCCTCAAGACGCTGGCCGGGCTGGTCGGCCTCAGCCCGTTCCATTTCGCGCGGGCGTTCAAGCAGTCGTTCGGCGTGCCGCCGCACCGCTACTATAATGAGCGGCGCATGGCGCGCGCCAAGGCGCTGCTCGCCGACCGCACCCGCTCGGTCACCGAGATCGGCCTGGCGTTGGGCTTTGCCGAGACGAGCTCGTTCTCCGCCGCGTTCCACAAGGCGACCGGCACGTCGCCGAGCCGCTTCCGGCGCGGCCTTGGCTGAGACGCAAAAACCCCGGCCGGCGCCGGGGTTTTCGCGGTTCGAGGCGGTTCCGCTACTGGCAGTATTTGCAGGGCGGGAAGTCGCGGCTGTAGACCGGCTGCGCCTTGAACTTCGCCGGGTCGTATTTCCAGTAGGTGCTGACGCCGGTGTAGGTCTTGACCACGGTGTTCCAGAGCTCGTCCTTGTCGTAGCCGAACATCTTCTTCTTCTCGACCTTCTTGACGTAGATGTTCTGCACCGGGCTCTTGGTGGCGAGGTCGAGCCGCACCGGCCCGCGCGGCGGGTTGATCTCGACGCTGGCCATCGCCTTGATGAACTCGGCCGGCCCCGGGTACTTGCCCTTGAACTTGGCCAGCGTCTGGTCGATCCACATGGCGGTGGCGTAATTGGCTTCGGAGTAATACGACGGCACCTTGCCGTATTTGGCGCGGTACTTCTTGACGAAAGCTTCGTTGGCCGGCGTCTCCAGCGCCGCGCTGTAGACGTGGGCCGAGACATCGCCGAGGACCTCGTCGCCCATGAAGGGCAGGGCGAACTCGTCATAATTGGTGCTGCCGCCGAGGATGATGGTCTTGTTGCCGGAGGCGCGCAGCTGCTTGGGGAATTGCAGCGCCATCGGCCCGACCATCAACGAGAAGATGGCGTCGATGTCGGACTTGATGCCGGGAATGTAGGGGCCGAAGTCCTTGTTGCCGAACGGCACCCAGATCTTCTGCACCACCTTGCCGCCGCAATCCTCGAAGGCCTTCTGGAAACCGCCGACCTGTTCGTAGCCGAAGGCGTAGTCGGTGCCGATCGCGGTGACGCGCTTGTAGCCCTGGTCGCAGGCCCATTGCCCGAGCGCATGGGTCGGCTGCGACGACACCCAGGTGGAGAACACGGTGTAGGGGAACTTGTCGGATTGACGCTGGGCGAGGTCGTCGCCGGTGGTGATGGTGCCGATGAACAGCGTCTTTTCCTGGTTGGACACCGGCGCCAGCGCATAGGCCGCGGTGCCGAGCACGGCGCCGACGATCATGTCCACCTTGTCCTGCAGGATGAGCTTCTTGGCCATCGACACGTCGCCGTCGACGGTGCCCTTGTCGTCCTCGACGATGAACTTGACGGTGGCGCCGCCGAGTTTGCCGCCGTGCTCGTCCAGATACATCTGGAAGCCGTTGACCATGTCGGTGCCGAGCTGGGTGATGATGCCGGTGCGCGGCGCCAGGAAGCCGATCTTGAGCTCGGGCGTCTGCGCCGGCGCCGGCCTTGCCGCGCCGAGCACGACGGCACCGGCGAGCGAACAAAGAAGCGAAAGTCGCGATAGCGTCTTGGTCATGATCGTTCCTCCCCAAGAGCCGCGGTTGTTTTTATGATGCGGCGGTTGTCGTGGTGCGGATGCTAGCACCGTGCGCCCGGCGGCAACAAATGATGCGGAACGCCGGTCGCGGGACCATGCCCACGGTCGGACATGCCGTCCCAACGAAAAACCCCGGCCGATGCGGCCGGGGTTTCGGGTCGGAGCGCCGATCGTGCCGCTATTCGCAATTTGTGCAGGGCGGGAAATCGCGGCTGTAGACCGGCTGCTTGAGGAAGGCGTCCTTGCCGTAGGTCCAGAACTGGCTGACGGCCGGGTAGGTCTTGATCACGGTGTTCCAGAGCTCGTCCTTGTCGTAGCCGAACATCTTCTTCTTCTCGACCTTCTTGATGTAGACGTTCTGCACCGGGTTGCGCAGCTCGTCGAACGACACCGGCCCGCGCACCGCGTCGATCTTCAGGCCGGCCATCGTCGCCACGAATTTCTCCGAGCCCGGCCACTTGCCGCCGCTCGTCTTGATGGTCTCGTCGATGAGCTGGGCGGTGGTGTAGTTGCTCTCCGAGAAATAGGACGGCACCTTGCCGTATTTGGCGCGGTAGGCTTTGACGAAGGCTTCGTTCTTCGGCGTCGTCAGCGCCGCGCTGTATTGCAGCGAGGAGACGTCGCCGACGACTTCGTCGCCCATGAAGGGCAGGGCGAATTCGTCATAGCTGGTGCCGCCGCCGATGATCGGCTTCTTGAAGCCGGAGCCGCGCAGCTGCTTGGGAAATTGCTGCGCCATCGGTCCCACCATCATGGAGAAGATGGCATCGGCGTCAGCCTTGATGGTCGGGATGTAGGGCCCGAAGTCCTTGTTGCCGAGCGGCGGCCAGATTTTCTGGATGATCTTGCCGCCGCAGGACTCGAAGGCCTTCTGGAAGCCGCCGACCTGCTCATAGCCGAAGGCGTAGTCGGCGGAGATGGTCGCCACCTTCTTGAATCCCTGATCGCAGGCCCACTGGCCCATCGGGTGCGTGGTCTGCGACGACGACCAGCCGGTGCGGATGAGATAGGGATATTGGTTGGCCTGGCGCTGCGTCAGGTCGTCGGCCGCCGGGATGGACGGGATATAGACGGTCTTCAATTCGGTGCTGACGGGGGCAAGCGCATAGCCGGTCGAGGCCAGCACGCCGCCGATGAACATCTGCACCTTGTCCGACAGCACGAGCTTCTTGGCCTTGGTGACGCCGAGGTCAGGCTTGGCCTGGTCGTCCTCGACGATGAACTTCACGTCCATGCCGCCGAGCTTGTTGCCGTGCTCGTTGAGATAGAGCTGGAAGCCGTCGACCATATCCTTGCCGACCTGGGCGAAAATTCCGGTGGTCGGGGCGATGAAGCCGATGCGCAGTTCGTCTGCGCGCGCCGCGCTATCGAGCCCCGCGATCAGCGCAAGTGCGCCGAACGATAGCGCCGTTACGGTTCGCGACCGTGTCATGGCAGTCCTCCCGTGCCGCCGTGGCCGCCCGTCTTGTCGCAGGCGTGCAACGGCCTGTGATGATCCCGCGGGCAGAACGCTACACCGGCGTCTTTGTGGGCGAAAGCCCAACTTTATTGCAGCGGGCGTCGGGTCATCGCGCCGGCATTTTGCCCGTCGTCGGCGGCGCGAAAAATGCCTGCAAACTGCGCCATTCCGCGTCGTCCTTTCCGCGGGCCGCTGCCCCCTGTAAACTGCCGCCAATGCCGGCCTCGCCCGAAGATCATCTGCAGCGGCGCCTCGCCACCATCCTTGCCGCCGACGTCGTCGGCTACAGCCGGCTGATGGCGGAGGACGAGGAAGACGCGCTGCACACGCTCAAGGCCTATCGCACCGTCATCGATCGCCTGATCGCCCGGCACGAGGGGCGGATTTTCAATACCGCGGGCGACAGCGTGCTCGCCGAATTCGGCTCGGCGGTCGAAGCGGTGCGCTGCGCCATCACCATCCAGGAAGAGCTGCGCGTGCGCAACGCCGAGCGCGAGACAAGCCGCCGCATGGATTTTCGCATCGGCATCAATGTCGGCGACGTGCTGGTCGACGGCATCAATCTCTATGGCGACGGCGTCAATGTCTCGGCGCGTCTCGAAAGCATCGCCGCGCCCGGCAACATCTGCATCTCCGGCAGCGTCTACGCGCTGGTGAAGAACAAATTGTCCTACCGCTTTGAGGATATCGGCCCGCAGGTCGTCAAGAACATTCCGGAGCCGGTACCGGCCTTCCGCCTGACCGCCGGTGACGGCGTGCCGCAAAGACGGCGGGGCGGCAACCGGCTCACGGTCGCGGCGGTACTGGCGGCGGTGCTGTTCATCGTTGGCGTCGCCGCCTTCACGCTGCGGGCGCAGTTGGTGCCGGCGCCGGCGAAGGCGCCGCCGATCGAGAGCGCCCGCGTCGACGCTGCGCCAGCCCCGGCCGCCGGTGCGCCGGCCAAACCGCAGCCATCGATTGAGAGCGCGCGCAATGATCCGCCGGCGGCGGTCAGCACCGCACCTGCCGCGCCCGCCGCGCCCGTTGCGCCAAGCACCCGGTCCGTGACGCCGGCGCCGGTGGAGGCGGCGCCGAAACCGTCAAGCCCGCCGGCGCCACAGACCGCCGCGCTGCCGCCGGCGGCGGGCGTCAAAGCGTTCGACGGCCTGTGGGAATTCCAGCTCACCGGCAGCGACGGCTGCTCGATAAAAACGCTCACCTTTCAGCGCAAGATCCTGAACGGCGTCGTCATGGCGCCGAACAACCGGGTGCTCGGCGCCATCGCCAAGGACGGCAAATTCAACTTCCGCAATCCGTCACTGCTCAACCGCAACGCCATGGTGGAGGCGGAGGGCACGATCAGCGGCGAAACCGGCGAGGGCAGCTACCACGTCACCGGCACCGCCTGCCACGGCTCCTACAAGATCCATCTGCTGCTGCGGCTGTTCAGCTGACCCGCGTCAGGCCTTGATGAAGGTGCCGCTGCGCAGTTCGCTGACGGCCTGTTGCAGTTCGGCCTGCGTGTTCATGACGATCGGGCCGTACCAGGCAACCGGCTCCTTGATCGGCTTGCCGGACACCAGCAGAAAGCGGATGCCGCGGTCGCCGGCCTGCACGGTGATCTCGTCGCCCTGGTCGAACAGCACCAGCGAGCGATCGCCGACCGGCTCGCGGAACAGGATTTCCTCGCCGTCGATCTGCTTCTCGGTGAGCACCCCGAAGGGCTTGGACGACGACGCGAATTTGCCGTCGCCCTCGAACACATAGGCGAAGGCGTGGCGCTCGACCTCGACCTTCAGCGTCTTGCGTTTTCCCGCGGGCACGAAGACGTCGAGATAGCGCGGATCGGCGGCGACGCCATCGACCGGGCCGCGTCTGCCCCAAAATTCGCCGCAGACAACGCGCACGCGGGTGCCGTCGTCGTCGACGACTTCCGGAATTTCGGCGGCCTTGACGTCCTGATAGCGCGGCGCCGTCATCTTCAGCGACGATGGCAGGTTGGCCCAGAGCTGGAAGCCGTGCATGCGGCCTTGCGCGTCGCCCTGCGGCATTTCCTGGTGCATGATGCCGCGCCCGGCCGTCATCCATTGCACGTCGCCGGCGCCGAGCGTTCCATGGCTGCCGATACTGTCGCGGTGCTCGACATTGCCGGCCAGAATGTAGGTGACCGTCTCGATGCCGCGGTGCGGATGCCAGGGGAAGCCGGCGAGATAATCGGCCGGCCGGTCGTTGCGGAAATCGTCGAGCAGCAAAAACGGATCGGTCTCGGCCGTTTCGCCGAAGCCGAAGGCGCGGCGCAGTTTGACGCCGGCGCCCTCGATGGTGGGCCTGGACTGGACGATGCGTTTGACGGGACGGATGGACATAGGATCGACCCTTCTATTTCTCATTCCGGGCCGGCCGAAGGCCGGAACCCAGATGAGCTTTAGGCCGCGGCGGCCGTGCTGCGTGTGACAAAGCGCGCGGCAAAGCCGGCGAACTTGTCGATAAACTCCTTCAGAAACGTGCGCACGGTGTCGTCGGTGACCTTGCCCTGCGCGTCGATCAGCTCGGGCTTGAACTGAATATAGGCTTCGCCGCCCATCACGTGCAGCCCAATTCCGCTGTTGAGCACGGCGCGCAGATGGTGCTGGGCGACCGCCGTCGAAATGGCGCCTCCGGAGGTGCCGATCACCGCCGCCGGCTTGCCGGGCCACGAGCTCTTGCCCCAGGGCCGCGCGCCCCAATCGATGGCGTTCTTGAGCACCGCCGGAATCGAGCGGCTGTGCTCGGGGGTGACGAACAGCAGCGCATCCGAGGCCGCCACCTCGGCCTTGAAGCGGACGACCGGCGCCGGCAGCTGCTGCTCGTTGTCCTGGTTGTAGATCGGCAGGTCGTCGATCTGGATGAAGCGGGCGTCGAAGGCCTCGCCGCCGAGCGCGACCAGCGCCTGCGCCAGCCTGCGGTTGATCGATTCGCGCCGGTTGGAGCCGACGATGACGCCGAGCTTGTTCTTTGCCATGGCAGCCTCTATCTGTGGTTACGAATAGTTACCAGGGCTAGATAGATGACCACGCGCAGGACGCAAGAAGGCACAGCGGTGATACCGGGTTCCCTGCATGAGCCCGAGGATTGCCGGGCGGTGAGCGAGGTGCTTGCCCATGTCGGCGACAAATGGACCGTGCTGGTGGTGACGACGCTCGGCGGCGGGGCCAAGCGCTTCAACGAGCTGCGCAAGGCGCTCGGCTCGATCTCGCAGCGCATGCTGACGCTGACCTTGCGCGCGCTCGAGCGCGACGGGCTGGTGACGCGCACGGTGTTTCCGACCAATCCGCCGCGGGTCGAATACCAGCTGACCAAGCTCGGCCGCTCGCTGCTCGAACCGGTGAGCGGACTAGGCCTCTGGGCGCGCAAGAACCGCGCCGCCATTCAGGACGCGCGGGCCCGTTTCGACGGGGCGCGACAGCGCAGCGCGCCCTGACGGCGGCAACGGCCGAGCGGGCCCCATTCGGCCTGCGGCTCAGGGCGGAGAAAAATTGGGGATGTGCCGGCCCTCGAGGCAGTTGCGGACAAGCTCGGCCAGCGCCGACAACTGATAGGGCTTGCGCAGGATCGGCAGGCCGTGGCGGGCGCCGAGCGCCTTGGCATAGCCGCTGGTCAAGAGAACCGGCAGCCGCGGATAGCGGCTGCGCACGGCCTCGGCGAGGCCGAGGCCGTCGAGGCCGCCGGGCAGCATCACGTCGGTAAACACCAGGTCGACCGGCTGACCGGACTTGAGCACGTTGAGCGCGGCGGCGGCGGACTCGACGGCGATGATGCGGTAGTCGAGTTGCTCGAGCATCGCGGCGGCAACCGATTTGACATCCGGATTGTCCTCCACCAGCAGCACGGTCTCGCCGTGGCCGCGCGCCGGTTTGGCATGACCGGTGGCCGCCATATCGGCGGCAGGCTTGGCGCTGCGCGGCAGATAGATGGTGACCTCGGTGCCGTGGCCGAGCTCGCTCGCGACCGTGATTGCTCCGCCCGACTGGCGGGCAAAGCCGTAGGCCTGCGACAGGCCGAGCCCGGTGCCCTTGGTGGTGAAGAACGGCTCGAACACCCGGCCGATGATATTGGGCGCGATGCCGGTGCCGGTGTCGGCGACCGTGAGCGCGACGAACTCGCCCACCAGACGGTCGGGGATTTCTTCGTCGTCGAGCTCGGCATTGCGCGCCGAGACGGTGATGGTGCCGCCGTCCGGCATGGCGTCGCGCGCGTTCATCACGAGGTTGACCAGCGCCAGCTCGAACTCCGGAATGTCGATTTCGACCGGCCAGATCTCGGGCGCAATGTCGATCTTGAGAGCGATCCGGCCGCTCGCCGACCCCGCCAGCACGTCGCGGAACGCGGCGACCGTCTGGCCGAGATCGACCGTCCTCGGGTCCATCGACTGGCGGCGTGCGAAGGTGAGCAATTGGCGCACCAGCGCCTCGCCGCGCGAGGCCGCCGTCTGGATGGCCTCGAGCGAACGCACGTTCTTGTCGCCGGTCACGCGGCTGAGCAGGCCCTGGGCGTGACCGGAAATGATCATCAGCAGATTGTTGAAATCGTGGGCGACGCCGCCGGTGAGCTGGCCGAGCGCTTCCATCTTCTGCGATTGCGCGAGCTGCTGCTGGGCGCGCTCGAGCCTGTCTTGCGCCTCGCGCCGCTCGGTGATGTCGCGGGTGATCTTGGCAAAGCCGAGCAGCGTGCCGTCGTCGTCGCGAATGGCGTCGATCACCACATTGGCGAAGAAGCGCGAGCCGTCCTTGCGCACGCGCCAGGCCTCGGCTTCGAACTTGCCGGCATTGGCGGCAATGGTCAGCGCGCGCTGCGGCAGGCCCTCGGCGCGGTCGGCTTCGGTGTAGAAGCAGGAAAAATGCCGGCCGATGATCTCGCCGGCCTTGTAGCCCTTGATGCGTTCGGCGCCGACGTTCCAGCTGGTGACGATGCCCGCGGGGTCAAGCATGAACAGCGCATAATCGGTGACCCCGGCGACCAGCAGGCGGAATTGCCGCTCGCTCTCCTGCAAACACGCGGTCGCCGGGTCGCTCTCCATGTCGCACTCGACGACGCTCTCACAGCCACGGCGCATTTATGCCCCCAGACTGCGAGCAACGCCGCGGCCGGGCGAAAAGTTCCGCCGAAATGGAGGCAGACAAGGCAACTTGCGGCGCTGCCGGGCGGCCTCGCGGCGGCGGGGCCGATCGGCTAGGCTTTCGCCATGAGCAAGGCCCTGCGTGTGATTCTCTGCCTGGCGGCGCTGGCCGTGACTGGCGCCGGCTGCAGCAAATGCGGCCCGTTCTGGGAGGACGGCCCGCACGCCTGCCGCGCCGAGGCGCCGCGCTAAGCGGCTGGGCCGGCTTGAGATTTGCCGCCGGCCAAAATATTTTTAAATTCCTAGGATTTTCGTCTTGACAGCGCACCGCTCCTTAGGTATGAATTCCGCACGCTCCAGACTTGCGTTCTGACGGCGCAGGGGCTTGGGAACAGCGCCGGCGGCTCGCGCGTTACCCCGTCCAGGCCCCCGGAGCGGACCGGCATGGAACGCGTAGGCCATCGCATCACCGCACAGGCCACCGAAGCCCGCGCCGGGGACGCCGGC
>Ga0070741_10009182_pt1 | contig 19365 bp, 13 predicted proteins | sample Coa_R1_4_FD_66440 | JGI IMG/M metagenome (GOLD analysis project Ga0070741, IMG submission 66440) | Surface soil microbial communities from Centralia Pennsylvania, which are recovering from an underground coalmine fire - Coalmine... | ecosystem: Environmental > Terrestrial > Soil > Unclassified ...
GTCGCCGAGAAGAAGAAGGGCAACGTCGCGAAGATGGCCGAGACGCTGGCGAAGAACCCTTCGCCGATGAATTTCCACAGCGCGCTCAACGTGGTGCGCGACATCGTGAAGGCGAACCCGGAGGCGATGTTCGTGAACGAAGGCGCAAATGCGCTCGACTTCACGCGCTCCATCGTCGACATGTACAAGCCGAGGAAGCGCATCGACGTCGGCACCTGGGGCATCATGGGCGTCGGCATGGGCTACTGCGTCGCGGCGGCGGTCACCACGAAGCAGCAGGTGATCGCGATCGAGGGCGACAGCGCCTTCGGCTTCTCCGGCATGGAGGTGGAGACGATCTGCCGCTACAACCTGCCGGTGTGCATCGTGATCCTGAACAACAACGGCGTGTACAAGGGCACGGACCAGAACCCGCGCGGCGGCGACGTCGCGCCGACGGTTTTCGTGAAGGACGCGCGCTACGAGAAGCTGATGGAGGCCTTCGGCGGCGTCGGCGTCTACGCCCGCACCCCGGAGGAGCTGCGCAAGGGCATGGAGCAGGCCCTGCGCTCGAAGAAGCCCACGCTCATCAACGCGGTGATCGACGAGACCGCCGGCACCGAGAGCGGCCGCATCACCAGCCTCAACCCCACGGCAGGAAAGAAAAAGTAATGGAAGCCCTGAAAGGTGTTCGCATTCTGGACATGACCCACGTCCAGGCCGGCCCGACGTGCTCGCAGCTCCTCGCCTGGATGGGCGCGGACGTGATCAAGTTCGAGAACCCGCAGGGCGACGCGACGCGCGGCCAGCTGCGCGACGTGCCGAACGCGGACTCGCTCTACTTCACGATGCTCAACTGCAACAAGCGCTCGATCACGGTCAACATGAAGACCGCCGAGGGCAAGCAGGTGTTCACCGACCTGCTGAAGAAGTGCCACATCATCATGGAGAACTTCGGCCCGGGCGTGCTCGACCGCTTCGGCTTCACCTGGGAGAAGATCCACAGCCTCAACCCGAAGATCGTGATGGGCTCGATCAAGGGCTTCGGCTCGAGCGGCCCGTACGCCGACTTCAAGGCCTACGAGAACGTGGCGCAGGCGATGGGCGGCGCGATGAGCACCACCGGCGTGCCCGACGGCCCGCCGTTCGTCACCGGCGCGCAGATCGGCGACTCGGGCACGGGGCTGCACCTCGCGATCGGCCTGCTCGCGGCGCTGCGCCAGGCCGAGCACACCGGGCAGGGCCAGTACGTCGAGGTCGCGATGATGGACGGGGTGATGAACCTCTGCCGCGTCAAGTTCCGCGACCACCAGCGCCTCACGCTCGGCCCGCTGTCCGAATACTCGGTGCCGACCTACAAGGACATGGGCGAAGTGCCGCGCGCGGGCAACGACTCGGGCGGCGGCCAGCTCGGCAACGCGATCCACTGCAAGCCGCACGGCGCGAACGACTGGCTCTACGTGGTGGTGCAGGAAGCGGTGTGGGAAGGGCTCGCCAACCGCATCGGCCCCGACGTCGGCCAGCCCGACCTCGCCAAGGATCCGCGCCTCGCGACGATCGGCGAGCGGCGCAAGAACCAGGCGCTCATGTGGACGCTCCTGACCAAGTTCGCCGAGAAGTACACCAAGCGCGAGTTCATGGAGATCCTGAACCCGCTCGACGTGCCCTGCGGACCGATCATGAGCACCGAGGACCTCGCGAACGACGAGCACGTGCGCGGCCGCGACATGTGGGTCGAGCTCGACCACCCGCAGCGCGGCAAGTGGTTCAACGTCGGCATGCCGATCAAGCTTTCCGCCTCGCCCGCCGCGATCAAGCGCTCGCCCACCCTCGGCGAGCACACCGAGGAGATTCTCAAGGAAGTCCTGGGCTACGACGAAGCGAAGATCAAGAACCTGAAGGGCGCCGGCGCGTTCAGCGTCCCGCCGAAGAAGGCGGCCTGATGCGCGTCGCCATCATCGGTCAGCAGGACTTCGGCAAAGCCGTTCTCGAGGCGTTCCTCGCGCGCAAGGACGAGGTGGCGGCGGTGTTCTGCGCCCCGGAGAAGGAAGGCGGGCGGCCCGACGCGCTGCGCGTCGCCGCGCAGGAGAAGGGCCTCAAGGTGCACCAGCTGAAGTCGCTCAAGGCGCCCGAGGCCGTCGAGGCGATGAAGGCGGCGGGCGCCGACATCGGCATCATGGCCTTCGTGCTGCAGTTCGCGCCGCAGGAGTTCGTGAAGATCCCGAAGCACGGCACGATCCAGTATCACCCGTCGCTGCTGCCGAAGTACCGCGGGCCGTCGTCGATCAACTGGCCGATCTCGCGCGGCGAGAAGGAGACCGGGCTCACCATCTTCCGCCCGACCGACGGCCTGGACGAGGGCGCCGTGATCCTGCAGAAGAAGACGCCGATCGCGGAGAACGACACCCTCGGGAGCGTCTACTTCGACCGCCTGTTCCCGATGGGAGTGCAGGCCATGCTGGAGGCGGCCGATCTGGTCGTCGCCGGAAAGCACAAGGAAGTGGCGCAGGACGAGTCGCAGGCCTCCTACGAGGGCTGGTTCCGCGAGGCGGAGGCGAAGATCCACTGGGCGAACCACGTCGACTTCATCCACAACCTGATCCGCGGCGCCGACCCGGCGCCGGGCGCCTGGACCACGCTGAACGGGGTCAAGCTGCAGCTCTTCGACTCGCGCAAGGAACTGGTGCGGACCTTCGGCGCGGTCAAGGGCAAGGTCGGCGAGGCGGTGGAAATCAAGGACGGCCGGCTCGTGATCACGGCGCAGGGCGGGCGGATCCATGCGGGCAAGCTGAAGCTCGGGGACGGCAAGAAGGTCTCGGCCGCCGAGGCCGCAATCAAGCCCGGCACCCTCCTAGGTTCCTAAGCCGAAAGCGTTTGTAAAACCTGCCCGCGCGGGCAGGCCCCCGGCTGCGCGTAAAACATTGACGCAGCTTATATTTAGCTGCAAAAATGCGGCTTAGGCTCCTGTTTTCTTTGGGACAAAAGGGCGGGGGCCAAGAACGGGAGAGGGGGGAGCATGAAATCCGGTTTCTGGAAGACCGACTGGTTCCTCGGACTGGTCGTGGTCGTGCTCATGCTCTTCGCCGGCTCGAGCGACCTGCTGCAGAGCCTCGAGCGCAAGGCCTACGACATGGGCGTGCAGATGACCTCGCGCACGCCATCGGACCGCATCGCGGTGATCGCGATCGACGACACCAGCATCGCCAACATCGGGCGCTGGCCGTGGTCGCGCGAGGTGCACGCCAAGATGACCGACCTGCTCGCCGGGGCGAAGGCGAAGGTGATCGCGAACCTCGTGTTCTTCACCGAGCCGCAGCTCGATCCGGGATACGTCTACATCACCAAGCTCCTCGAGGTGGCGACCAAGGGCGCCGCGCCGGCGGAGCCGAACGCGCCGAGCGCCGCGCCCGGGGCGCCGGCCGCCGAGGTCGACCCGAAGCTCGTCCCGATCGTCACGCTGCTCAAGGAGGCCGAGCAGCAGCTCAACACCGACCGCAAGCTCGCCGAGAGCTACGCCAAGGCGAACAACGTCCTGCTGCCGATGCTGTTCCTGCTGGGCGAGCCGCGCGGCAAGCCGGACAAGCCGCTGCCCGATTTCGTGCTGAAGAACGCGGTAAAGACCGAGGGCAGCAACGACGCGCCGCCGCTGCCCACCTCCGCGGTGCAGGTTCCGGTCGACGTGATCGGCAAGACGGCCGCCGGCCTCGGCCACCTCAATTCGAACCCGGACGTGGACGGCGGCATCCGCACCGAGCCGCTGGTGCTGCAGTACTTCGACCAGTATTACCCGTCGCTGTCGATGATGATCGCGGCGAAGAGCCTGAACCTCGCGCCCTCCGACATCAAGATCCGCCTCGGCGAGGGCGTGTCGCTCGCGAGGCTGCGCATCGGCACCGACCCGGCGCTGCAGATGCACACCTACTTCTACAAGGACCGCGACGGCCGGCCGGCCTTCCAGGTGGACTCGTTCTACGACGTGCTCACCGGCAAGATCCCCGCCGCCAAGTACGCCGACAAGATCGTGCTGATCGGCCCGACCGCGGCCGGCGTCGGCACCACCTCGGTGACGCCGGTGTCGCCGGCCATGCCGCCGGTGCTGACGCTCGCGCACTCGGTGTCCTCGATCCTGCAGGAGCATTTCTTCGTCGCGCCGACCTGGGGCTGGATCGTCGAGAAGCTGGTGTTCCTGCTGGTCGCCGCCTACCTCATCGTGGCGCTGCCGCGCTTCAAGGCCGGCCTCGCGCTCGCCGTGTCGGGCGGCATCATCGTGCTCCTCATCGCGACGCACTTCGTCCTGATGACGACCAGCGCCCTGTGGCTGCAGCTCATGGTGCCGGCGACGCTGCTCCTCATCGGCCACGCCGCGCTCGTCTCCAAGCGCTTCATCATCACCGAGCGCGCCAAGGTGAAATCCGACGAGACCTCGGCCGAGTCGAACCGCATGCTCGGGCTCGCCTACCAGGGGCAGGGGCAGCTCGACATGGCGTGGGACAAGTTCCGCCAGGTGCCGCTCTCCGACGCCCTGATGGACAACCTCTACAACCTCGCGCAGGACTTCGAGAGGAAGCGCCAGTTCAACAAGGCCGAGTCGATCTTCAAGTACATGGCCGAGCACAATCCCAAGTTCAAGGACATCGAGCAGCGCCTCGCGCGCGCGAAGAACCTCTCCGAGACGGTGATCCTCGGCGGCGGCGGGGGCGGGGGCAAGACCAACGTCAGCATCCTCGGCGGCGACGGCAGCGTCGAGAAGCCGATGCTCGGCCGCTACCAGATCGAGAAGGAGCTCGGCAAGGGCGCGATGGGCGTGGTGTACCTCGGCAAGGACCCGAAGATCGGCCGCGTGGTGGCGATCAAGACCATGGCGCTCGCGCAGGAGTTCGAGGCCGAGGAGCTCGCCGAGGTGAAGGAGCGCTTCTTCCGCGAGGCGCAGACCGCCGGCCGCCTGTCGCACCCGAACATCGTCACGATCTACGACACGGGCGAGGAGCACGACCTGTGCTACATCGCCATGGAGCTCCTGAAGGGCGGCGACCTGGTGCCCTTCTGCAAGCCCGACAACCTGCTGCCGCCGGAGAAAGTGGTCTCCATCATCGCGCGCGCGGCGGAGGCGCTCGCCTACGCCCACACGCAGAGCGTCGTGCACCGCGACATCAAGCCGGCGAACATGATGTACCACCTCGAGAGCGACACGCTCAAGCTCGCCGACTTCGGCATCGCGCGCCTCACCGACAGCTCGAAGACGAAGACCGGCATGGTGCTCGGCACGCCCTCGTACATGTCGCCCGAGCAGCTCGCCGGCAAGAAGATCGAGGGCGCGAGCGATCTCTTCTCGCTCGCCGTGAGCCTCTACCAGCTGCTGTGCGGCAAGCTGCCGTTCGAGGGCGAGTCGATGGCGCAGCTCATGTTCAAGATCGCGAACGAGCCGCCCGCGGACATCCTCGCCGTCAACCCGAAGGTGCCGGCCGGGCTGGTCGCGTTCCTCGACCGCGCGCTCGCCAAGAACCCGGAGGAGCGCTTCCGCGACGGCGTCGAGTTCGCCGCTGCGCTGCGCGCCGCGGCGGCGGGCGCCGGCGCGGCGCCGGCTTCGGGCACCGCGGCCGCCGCCAAGCCGGCCGACGGCGTGGACATCGAGCTCTAGGAAAAATGGACCTGACGCACGCCCTCGAGATCGTCAGCAGCACCGACCCGGGCATGGTGCGCTCGCACAACGAGGACTCGGTCGCCTCGGACGCGGCGAACGGCGTGGTGGTGCTCGCCGACGGCATGGGCGGCTACAACGCCGGCGAGGTGGCGAGCGGCATGGCGACCACGGTGATCGTCACCGAGATGCAGCAGGCGCTCGCCGGCGCGCAGCCGCACCAGCCCGATCCGCAGACGCAGCAGCCGATGGCGGCGCGCATCGTGCGCGAGCAGGTGCTGAAGGCCAACACCTCGATCTACCAGGCGGCGCAGAGCCAGCCGCAGTACGCCGGCATGGGCACGACGCTCGTGGTGTGCCTGTTCTACGACGACCGCGTGCTCGTCGCGCACATCGGCGACTCGCGCCTGTACCTGCTGCGCGCGGGCGAGTTCAAGCAGGTGACGCGGGACCACTCGCTGCTGCAGGAGCAGATCGACTCCGGGCTGATCACGCCCGAGCAGGCGAAGCATTCGCAGCACAAGAACCTCGTCACGCGGGCGCTCGGCATCGATCCCACGGTCGAGCCCGAGATCCACGAGTACCCGACCAAGGCGGGGGACCTGTACCTGCTCTGCTCCGACGGCCTGTGCGACATGGTGGACGACGAGGACATCGGCATGACGCTCCAGGCGCTCGGCGGCAACCTCAAGCTGTGCGCGCAGCAGCTCGTGCAGATGGCCAATGACAACGGGGGGCGCGACAACGTTTCGGTTATACTCGTGCGCGTCCTTCGGGAGTTCCCCGCCGCCCGCGGCGTTATGGCCAAGGTGTTCGCGTGGTTAAAATAATCTCCCCCAGGGGAAGGCTATGGCGAAACTGATACTGAGCATGGATGGGCTCGTTCTCAAGGAGATCCCCTTGAGCAAGGAGCGCACCACCATCGGTCGCAAGCCTCACAACGACATCCAGATCGACAACCTGGCGGTGAGCGGCGAGCACGCCGTGATCGTCACGATCCTGAACGACTCGTTCCTGGAGGACCTCGGCAGCACGAACGGCACCGTGGTGAACGGCAACCCGATCAAGAAGCACTTCCTGCAGAACAACGACGTCGTCGAGCTCGGCAAGTACAAGCTGAAGTTCGTCGCCGAGGCCGCCGCGCCCGCGGCGGAGAAGGCCGACTTCGAGAAGACGATGGTGCTGCGCCCCTCGGCGATGAAGGCCGCGGCGGAGCAGGCGAAGGCCATGGCGGCCGCGGGCGGCGCCGCGGCGGGCCAGGCGGCCGCGGTGGCGCAGCGCGCAGCCGCGGTGCAGCAGGCCGGCGCCAGCGCAGCGGCGACGGGCACGGCCGACAAGGACGCGAAGTCGGCGCCGGCGGCCGCGCCGGCGGCGGCCGCAGCCGCGCCCGCGCGCCCGGCGCAGCCGCTCGGCGCGATCCAGCTCCTCTCGGGCGGCAACGCCGGCAAGGAGCTCGAGCTCAACAAGCCGCTCACGACCCTCGGCAAGCCGGGCGTGCAGGTGGCCGTGCTCACCCGCCGCCCGCAGGGCTACTTCATTACGCACGTCGAGGGGGCGAACCGGCCCACCGTCAACGGCGCGCAGATCGGCGCCGCGCCGCACGCGCTCAAGGACCACGATGTCATCGAGCTCGCCGGCGTGAAGATGGAGTTTTTCTTAAAAGGATGATGATCCGGGGGCTGCGGCGGCCCTTGGACGTCAGAACGACCAGAACGACTTCCGGCTTCGCCGGCTCGCCGGGGGGGGAATGAAACAACACATCGTACGCATCGCGATCGGCCTCGCGATCACGCTTTTCTTCATCGGCCACGCCGCCCGCTTCTACCAGGTCGGCTTCATCACGCAGCTGGACAACATCATCTACGACGCGCGCCTGCGCCTCACCATGCCGCGCGGCGTGGACAGCCGCGTCGTGATTCTCGACATCGACGAGAAGAGCCTCGGCGAGATCGGCCGCTGGCCCTGGGGCCGCAACATCATGGCCGAGCTGATGAACAAGCTGTTCGACAAGTACCACATCGCGGTCGTCGGCTTCGACGTGGTGTGGGCCGAGCGCGACACGAGCTCGGGCATCGAGATCCTCGACAGCCTCGCGCAGAAGGACCTGCGGCAGGATCCGGGCTTCCAGGACGTGTACCGCAAGCTGCGCCCGGAGCTCGACAACGACGGCCTCTTCGCGGCCGCGATCAAGGGACGGCCGGTGGTCCTCGGCTACTACTTCAACAGCGAGGAGCGCGCCGTCAAGGTGAACGCGATCCCCGAGCCGGTGCTGCCGAAGGGCACTTTCTCCGGCCGCAACATCGCCTTCACCCACTGGGTGGGCTACACCGGCAACCTGCCGGCGTACGTGAAGAACGCGGCGGCGGCGGGGCACTTCAACCCGCTGGTGGACTTCGACGGCGTGTCGCGGCGCGTGCCGATGATCCTCGAGTTCGACGGCGCCTACTACGAGTCGCTCTCGCTCGCCATGGTGCGCACGCTCTTCGCGCTGCAGTCCGGCAAGTTCCCGCAGGTGGAGCCGGGCTACCCGCCGGACCGCTTCGTGAGCAAGGGCTACGGCGGGCTCGAGTGGCTGAAGGTCGGCCCGCTCACGATCCCGGTGGACGAGACGGCGAGCGCCCTCATCCCGTACCGCGGCGGCAAGTTCAGCTATCCGTACATCTCGCTCGCCGACGTGCTGAAGGACCGCGTGAAGCCGGAGATGCTGCGCGGCAAGGTGGCGCTGGTCGGCACCACCGCGCCAGGCCTGCTCGACTTGCGCTCGACGCCGGTGGACAGCGTCTATCCCGGGGTCGAGATCCACGCCAACCTGATCGCCGGCATGCTCGACAAGGCGGTCAAGCAGAAGCCGCCGTTCATGCTCGGCGCCGAGGTGATCCTGCTCGTCATCGGCGGCATCGCCCTCTCGCTGCTCATCCCGATGCTCTCGGCCCTCTGGGCCACCGTCGCCGGCTTCGTCGGCCTCGTGCTGATCGTCGGCTTCAACCTGATGGTCTGGACCCAGGCCGACATGGTCCTGCCGCTCGCCACCGCGATCCTCATGACCGGCGCCATCTACACCATGAACATGGCGTACGGCTACTTCGTCGAATCGCGCTCCAAGCGCCAGTTCACCGAGCTCTTCGGCCAGTACGTGCCGCCGGAGCTCGTCGACCGCATGGCCGCGGACCCCGAGAAGTACAACATGGAGCCGAGGAGCGCCGACCTGACGATCCTCTTCTCCGACGTGCGCGGCTTCACGAGCATCTCCGAGGCGCTCAAGCCCGAGGAGCTGCGCGAGTACATCAACGAGTACCTCACCGACATGAGCGGCATCATCCGCAGCAAGTACCGCGGCACGCTCGACAAGTACATCGGCGACGCCATCATGGCGTTCTGGGGCGCGCCGGTGGACGACGCGCAGCACGCGAGGAACGGCGTGCTCGCCGGCCTCGACATGCAGAAGGAGTGCGAGGTCCTGAACGGCAAGTTCGCGGCGCGCGGCTGGCCGACCATCAAGATCGGCGTCGGCCTGAACTCCGGCACGGTGCGCGTCGGCGACATGGGGTCCCAGGTGCGCCGCGCGTACACCGCGATGGGCGACGCGGTGAACGTCGCCTCGCGCCTCGAGGGGCGAACGAAGTACTACGGCGTCGGCATCCTCGTCGGCGAGGCGACGCGCGACGCGGTGAAGGACGTGGTGTTCCGCGAAGTCGACCGCATCAAGGTGAAGGGCAAGGACGAGGCGGTGACGATCTACGAGCCGCTCGGCCTCGAGTCCGAGGTGGACCGCAAGGTGCACGAGGAGCTCAAGCTCTGGGGCCAGACGCTGAAGGCCTACCGCGCGCGGCAGTGGGACCAGGTGGAGCTCAATCTGCTCAACCTGCAGCGCATGAACGCGGAGTGCTACCTCTACAAGCACTATTCCGATGAAGTGGCGAAGCACCGCCGCAACCCGCCGCCGGCGGACTGGGACGGCGTGACGGCGTTCGACGAAAAGTAGGAGCGCGATGAAGCTGCGCGTCCTCGGGTGCTCGGGAGGGATCGGAGGACGGCACTTGCGCACGACCTCGTTCCTGCTCGACAGCGACGTCCTGATCGACGCCGGCACCGGCGTGGGCGACCTGTCGCTCGCCGAGCTCTCGCTCATCGACCACATCTTCGTCACCCACTCGCACCTGGACCACGTCGCCTCGATCCCGTTCCTGGTCGACACCGTCGGCGGCATGCGGGCGAAGCCGATCGTGGTCTACACCACGCGCGCCACGATCGAGATCCTGAAGAACCACCTCTTCAACTGGGCGATCTGGCCCGACTTCACCGAGATCCCGACGCCCGAGGCGCCCTTCCTGCGCTACCAGGAGATCACGCTCGGCGAGGCGCTCAAGCTCGGCGGCCGCACCATCACGCCGATCCCCGCGCGCCACACCGTTCCGGCGGTGGGCTACCACCTCGACAGCGGCGCCGCGAGCCTCGTGTTCACCGGTGACACCGGCCCGAACGACGCGCTGTGGCGCACGGTGAACCGCATCCCGAACCTGAAGTACCTCATCATCGAGACCGCGTTCTCCAACAAGGAGCGCCAGCTCGCGGAGGTCTCGCGCCACCTGTGCCCCGAGACGCTCGCGCAGGAGCTCGCCAAGCTCGAGCGCAGCCCGGAGATCTACGTCACGCACCTGAAGCCCGGCGAGATCGAGCTCACCATGCAGGAGATCGAGGAGTGCGCCGGCGCCTTCCGCCCGCGCATGCTGCAGAACAACCTGGTGCTGGAGTTCTGATGCCGAGCCGCGCGACGCCCGAGCAGCTCTGCGGACTCGCGCCGCTCGCGGGGCTCTCGCCGGAGCGCCTGAGCGAGCTCGCGGACGTGGCGGTGATCGAGCGCGCGTCGCGCGGCACGGATGTCCTGAAAAGCACCGTGAAGCAGGCGCACTCCATCTTCCTGCTGCAGGGCGAGATGCTGCTGCACTACGACGGCGGCGGCACGCTGGTCGTCGTGGGTGGCAGCGACGACACCCGCCAGGCGCTCAACCGCCAGAACCGCCCGCTCGCGCGCGCCAAGGCCATCACCGACGTCGATCTGCTCTGCGTCGACGACGAAGTCCTCGACATTCTCGCCACCTGGGACCAGGTCGCCGCCGGCAGCGGCGGCAACGGCTCGGCGATGGCGCTCGCCGTGCGCAGCGACGCGCGGCTCATCAGCGGTGCCTTCTCGCTCAGCAACCTGAGGAGCGGCGCGTTCGCCCAGCTGCCTGCGGCGCACATCGACGAACTGCTTTCGCGCTTCGAGCGCGTGAAGGTCGGCCGCGGCTCCGTGGTGCTGCGCGAGGGTGACGAGGGCGACTACTACTACGTCGTGGAGTCGGGCCGCTTCCAGGTGGAGCGGCTGGTGGGCGGGGCGAAGGTCGTGCTGGCGGAGCTGAAGAGCGGCGACGCCTTCGGCGAGGAGGCGCTGGTCTCCGAGGCGAAGCGCAACGCCACGGTCGTGGCGCTCGCCGAAGGGCAGCTCCTGCGCCTGGAGAAGGCTCGCTTCAACGAGCTGCTGCGCGAGCCGCTGCTGCGGCGCCTCGCCTTCGACGCGGCCGCCGAGCGGGTGTCGCGCGGCGCGATGTGGCTCGACGTGCGCTATCCCTCGGAGTACCAGTACGACAAGCTCCCGGGCGCGATCAACGTGCCGCTCGCCGAGGTGCGCAACATGTTCGGCGTCCTGGACCGCTCCAGGGAGTACGTCGCCTACTGCCAGAGCGGGCGCCGCAGCGCCGCGGCGGCGTTCCTCTTCGCCCAGCGCGGCTTCAAGATCTGGCTCCTCGAGGGCGGCCTCAAGGCCGTGGAAAAAGACTTTCCGAAAGGGCGATTTTCGTTGTAAATCATGGGTCTTGGGTCTAACATTGCAGGTCTAGCAAGAAGCAGCACCGGGAGGACGGAATGAGCGCAGTCTTGAGCCCGCAGGCCGCGGCCGGACAGACCGATGTCGGCGTGCGCCTGGCGTTCCAGAAGCAGCTCCAGGCGGTCACGAACAAGATCCACGCCACCAACAACATCGACGAGATCATGCTCGAGGTGAGCGCGGACATCTGCGCGCTCTTCAACGCCGACCGCCTGACGATCTATTCGGTGGGCGAGGACAAGCAGTCGATCGTGTCGAAGGTGAAGACCGGGCTCAACTCCTTCAAGGACCTGAAGCTGCCGATCGCCGAGCATTCGCTCGCCGGCTATGTCGCGCTGTCGAAGAAGCCGATCAACATCAAGGACTGCTACGACGACAACGAGCTGCGCGCGATCAATCCGAACCTGCGCTTCCTGCAGGAGGTCGACAAGCGCACCGGCTACCGCACCAAGCAGCAGCTCGTCGCGCCCATCGTCGAGGCCGGCACGAGCGAGCTGATCGGGGTCATCCAGATCATCAACAACAAGGCCGGCGTGCCGTTCGGCGGGCTCGCCGACGAGGGCGTGCACGAGCTGGCGCAGACCCTCGCCATCGCCTTCAAGCAGCGCCAGAAGCCGCAGGTCGTCAAGACCAAGTACGACTACCTGATCGCCGACGCGGTGCTCTCGGCCGGCGAGTTCGAGCTCGCCTCGCGCCAGGCGCGCAAGAAGGCGCTCGACATCGAGCAGGTGCTGACCGAGGAGTTCCAGGTCAAGATCCCGGCGATCGGCGGCGCGCTCTCGAAGTTCTTCGGCGTGCCCTACGAGGCGTACAAGTCCGACCGCGTGAAGCCGATGGAGCTGCTGAAGAACCTGAAGCGCGAGTACGTCGAGTCCAACCAGTGGCTGCCGGTCGACGAGACGAAGGAAGGGCTCGTGGTGATGTGCCTGGACCCCGAGCGCATCCGCAGCTCGCGCATCGCGGCGAACGTCTTCCCGAAGGCGCGCCTGGTCTACAAGGTCACCACGCAGAAGGAATTCAAGGAGACCGTCAACAACTTCTACGGCGCCGAAACGGGACCGGGGGACACCGGCGACATCGGCGACATGCTCTCCGGGCTGCAGGACGACAGCAGCGAGGTCCTCGAGGGCGCCGCGGCCGACGAGGCTTCGGCGGCCGCGGACAACGAGCTCGTGAAGCTCGTGAACAAGGTGATCATCGACGCCTTCAACCAGGGCGCCTCGGACATCCACATCGAGCCCTATCCCGGCAAGGCGAAGACCGAGATCCGCTTCCGCAAGGACGGCTCGCTCGGGCCCTACATCGAGATCCCGGCGAGCTACCGCGCGGCGCTCGCGGCGCGCCTCAAGATCATGTGCGACCTGGACATCTCCGAGAAGCGCAAGCCCCAGGACGGCAAGATCAAGTTCAAGAAGTTCGGTCCGCTCGACATCGAGCTGCGCGTGGCGACCATCCCCACGGCGGGCGGCGTCGAGGACATCGTGATGCGGATTCTCGCCGCCGGCGAGCCGATTCCGCTGGAGAAAATGGGCTTCTCGGCGAGGAACCTCGAGCAGCTGCAGGCCGCCGTGTCGAAGCCCTACGGCCTGTTCTTCGTCTGCGGCCCGACCGGCTCGGGCAAGACCACGACGCTGCACTCGGTGCTGAAGTACCTGAATACCCCGGACACCAAGATCTGGACCGCGGAGGACCCGGTCGAGATCACGCAGAAGGGCCTGCGCCAGGTGCAGGTCAACAAGAAGGCGGGCCTCGACTTTGCCGCCGTCATGAAAGCCTTCCTGCGCGCCGACCCGGACATCATCATGGTCGGCGAGATGCGCGACAAGGAGACCACCGGCACCGGCATCGAGGCCTCGCTCACGGGCCACCTGGTGTTCGCCACCCTGCACACCAACTCGGCGACGGAGTCGATCATCCGCCTGCTCGACATGGGCATGGACCCGTTCAACTTCGCCGATGCGCTGCTCGGCATCCTGGCGCAGCGCCTGGCGAAGCGCATGTGCAGCTGCAAGCAGGCCTACACGCCCGAGCCCGCGGAGCTGACCTCGTTCCTGAAGGAGTATTGCGAGGAGCTGATGAACACGCAGCGCTTCAAGGCCGACCCGAAGGGCGCCATGGAGACGGTGTACAAGGACTGGGTCAAGCTCTACGGCAACGACAAGGGCCAGCTCAGCTTCTACAAGCCCGTGGGCTGCGACAAGTGCGGCGGCAGCGGCTTCAAGGGCCGCTGCGGCCTGCACGAGCTGCTCATCGCCACGGACAAGCTGAAGAAGCTGATCCAGGAGCACTCGCGCGTGGCCGAGATGCTCGCGCAGTGCCTCGAGGACGGCATGCGGACGCTCAAGCAGGACGGCATGGAGAAGTGCCTGATGGGGGTCACGCACATCAAGGAAGTGCGCGCGGTCTGCATTAAATAGCCATGGACACCACCGAGCGCCTGCGCTTCACGGGGGGCGCGGCGCCCACGGCCGCGGACGACCTCGTCCAGCGGCTCGAGCAGCTCAACGCGATCGGCGCCTCGCTCTCCGCCGAGCGCGACATCAACCGGCTGCTGGAGTCGATCCTGGTGGCGGCGAAGACCATCACCCGCGCCGACGGCGGCACGCTCTACCGGGTGACCGAGGACCGCACGCTGCGCTTCGAGATCATGCGCACCTCGTCGCTCAAGCTCTACCTCGGCGGCACCACCGGCAACCCGATCCCGTTCTACCCGGTGCAGCTCTACAAGGACGGCAAGCCGAACCACGCCAACGTCTCGGCGCACGTCGCGCTCAGCGGCAAGACGGTGACCATCGAGGACGCCTACACCGCGGAGGGCTTCGACTTCTCCGGCACGCGCGGCTTCGATTCGAAGACCGGCTACCGCTCCAAGTCTTTCCTGACGGTGCCGATGAAGAACCACGAGAACGAGATCATCGGCGTGCTGCAGCTGCTGAACGCGCAGCATCCGAAGACCGGCGAGACGGTGGCGTTCTCGGCCTCGGACCAGCGCCTCGCCGAGTCGCTCGCCTCGCAGGCGGCGATCGCGCTCACGAACCGCATGCTCATCAACCAGCTCGAGCAGCTGTTCGAGTCGTTCATCGACGTCATCAACACCGCGATCGACGAGAAGTCGCCCTATACCGGCGGCCACTGCCAGCGCGTCCCGGTGCTCACCATGCTCCTCGCCGAGGCGGTGAACGAGACGAAGGACGGCCCGCTCAGGGACTTCCACATGAGCGACAAGGACCGCTACGAGCTGAAGATCGCGGGCCTGCTGCACGACTGCGGCAAGGTGACGACGCCGGTCCATGTCGTGGACAAGGCGACCAAGCTGGAGACCATCTTCGACCGCGTGAAGCTCATCGACACGCGCTTCGAGGTGCTCAAGCGCGACGCGGAGATCGAGTCGCTCAGGCGCCTGGCGCAGTTCCTCGAGAAAAAGGACCGCATGAGCGCCGCCGAGGAGGACAAGCGCCTGCGCGACCGCCTGCGCCAGCTCGACGACGACCGCAATTTCCTGCATGCCTGCAACATCGGCGGCGAGCGCATGCGCGACGAGGACGTCGACCGGGTGCAGCGCATTGCGCGCTACCGCTGGCGCGACGAGGCCGGGCACGAGGCCGACTTCCTCACCGCCGACGAGGTGAAGAACCTCACCATCCGCGCCGGCACGCTGACCGACGAGGAGCGCAAGGTGATCAACCACCACATCGTCGCCACCATCCGCATGCTCGAGCACCTGCCCTGGCCCCGACACCTCACCAACGTGCCGGAGTACGCCGGCGGGCACCACGAGCGCATGGACGGCAAGGGCTACCCGAAGGGCCTCACGCGCGAGCAGATGTCGGTGCAGGCGCGCTGCATGGGGATCGCCGACATCTTCGAGGCGCTCACCGCGAAGGATCGCCCCTACAAGAAGGGCAAGACGCTCTCCGAGTCGCTCGAGATCCTGGGTAAGATGCGCCTCGGCAACCACGTCGATCCCGACCTCTTCGACGTCTTCGTGCGGCGCAAGGTGTACCGGCGCTACGCCGAGATGTTCCTCGACAAGGAGCAGATCGACGAGGTGGACGAGTCGAAGATCCCCGGCTACACGCCCTGAGCGCTCAGCCGGCGAGGAGGGCGCGGAAACGCGCGGCGGCGTCCTGCCAGGTGAAGGCCTCCATGGCGTGCGCCCCGGCCTCGCCGATGCGCGCGAGCGCGCCGCGGTTCTGGTAGGCCCATTCCAGCTTCTCGACCACGTCCTCCAGCAGCGGCTCGTCCCACACCGCGACCACCTGCGCGCCGTCGGACACGCTGACCGGCTGCAAGGCGTTCAGCAGGATCGCGTTGCGCTCGTTCGCGACGTCGCGATGCCCGGAGGAGTTGGAGACGATCGCGGGCTTGCCGCAGGCCATGTACTCCATCAGCGCGAGGTTGGTGCCGCCCTCGCAGCGGTTGGGGAAGAGGCCGACATCCGTGTTCTTGTAGATGCGCGCCATGGCGGTGTTCGGCTTCGCCGAGAGCGTCACCACCCCGCCCAGGTCGACGCCGTTGCGCGCGAGCAGCTCGCTCGCCGCGGCAGCGTGGTCGGGGCTCCAGTCGACGAATTCGATGTGGCGCGACGCAGCCATCGTGCGCCAGCTCTGCGCCCAGTGGTTGACCCAGGCGTTCACGAGGACCACGTCGTCGTGGCGCTGCTGCAGTACCGCGAAGGCGCGGATCACCAGGTCCTGCGCCTTGCGGAACTCGAGCTTGCCGCCCGAGAACACCACGAAGCGGTCCTCGAAGAACTGCTTGGCGTTCTCGTGGGGGTTGAATACCGAGCGATCCACGCCCTGGAAAATCGCCTCGGCGTTGGCGAGGCCGTGCCCGCGCAGGAGGTCGCGGCACCAGGAGCAGCCGCCGACGACGAGGTCGAAATGCCGCCGCGCGTTCTCGATCGCCTCGCGCCCGAGCACGGTGTTCTCGAAGAACGTGTAGCCGACGTTGCGGCGCCCGCGCAGCCCGGGCGCCATCGGCAGGAAGCGGTGGTCCGTGATCGCCTGGAGCACCGCGGACTCCGCGATCTCCTCGCGCAGCAGCTCGACATCCTCCGGCGCGACATAGAGGCCCTGCAGCGCGGCGAACTCGAGCTCGTCGCCGACCGTGCCGGCGTCGAAAGGCGGCGTCACGAGCCGCGCAGGCTCGAGGCGCGCGAGCTCGCGCGAGAGGTATTTTCCGCACACGCCCCAGCCGTGATAGTTTCCGAGCGGGAGCGCTAGAGTAAGCATGGCGCTAGTGTATACACGGTGAAATTCCCTGCCTGGACGCGGCGCGGCGCGCCGGCCGCCGGCGCCGATCGCCTCGAGCGCGCCGCGCAGCGCCATGCGGCCGGCGACGTGGACGGCGCGATCGAGCTCTATCGCGAGGCGCTCGCCGCCGAGCCGCGCTCGGTTCCGGCGGCGCGCGCGCTCGCGTTCGCCTGGGCGCAGCTCGGCGAAATCGACCAGTCGGAATATTTCACGCGGCTCGCGCTCGAGCTCGACCCCTCCGCGCCCGAGCTGCACCTGCACCTCGGCGACCTGCTGCAGCGCCAGGGCCGCCTCGACGATGCGCTGGAGAGCTGCCGCGAGGCGCTGCGTCTCGCGCCGCAGCTCGCGCTCGCCTGGAACAACCTCGGCAACGTGCTGAAGGATCTCGGGCGGCGCGGCGAGGCGGAGGCCGCGTACCGCGACGCGCTCGCGCTCGACGCCGCGTTCCCCGAGGCGCATTCGAACCTCGGCGTGCTCCTGCACGAGGCCGGAGACCTCGCCGGGGCGTGCAGCCACTACGAGAGCGCGCTGCGGTTGAAGCCCGATTTCCTGCAGGGCTGGCTCAATCTCGCGCATCTGCACGAGCGCAGCGGCAGCCTCGAAGGCGCCCTGCAGGCCTATGACCGCGCGCTGGCGCTCGATCCGGGGCACGTCGACGCCCGCGTCAACCGCGCGCAGCACCTGCTCATGGCGGGACGCTACGAGGAGGGCTGGAAGGAATACGAATGGCGCTGGAAGCTCGCCGAAGTGGCCGCGGCGCGGCCGCGTTTCGACCGGCCGCAGTGGGACGGGCGCGCGCTCGGCGGCGAGGCGTTGCTGCTCTACTGCGAGCAAGGCTTTGGCGATGCGATCCAGTTCGTGCGCTATGCGCCGCTCGCGGCGGCGCGGGGAGCCCGCGTGCTGCTGCGCTGCCCGCGCAAGCTGAAGGCCCTGTTTGCCGGCGTCGAAGGCGTGTCGGCAGTGGTGGACGACAGCGAAGCGCCGCCCGAATTCGCGTTCTGCTGCCCGCTTCTCACCCTTCCGTCGCTGCTCGGCACCACCACGGTCGGGACGATCCCCGCCAAGGTGCCGTACCTGCGCGCCGAGCCGGCGCTCGCCGCGGCCTGGAAGGAAAAGCTCGCAGCCCGTCCCGGGCTGAAGGTCGGCCTCGCGTGGGCGACCGATTCGGCCGTGGGGGCGCACAAATCGCTGCGGCTCGACCTGCTCGCGCCGCTCGCGCTTCCGGGAGTGACCCTCTACAGCTTCCAGCGCGGCGCCGCCGCCGCCCAGATCGCCGGGGCGCCGCCCGGGATGGAAGTGGTGGACGCGGCGCGCGAGCTGCGCGATTTTTCCGACGATGCCGCGCTGCTCGATGCGCTCGATCTCACGATCTCGATCGACACCGGGATCGCGCACCTCGCCGGCGCGATGGCGCGGCCGGTGTGGACCCTCGTCACCGAGCCACCCGACTGGCGCTGGATGCGCGAGCGCAGCGACAGCCCCTGGTATCCGACCATGCGGCTCTTCCGCCAGGGACGGGACAAGGATTGGCGCGCGCCGGTCGCGGCCATGGCTGAGGCGCTTGCCGCGCGCCTAGGGCGTCCGGCGTAGCAGGAATCCCCAATAGGTATCCGGACCGGCCGGCACGACGAAGTTGTGCTCGAGGTGAAGCTCGAGGCCGAGCCCGATGCGCCCGAAGAGGCTCGCCCACGCTGAACGCGGCAGGACGCTGTAGTGATTCGGGTTCGATTCGTGGTGGCATGCCGTGTCCGGCGCCGGGACCTCCACGTAGATCAGGCCGGCGCGCTTCGTCAGCCGGCGATATTCGCTCAGCGTGAAGAACGGCGCGACGCTGTGCTCGAGGACGTGCCGGCACCAAAGCAGGTCGAACGACTCGTCATCGAAGTCCATGAAGTTCTGATCCATCTCCAGCACTTCGAATCCCTTGGCGCGGCACGCCGCGACGTCGGGACCGAGGGTGATCCCGGTCGCCTGCAGGCCCAGTCGTCGAAAATGCTCGAGGGCGAGGCCCTGGCCGCAGCCCACGTCGAGCACGCGCTCGCCGGCGTGGATGCGCCCTTCCGCGTGCAGGCGCTCGATGACCGAGCGCGTGATGGAAAGATGCGGCTCCGCCGGCACCTCGGCGTAGACGTCGCCGGAGAGCGCATCGAGAAAGCTGTCGAGCCAGAAATAGTTGCGCATGGTCCTGTCGAGGTGACGATTCTTGGCGGGGTGACGGATTTTGTCGGTCGTCCCGCCGCCTTTCGGGGGTTTAACGCCTAATTTGTCACGTTTTCGCCCGTCCGTCCGCTGGCACGAGGTTTGCGTCGGTATCCGCCGGGTCGAAGCTTGGCCCAACCTTCGAATCAAAACAGGGAGCTTTCATGAAGCAAATCCAGAAGGGCTTTACGCTGATCGAACTGATGATCGTGGTGGCGATCATCGGTATTCTGGCGGCGGTGGCGATCCCGGCCTACCAAGACTACATCGCGCGGGCGCAGGTGTCCGAGGCGGTGAGCTTGCTGGGCTCGGGCAAGACCCCGTTCGCGGAATACTACGCCGACAAGGGCCTCTGGCCGTCGGACACCGCTTCGGTGATGGGCAACACGGCGGGCAAGTACACGGCGAGCATCAGCCTTGCCGGAACGCCG
>Ga0070741_10009185_pt1 | contig 19362 bp, 20 predicted proteins | sample Coa_R1_4_FD_66440 | JGI IMG/M metagenome (GOLD analysis project Ga0070741, IMG submission 66440) | Surface soil microbial communities from Centralia Pennsylvania, which are recovering from an underground coalmine fire - Coalmine... | ecosystem: Environmental > Terrestrial > Soil > Unclassified ...
GGATGCTGCGGCGGGCGCACCGTCACGGCGACGGCGAACGTTCGACGGCCGCTGACGGGTCACACGCCACCGAGGTGCTGGTCGTCAACGACGACGACAACGCGTGCGAGCTCGTGTGCCGCGTCCTCGAACGCGGCGGGCATCGCGCCGAGCGGGCGACGACGCCGGAGCGCGCCCTCAACCTTCTCGCCGTGCTGCGACCGGCATGCGTCGTGCTCGACCTGTCGGTCGGCGGCATCGGTCAGAACCTGAAGCTCCTCGACGCCATCCGATCGCAGGTCGATCCCGGGCTGGCGTCGACGCGCGTGGTGCTCATCGCGCAGCAGACGAGCAACCGCATGTTCTCGTGGCAGGCGGGCACGGACGCCTTCCTCGTGCGGCCGTTCCACGCCAGAGAGCTGCTGCGGGCGATCGACGAGGTGCTGGCGCGTCCCGACCACGAGCGGGCGGGTGTGCGCCGGCGCGAGGCCGACGCCGCGTCCAAGGAAGGCCGCACGCTCGACACCCAACCGTGGGAGACCCAGCGCTTCTGACGAACCGGCGCGTTCGTCAGTCCATGCGGAGCTTGAGCTGCGAGGCAGGCTCGGGCCGGCGGAAGTACTTGCTCAACGTGCTCTGCTGGCCCTGGTAGTTCGAGCGGATCGCCTCGCCGTAGAGCATCTCGGCCGGTTCGACGAGCCGCTCGAACGTGATGCGGCACACGCGCTGGCCGTCCTGGACCATGAACGGCACGTCGTGGGCGCGCACCTCGAGCGCCGCCTGGCTGCCGGCGAGTCCGAACTCGTCGTAGCCGAAGCCAGGGTCGAAGAACCCCGCGTAGTGCGTGCGCAGCTCGCCACTCGTCGGGTCGTAGGCCGCCATCTCCGCCGCGTACGCCGGCGGGATGGACACACCCTCGGTCGACAGGAGCAGGTAGAACTCCTCCGGCTCGAGCACGACCTGGTCACCGCGTTCGCACACCACCGGTTCCCAGTAGTCGGCGGGATCGTGGCCGCCGACGTTCGAGAGGTCGAGGAGCCGGCTGTTGCGCTTCGCCCGGTACCCGATGACGCGGTTGCCGTCGGTGCCCTCCGTGAGGTCGAGGCTGAGGAACACGCCGTCGTCGAGGTGCAACTCGTGGTCGGGCACACGCAGACCGTTGCGGAACAGGATCGGGTGGCGCAGGTGCGACGACCGCAACTCGACGTCGTCGACGGCGGCCCGTCCGTGCATCAGGCGCAGCTGGTTGAGCGCGAGACCGGGGTGCACCTTCACCGTGAACGTCGAGGAGATCACCTCGAGGTAGAGCCCGCCGCGGTAGCCGCTGGCGATCTCGTCGAAGCGATGACTCCGATCGGTCAACAGGCGCGTGAACACGTCGATGCGACCGGTGGAGCTCTTCGGGTTCGCCTTGGCGCGGATGCCGTCGGGGAGGTCGAGGCGTTCGAGCAGCGGGATGAGATACGGACGGTTGCGCTCGAGCACCGCACCGTCGCGCGTGAGATCGACCTCGCCCATGACGAAGTCCTCGAGGCGTTGCTCGACGGTGTGGTGGCTGCCCGGGAGGAAGCTGCACCGCAGCCGGTACGCGACGTCGCCGAGGTGCAGGTCGATGCTCGCGGGCTGGATGGCGGGCGCCGAGAGCGCGTCGCGGTCCCACTGGACGAGACCGGCGCCGACCGCCTTGTCGAGCCACTGTGCCGGCAACACCCCCGGTCGCGGCACCGCGAACGCCGTCATCGCCGTCGACCCTAGTTGGTAGGGTTTCGCCTCCTCGCGGGTGTAGTTCAGAGGCAGAACATCAGCTTCCCAAGCTGAGAACGCGGGTTCGATTCCCGTCACCCGCTCGCCGTCGAGCGCGTGCAACCGAGCGGGTCTAGACAGATGCCGTGGCCGACCTCCTCGCGCTGAGCGCACGCATCATCGACACCGGGCAGGCGGACGAGCCCGTCAACCGCGTCACCCAGGAGCTGTCCGAGATCGCCGACGACATCGCCGTCGTCGAGTCGTTCTCGCACGTCGTGCTGCTGCGCACCGGTGACGGTCTCGTCGCCTTCGACTCGAGTGGGGCGGCGACCGGCGCCGCGTGCGTCGAAGCGATGCGCGGGTGGACCGACGAACGCGTGGCGCGCGTCGTGTACACGCACGGTCACGTCGATCACGTGGGTGGGAGCGGTGCGTTCGTGGCCGACGCCGAGCGCCGCGGCGACCCCCGTCCGGTGTTCGTCGCGCACGAGAACGTCCCCGCCCGCTTCGAGCGCTACGAACGCACCAACGGATGGAACCTCGCCATCAACCAACGCCAGTTCGGTTGGCTCGCCGGTCGCGGCGGACTCGGCATCGGCGGTGACCGGCGCTTCCTCCCACAGGACGTCGCCCGCCCGGACACGACGTTCCGCGCCGCGCTCGAGATCGACAGCGCCGACACGCGCATCGAGTTGCACCACGCGCGCGGTGAGACCGACGACCACGCGTGGGCATGGATCCCCGCGCACCGCGCCATTTGCTCCGGCGACTTCGTCATCTGGAACTTCCCGAACGCCGGCAACCCGCAGAAGGTGCAGCGCTACCCCGAGGAGTGGGCGCGAGCGTTGCGAGCGATGGCGGAGCTCGAACCCGAGCTGCTGCTTCCCGCGCACGGCCTCCCGATCGCGGGGCAGGCGCGCATCGCCATGGTGCTCGACGAGATCGCGACCGCCCTCGAGACGTTGGTGGCGGCCGTCCTCGAACGCATGAACGCGGGCGCCCGCCTCGACGAGATCGTCCACGAGGTGGTGGTGCCCGACAGCGTGCTCGCCCGCCCGTTCCTGCGGCCCCTGTACGACGAGCCGGAGTTCGTCGCGCACAACGTGTGGCGGCGGTACGGCGGTTGGTGGGACGGCGACCCCGCGACGCTGAAGCCGGCACCGGCGGCGCGGCTCGCGCACGAGCTCGCCGGCCTCGCCGGCGGGCCGCTCGCGCTGGCGCGGCGGGGCCAGGAGCTCGCCGACGCGGGTGACCTCCGCCTCGCGTGCCACCTCGTCGAGCTCGCAGGGCTCGCCGCGCCCGAGGATCACGAGGTGCACGCGGTGCGCGGTGCGGTGTACGAGCGTCGTCGCCACGCCGAGCACTCGTTGATGGCGAAGGGCATCTACGCGTCCGCGGTGCGCGAGAGCGAAGCGGTGACCGGTTCGCGCTAGCGGCGCGAGGCGCGACCGCGCCTCACCTGCGTACGGCGAAGAGCTGGAACGTGCCCGACAGGCCCTTCAGCGTGTGCTCGCCGCGATCGTCGAACTCGATGTGCGACCCGGCAACGAGGTCGCGCACGGTGCGCGACACGAGCACTTCACCTGCACCGGCCGTGGACGCGACCCGCGCGCCCACGTGCATCGTGATGCCCGCGAGATCCTCGCCGCGGACCTCGCACTCACCGGTGTGCACGCCCGCCCGCACGTCCATGCCCAGCGAGGGTGCTTCTTCGATGACCGCACGCGCGCACTCGATCGCCTGCGCCGGGCGGTTGAACACGGCGAGGAAGCCGTCGCCCGTCGTCTTCACCTCACGCCCGTCGAAGCGGGCGAGGTGCCGCCGCGTCACCGCGTCGTGCGCGTCCAGGAGCTCCCGCCAACGGCGGTCGCCAAGCGCCTCGGCCTGCGCCGTCGATCCGACGATGTCCGTGTAGAGGACCGTCGCCAGCACGCGCTCCGGCGGCCGCGCCTGACGGGCGCCGGTGAGGAACTCCTCGATCACGTCGAGATCGTTCGACACGTCCCAGTCCCAGCACACGTGCCCGCCCACCGGCAGCTCCACCAGCCGCGCCCCGGCGATCTTCTCCGCGGTCGCCTTCACTTCGTGCATCGGCATCACGGGGTCGCCGGAGTGACCGACCAGGAGCGTCGGCGCGGTGACCGCGGGCAGCACGCTGCGGGCGTCGAAGGAGGCGCCGCGCCGGTACACACCTTGCGCCACCGCGGGCGTCGCGGAGTTCCGCTCGAACCGCGCGATCAGCTCGTCGGTCGCGGCGTCACCGGGCGCGCCGTACAGGAGCAGGCGCGTCGTCGTGCCGTCGCCCCAGTGCGAGCCCATGTAGTCCTCGATGAGACCGAAGACGACCTTCGCCTGGTCGTCCCGCTGGTCGATCGGCGCCGTGGCGGCCGTGAGCCACAGGACGAGTGACGCCGTTCGCTCCGGGAACGTGGCGGCGAAGAGCATGGCAGCCGGCCCGCCCTGCGACAGGCCGATGACCGCGGCGCGCTCCGACCCTGCCGCGTCCATGACGGCGCGGATGTCGTCCATGAGCTCGGACAGCGTCGACAACCCCGCGGTGCGGTCGGACAACCCCGTTCCCCGCTTGTCGAACACGATCATGCGGGCGAAGGAGCTGAACCGGTGCAGCGCCTTCGCGAACGGCGGGAGCTCCCACCCGAGGTCGATGTGGCTCACGAACCCGGGGACGAAGACGACGTCGAGCGGCCCCTCGCCGACGACCTGGTACGCGATCGACAGGTCGCCGCTCTTCGCGTACCCCGTCCTCGGCGTCACCCCCATCCCGGAAGATTGTGCCAAAGAACGCAGACCGGCCGAGCGCGTGACACCGTCAGGTTCACGTCATGGAGTGGCCCTTCGGACGTAACGCACGACACATCAGCGTGAAACGTTGCGTCCTTACGTTCGCCCACCATGAGAAAACGATCGCTCAAGCGATTCAGGGAGAGGGAGGTCCGCCAGCGGTTCGCGCTCCTCCTCGGTGGGAAGATGCTCGGGATCGTCGCGCTGCTCGGCGTGATCAAGGGGTTCGCGTGGTTCTTCGAGACCGCGGCCGGTGCCTCGCCGATGCAGGACGTCGCCGTGCAGGCGGGCGACATCGTGAACCCGATCAACACCGTGTGGGTGCTCGTCACGGCGTTCCTCGTGTTCTTCATGCAAGCGGGGTTCATGGCGCTCGAGGCCGGGTTCGCACGTTCGCGTGAATCGGTGAACGTCCTCATCTCGTGCGTGTTCGACACGTGCGTGTGCGGGATCCTCTACTGGGCCGTCGGGTTCGCGCTGCAGTTCGGCGCGGGCAACGGGTTCTTCGGTCACCAGTTCTTCTTCCTGCACGGCATGACGCCCGGCTACGGCACGACCGGTGTCGCGTTCCTCGCGTTCTTCCTCTTCCAGTTCGCGTTCGCCGACACGGCATCGACGGTGACGACGGGCGCGCTGGTCGGTCGCACCAGCTTCAAGGGCGACATCGTCTACAGCGTCTTCGTGTCCGGCCTCATCTACCCCGTCTTCGGGCACTGGGCGTGGGGACCCGGCGGCTGGCTGGGCAACTCGATGGGTTGGTTCGCGGGGTTCGTCAACAACGACGGTGGTGTCGTCTTCCGCGACTTCGCCGGCTCGACGGTCGTGCACACCGTGGGCGGTGTGATCGCGCTCGCCGGGTGCATCGTGTTGGGACCGCGCCTCGGACGGAAGTTCAAGAAGGACGGCGGCGGCCCGATGCCGGCGCACGACCTCGCGCTCGGCGCCATCGGTGGCGTCATCCTGTGGTTCGGTTGGTACGGCTTCAATCCCGGCTCGACGTTGTCGGCCATGGACTGGGAAGGCATCGGCCGGGTGTCGGCCAACACGACGCTCGCGGCGTGCGCCGCCGGTCTCGTCGCCGTGCTGTTCGTCCATCCGAGGTCCAACAAGTGGGACCTCGGCATGTCGGTGAACGGCTTCCTCGGCGGCCTCGTCGCCATCACGTGCCCGTGCTACTGGGTGTCACCGTTCGGCGCCGTCGTGATCGGCGCCATCGCCGGCATCGTCGTCCCCCTCGGTGTCGACTTCATGGAGGCGCGGCGGTGGGACGATCCGATCGGTGCGGTCGCCGTGCACTTCTTCTGCGGCATCTGGGGCACGTTGAGCCTCGGGTTGTTCGCCGCCGGGAAGTACGGCATCCCGACACCGACCGGCACGGACACCAGCAACGTCGTGAAGGGTCTGTTCTACGGCGGCGGGCTCGACCAGTTGAAGGCGCAGTTCATCGGCAGCGCAGCGTGCGTGCTGCTCGTGGGCGGCTTCGCACTCGTGATGTTCTGGATCGTCAAGCAACTGCCGGGCACGTGGAACCTGCGCATCTCGCAGGAGGGCGAGCTCGAGGGGCTCGACATCCACGAACACGGCACGCCCGCCTATCACATGGAGTTCGGGTACGGCATGAGCTACACGACGCCGGCCGGCATCGGCGGACCGCCGAGCAGCGGTCGGCACGAGCGGGAACCGGAGTCGGAACCGGTCGCCACGTGACGGCCGAGCGGATCGGGTCGGGGCAACGGCGCCCCGACCCGGTTGCTCCACCGTCGACCATCCCGTCCGACAACCGTCCGCACATCCGACAGGAGGACCTGTGGCACACCTGGTGACCGCGATCATCAAGCCGTTCAAGATCGAAGAAGTGAAAGAAGCGTTGCGGGGGGCCGGCATCCTCGGTCTCACCGTGAGCGAGGTGCAGGGCTACGGCCGGCAGGGCGGCAAGAGCGAGACCTGGCGGGGTTCGGAGTACAAGATCGACTTCGTCCCGAAGGTCAAGCTCGAGGTCGTCGTCGACTCGTCCGACGCCGACAAGGTCATCGACCTCATCGGGACGCACGCCCGCACCGGCAAGATCGGTGACGGCAAGGTGTGGGCGATCTCGCTCGATCGTGTGCTGCGGGTGCGCACGGGCGAGATCGGTGACGACGCCATCTGATCGAGGCGCGCTCCTCGCCGACCGCGGCGTGAAGGGTGCGGCGTGGTGCCGTCGCCACTCCGACGTGGTGGACGCGTGGCTGCACGAGTTGTTCGCCGCAGCAGGTGGCGACCGGCGCGAGGTCGCGCTGGTCGCCATCGGCGGGTACGGACGGGCGGAGCTGTGCCCCGCCAGCGACATCGACGTGATGCTGCTCCACGACCGACGCGTCGACGCGTCGAGCTTCGCGCCCTCGGTGTGGTACCCGATCTGGGATGCCGGCTGGCATCTCGGCCACAGCGTGTGCACGGTGCGGGCGGCGCTGCGCCTCGCGAGCGACGACCTCGACACCGCGACCGCGTTGTTGAGCGCCCGCCACGTGGCGGGTGACGCGTCGCTCACGGACGAGCTCGCGTCACGGGCGCGAACGCAATGGCAGCAGGCTGGGCGGCGCTGGCTCGCCGCCCTCGCACAGCGCGTCGAGGAGCGCCACGCCACCGCGGGCGAGGTCGGGTTCGAGGTGGAGCCGGACCTCAAGAACGGGCGGGGCGGCATGCGCGACGTACACGCCCTTCGCTGGGCGGAGCACGCGCACGCCGTGCTCTTCGACGGCGACGACGACGCACTCGCGCCGGCGTACGACACGCTGCTGGCGGCACGCGTGGAACTCCAGCGCGCGACCGGGCGCAGCAGCAACGTGCTCACACACCAGGAGCAGACGACGGTGGCCGCCGCACTCGGCTACCGCGACACCGACGACCTGCTGCACCGGTTGAGTGATGCGGCACGGACGATCGCGTGGACGAGCGACGACACGTGGCGGCGCGTGCGCGCCACGCTCGCCGGTCCGCGCGGGCGTTCCTCGTCGGTCCGCGAGGTCGGTCACGGCGTCGTCGTGCGCGACGGTGAGCTCCACGCGGACGGCGACCTGAGCGATCCGGTGCAGGTGTTGCGCGTGGGCGCGCTGGCCGCGTCGCTGGACGTGCCGATCGATCGCGCCACGCTCGAAGCGCTGGCGCGGCACGGCGCACCGTTCGCGGCGCGGTGGCCGGCCGAAGGGCGAGCCCTCCTCGAGCAACTGCTGCTCGCCGGCCGTCCGACGATCGCCGTCGTCGAAGCGTTCGACCAGCGCGGGTTGTGGGAGCGGTTCGTACCCGAGTGGTCGAACGTGCGGGCGCGACCGCAACACGACCCCTATCACCGCTTCACCGTCGATCGTCACCTGCTGGAGACCGTGGCCAACGTCTCGTCGTCCCATCGCTCCGTCGCGCGACGGGGGCTGGTCGCGGTCGCCGCGCTGGTGCACGATCTCGGCAAGGGCAGCGGCCAGGACCACACGGCAGCCGGTGTGGCGCTCGCCGCCGCGATCACCGAACGGCTCGGCTACGCACCCGACGAGCGAGCGCTCGTGCAACGCCTGGTCCAACACCATCTGCTGCTCGCCGACGTCGCGTCCCGCCGCGACATCGGCGACCCCGTGACGGTGGCGCGCGTCGCCGACGCCGTCGGCTCCGTCGACGTGCTCCATGCGCTGGCGCTGCTCACGGAGGCGGACAGCATGGCGACCGGTCCGGCGGCATGGACCCCGTGGAAGGCACGGCTCGTCGAGCAACTGGTGACCGCCGTCGAGCACCACCTCCGGGGCGACGCGGTCATCGTCCCGGCGGGCGCCGCGTGGCCGAACGACGACGACGTCCGTGCCCTGCGCGCCCGCGGCCGTGGCGTCGACGTCGAGGGCGACGTGGTCACCGTCGTGACGGATGATCGTCCCGGCGTCTTCAGCCGGGTGGCGGGCGCGCTGGCGCTACGCGGGCTCGACGTCCTGGAGGCGACCGCGCACTCGACGGACGACGGCCTCGCGCTCCAACGCTTCCGCGTGCTCGATGCCGTGCGCGACGAGACGCCGTGGCCGGATGTCGTCGACGACGTGATGCGCGCCCTCGACGGACGGATCGCGCTCGAAGCGCGTCTCGCCGAGCGAGCCCGCGCGTACGCGCGAGGTGGAGCGGCGCCAACAGCTGCACACGTGACGGTGACGTTCGACGACGACGCGTCGACGGATGCGACGGTCATCGACGTCCACGCCACCGACGGCATCGGCGTGCTGTACCGCATCACCCGCGCGCTCGCCGACCTCGATCTCGACATCCGTGCCGCCAAGGTGCAGACGATGGGCGCCCGCGTCGTCGACGCGTTCTACGTGCGCGACCGCACCGGCGCCAAGGTCACGGACACCGCCGTTCGGGCCGAGATCGAACGCGCCATCGTCCACAACCTGTGCAGAACCTTGTGGATGTAGTTACGCCGGTGTGATTCCCAGGTCCACGATCTCGGCCACGGGCCGGCCCGGCCCGACCACGGCGTCGAGGGCGGCGGCCACCGGCCCGGGCCCCGGCCGGGCCGCCGTCAGGACGACGTAGGGGACCTCGCGGTGAGCCTCGTGGAGCACGGCCGCCTTCGCCATCGTCCGCCACACCACGTCGGCCCTGCGGAGCCCGGGGCGCACGGCGGTGGCGCCACCGGCCACGTCGAAGTGCCAGTGCCGGCCGTCCTCGCCGACAGCGACGAACGCGACCTCGACGCCGGGTGCGACGGTCGCATCCTCGTCGACGATGGACAGGCCTCGGGCCTCGACGTGGGCGCGGGCCGCCTCGCGCGCGCTGCGCAGGTCCGGTGGCGCGACCGCGACCGACGCACGTTCCTCGTCGACGCGCGCCTTGGCACGCGCCACGTACTCGGGATCGGTGTCGTACCCGACGAAGTGCCGTCCCGTCCGCACGGCGGCGACCGCGGTCGTGCCGGATCCCATGAACGGATCGAGGACGAGGTCGCCGCGATAGGTGTAGAGGTGGATCAGCCGCTCCGGGAGCTCCACCGGGAAGGGCGCGGGATGGTTGCGCCGGCGGGCGCTCTCGGCACCGAATTCCCACACGTCCGTCGTCGCTTCCATGAACTCGTCGCGCGTCAGCGACGCTTCCGACGGGAGGTCGCGCTCGCGCCGGCGTCCCTGTGGCACGGCACGATCGAACCGACCCTTGCTGGCGATCACGATGCGCTCGGTCAGATCGCGCAACACGGGGTTGGCCGGCCGTTGGAACGAACCCCACGCGCACGACCCGCCCGCGCCGCGGGCCTTCACCCAGATCACCTCGCCCCGCAGCAGCAGCCGGAGCCGGTCCTGGAGGATCCAGATCACGTCCGCCGACAGCGAGCGGTACGGCTTGCGGCCGAGGTTGGCGACGTTCACGGCGATGCGTCCACCGGGCTCGAGCACCCGTACGCACTCGGCGAACACGGCTTCGAGCATGGCGAGGTAGTCGCCGTACGTGGCGGGCACGTGGCCCTGCCCGAGCGCGGTCTCGTACTCCTTGCCCGCGAAGTACGGCGGCGACGTGACGACCAACGCCACGGAGTTGTCGTCGACCTTGTCCATGTGCGACGCGTCGCCGCAGTACACGTCGTCGATGGCACGGCGCGCCGCCACGTCGCTGTCGGCGCTGACCTCGGGCGCCGTGAAGCGCTCGTAGAAGGGCGTCGCGTCGTGGCTCTCACGCCGAGAGACACCGAACGCGGAGGTGGAGGTGCCTCGACGGGGCGCGGAAGGGTCGCGCACCGGGCGAGCCTACGCGACACCGCCGGCGCGACGAGGCACGCGGGGCGGCGCCGTTACCGGCCGTAACCGTACGATGGTCGAATGACGCCCACCCGCGGACGCAGCCACACGCGCCACGCGCACGATCACGAACGGATGGCGCGCCGCGCCGCTCGCCGCGAAGAGCTGCTCGACGCCGCACTTCGTGCCATCCGCCGCGAGGGCCCGGGCGTGAGCATGGAGGCGATCGCCACCGAGGCCGGCTGCACGAAGCCGATCGTCTACCGCCACTTCGGCGACCGCAACGGTCTCGCCGACGCGTTGGCCGAGCGCTTCGCGGGTGATCTCGTCGCCGCCCTCGACGAGGCGTTGCACGCCGCCCTGCCGCCCGAGCAGCTCGTGCGGGCGACGATCGACACCTACCTCGCCTTCGTCGAGCGCGACCCGGAGGTGTACCGCTTCCTCATCGGGCGCCTCGCCGATCCACGCGGCAGCGAGGAGGCGACCCACCTCGTGGCCCGGGTCGGTCAACGGGTGGCCGTCGTGCTCGGCGAGCAGCTCCACGCTGCCGGCGTCGACACCGGGCCCGCGGAACCCTGGGCGTTCGGCATCGTCGGGATGGTCCACCTCGCCGGCGACTGGTGGCTCGACCGGCGCACGATGGGGCGCGACCGGCTCGTGACCTACCTGAGCACCCTGCTGTGGGGCGGCCTGTCGTCGGTCACCGACTGACGAGCGTGGCGATCGCCCACAGGGCCGCCAACCCGCCGAGCACGGCCATCACGACGCTGCGGGCCACGGGGGCGCGGGCGAGCTCGTCGTCGCGGGGGCGGTCGGGCGGGCGCAGGAGCGCCAGCACGTTGCCCACCACGAGCGCCCCGCCCAGCGCCAGCACCAGGTAGAGCAGCAGGTCAGGGCCACCGAGCAGCACCGGTCGAGCCTACGGAACAGCCGGTCCGCCACTCAATGTGGTGACCGTGGGCGCCGATCACATCACTCTCCGAGAGAAATCTCGGGAAAATCGCTCAAGGTCGGCGGCCACCGCGACGAAAGAGAAGACGCCTGATGGTCATCGCCCCCATCAGGTGCATACGGGGATCGGGGCGGGGGTTGCAACTCCCTCCAAACGCATCGCCACCAGCGCTTCCAGGGTGCTGGCGCCTTTCGTGGCCTCCGTCCCTCCCCGAGTTCCAGTTGCCACCGCCCCCTCGCCAGGGGGCGGTGGCAGTTTTCGGCCCAGCAGTTTCCGCCCACCTGCCTCGCTCGAGCGCTCAGCCGCCGGCGCCCGGTGCGCCGACCACCTGGCCGCGATCGTCCGGGATGCGCAGATCGTCCGGTTGGACCTGCGAGCGGATCGTCACGGCGACGGTGCGATCGGTCGCCTCGGGGCGCTGGACCTCCGTGAGCGAGGGCGCGCCCGTGGCGGCGTCGAAGCAGAACAGGGCGTGGTCGCCGTAGGGCGGCGAGGGCAGGGCGATGGCGAGGTCGAGCCGGAAGCAGTGGTCGTGCCCACCGCCGAAGTCGAGCACCCGGTACAGCGGCCGGGGCGAGCGCAGGTACGACGTCAGCCCGTCGAGCTCGCTCGCCACCTCGGCGTCGTAGGGCGACGCCTCCTCGGCGGTGACGCACGACGTCGTGCCGTCGGGCGCGCCGGCGCAGCGCACGAGCTTGCCGCCGAGGCGGCCACTCACGGAACCGAGGCCGATCACGAGACGGTCGTCGGGTGGCCGCTGCACCACGTCCACGAAGGAGTCGAGGTGACCACCGTCGGGCAGCGTGCGCACGAACGTCGAGTGCACGACAAACGTCGACGTGCGGCTGCGGCGCCACGCGTCGAGGAAGGACCGCGCCGCGGCGTCACCACGCCGGGTCGTGGGCGGCGTGCCGATGGCGAAGCTGGCGACCATGGCGACGACGAGACCGACGACGGCGACGGCGACGGGCAGCCGGCCGCCGCTCACGGGCGCGCCAACCACGCCAGCACCGGGCGATGGTCGCTGATCGCGACCGGCGGCACGTCGACACGTTCGATGACGAAGCCGTCGACGGCGACGTGGTCGATGCGTTGCACGGGCGTCCACGCGGGTTCGCTCGGGCCGCCGTCGGCCACGCTGAACCCGGCAACCCGCAACCGTTGCCCGACGTCCTCCGGCCGCAGGTTCAGGTCACCGAGCAACACACGGGGCGGCGGTTCGGATGCGATGACGTCGAGCAACGCCTCGAGCTGGCGCCGCGCCACGCCCGCGTCGTTGTGGAGGTGCGTCGTGACGACCGTCGACTCGACGCCGCGCACCTCGACGCGGGCGACGATGGCGACGCGCCGTTGCTCACGCCGCGTGCGCGGCAACGTGACGACACGATGCTCGACGATCGCACCGCGCACGCAGAGCGCGACACCGTCGTGGCCGACGAGCGCGAGCCGGCGCGCCGGTGCGAAGACGCTACGGTCCGAACCGGTGGCACGCGCGAGTCGCTTCAGTTGGTCCGCGAACCAGGAGCGCACGACACGACGTTCGACCTCCTGCGCGGCGAACACGTCGACATCGAGCTGCCGGGCCGTCGCCGCGAGCGTGCGGTTCGACGTGAACCCGCGCCGTGGCCGGCCGTGGCGGACGTTCCAGGTGGCGACCCTCACCCGTCACCCGGGTGACGCACGTACAGGTACGCGCCGTCGACGTACTCGACCATGTCGTAGTGCGCGTGCAGGTACTCGGCGAACAACGGGAAGCGATCCACGGCGAACGACGTGTGCGCGCTGACATCGACGATCAGCTTCGGCGGCTGCGTCGCGAGGTCGTCACCGAATTCCTCCCAGGCGTTCTCGACGGCGTACTGCATCCCGACGTGCTCCGCGCTGCGCCCGCCGCTCACGCCGGTGAGGAAGCCGGCGGTGAGGAAGCGCGTGGCCGGCCGGCGATCCGACGCCCAGTACGCCTGCGGGAACTGGCCCCACACGAAGATGCGGTCGTTCGACGAGGTGTGCTCGTCGATGGCGGCCGCGATGCGGTCGTAGTCGTGGAGCAGCACGGGGTGGGCGGCGAACGCCATGGCCACGAACACCACGATCGACGCACCGGCCAGCACGGCCGTGCGCAACCACACCACCGGCTTGGCTCGCACGAGCGTGCCGGCGGCCAGCAGCGCGAAGGGCGGGCACAGCTGCAGGTAGTAGTGGCCGAAGAAGCGGAACCCCGATGCCACGGCGATGATCGCGGCGGCGAGCCACAACCACAGGTCGATGTCCTCCCGCCACCTTCGCACGGCGCCGATGACGAGGAGGAGGGCGGCCACGTTGGCGCCGAGGAAGATCCCGCTGCTGCCGAGGGCGCGCCCGAGCGCCACGGTCCACGAGCCGCTGGCGTCGAGGTAGCTCCCGGTGCCGGTGAAGACCCAGAAGAAGAAGTCGCCCCACCCGAAGACCAACGCCGCCACGGCGATGGGCACGACGAAGGCGGCGCCCAGCCGCACGAGCCCGCGCAGCCGGTCGCGCCGCCACGCCAACCATGCGAGCGGGAGCAACGTCGTGGCCGCCGTCTGCTTCGCCAGCGTCGCGAACGCGGTGGCGACGCCGGCGGTGCCGTGACGATCGCGCTCGCCGAAGTACACGCCCGCGCACATCAACGGGAGCATGAACACCTCGAAGTTGGCGGGCTGGCTGTCCTCGAGCACGAGCCCGCCGCAGGCGACGAGGTAGAGCACGGCCGCCGCCATCCCGGCGACGTCACCCCACCGGCGCCGGGCGATGGCGGCGACGAGCAACGCGGTGGCCACGTGAGCGGCGATGGCGAGCAGGCGCACGGTGAGGAGATCGTCGGAACCCGTGACCCGGAAGGCCGTCGCGTAGAGGTAGGGCACGACCGGTGGCTTGCGGTCGACGACGTCGTGGTACAGCCGGCCGCCGTCGTTGAGCACCTGCGCCTGCGTGGCGAGGAACGCCTCGTCGGGATTGAGCACCTCCGTGCGCACGAGGCTGGGGAGGTGGGTCACCACCGCGAGGAGGACGACGACGAACGCCAGGCGCCACCCGCGGCACCAGTCGGCGCGCACCTGGCGCGGCGGTTCGACGTCGACGACCTGCACGGTCCGGACAGTCTTGCCGGTGGCGAGACGGTGGTCGGGGTCAGACCCCGCGGGCCATGTTCTCGAAGCGAGCGAACTGCTCGAGCCAGGCGAGGCGCACCTTGCCGGTCGGGCCGCTGCGGTGCTTCGCCACGATGATCTCCGCCGTTCCCTTGTTCTCGATCGCCTCGGGGTTGTACACCTCGTCGCGGTACAGGAACAGCACGACGTCGGCGTCCTGCTCGATGCTGCCCGACTCACGGAGGTCGGCGAGCATCGGTCGCTTGTCCTGGCGGGTCTCGAGTTGACGGTTGAGCTGCGCCAGCGCGATCACGGGGCATTCCAACTCGCGAGCGAGGATCTTCAGGTTGCGGCTGATCTCCGCCACCTCGACCTGGCGGTTCTCGGCCGACATGCGTCCGCTCATCAGCTGGATGTAGTCGACGATGACCACGCCGAGGTCACCGATGCGGCTCTTCAACCGCCGCGCCTTGGCGCGGATGTCCATGATCGTGATGTTGGGGTTGTCGTCGATGTAGATCGACGCGTTCGCCAACCGCCCGACGGCGTGGTGGATCTTCGTCCAGTCGGCTTCGGACAGCTTGCCGTTGCGCACGCGGGTGGCGTCGACGCGCGCCTCCGCGCACAGGATGCGCTGCGTGACCTCGAGCTGGCTCATCTCGAGCGAGAAGAGCAGCACCGGCCGCTGCGCCTTCAAACCCGCGTGCTGGGCGATGCCGAGCGCGAACGCCGTCTTGCCCATGCTCGGCCTCGCGCCGACCACCACCAACGCGCTGGGCTGCATGCCGGAGAGCAGCTCGTCGAGCTCGTAGTAGCCGGTCGGCACACCGGTGATCGCCTCGCCCCGCTGGTACAGCTCGTCGAGGCGATCGAGCGTGACGTCGAGCAGCTCGCCGATGGGGGCGGTGGCGTCGGCGAGACGGCGTTCGGCGACGGAGAAGACGAGCGACTCCGCTTCGTCGATCGTCTTCTCGACGTCGTCGGGCAACGAGTACGCCCGCTCCGCGATGTCGCCTGCCACCCAGATCATGCGCCGCAGCAGCGCGTGCTCCTCGATGATCTTGGCGTAGCGCCCGGCGCTCGTCGTGGCCGGCGTGTTCGCCTGCAACGTCACGAGGACGGTGGCGCCCCCGATGGCCTCGAGCAGCCCCGCGCGCCGCAGCTCTTCCGCGACCGTGACGGGGTCGACCGGTTCGCCGGCGGCGTACAGCGAGGTGATGGCCTCGTAGATGTGACCGTGCGCGGGCTTGTAGAAGTCGTCGACGGTGACGAGCTCGACGCCCGCGGCGATGGCGTCGCGCGACAGCAGCATGGCGCCGAGCAGCGACTCCTCCGCCTGGAGGTTGTGCGGCGGGACGCGCTGGCCGTTGGACGGACGCGAACGGGGTTCATCGATCGCTCGTGTGTCCGCCATGCGCCGTTCACCTTGGTCCAGACGCCCTGTGGGGCGATAGGGGAACAACGTTGTTGATTCGCTGTGGATCACCGGCACGGTTGCCCACAGGGACCGAACACATGTTCGGGAGTGTACCGCCCGGGGTCAACCCCCGGCAACGACCTCCACCGTCACCGCGAACTCGACGTCGGGATGCAGCTTGGCGGGCACGAGGTGCGTGCCCACCGACTTGATCGGCTCGTCGAGATGGAGCTTGCGTCGATCGAGCTCGATGCCGGTCTGGTCGTGCACGGCCGCGGCCACGTCGTTCGACGTCACCGAACCGAACAGTCGACCCTCGGCGCCGGCCTTCGCCTTGACGGTGATCACCGTGGGCACGAGCACCTTGGCGATGTCCTCGGCGGCGCCGCGGTCCTTCGCGTCGCGCACGTCACGCGCCCGCTTCATGGCGGCCGCCTGCTGCACGTTGCCGTCGGTCGCCTTCAACGCGAGGCCCTTCGGCACGAGGTAGTTGCGGGCGAACCCGGCGGCGACGTCGACGATGTCTCCCTTCTTGCCGACGTCGTCGACGTCGGCGCGCAGGATGACCTTCACTCCTCACCTGCCGTGTCGACGTCGGCCGCCTCGACGGCGTCGACGAGCTCGAGGTCCGCGTCGTCACCGAGACCGTCACCACCGGCGGACGGCGGAGGACCCTGCGGACGGGGCGGCGGACCGTCGGCCCGACCCGGACCACCGGGACCGCGGTCGCGCGACGTGCGCTGCGTCGTGACGCGATTGGTGTACGGCAGCAGCGCCATCTCGCGCGCGTTCTTGATCGCGCGCGCGACCTCTCGCTGCTGCTGCGCGTCGTTGCCGGTGACGCGGCGGGCACGGATCTTCGCCCGGTCGGACATGAACCGGCGCAACAGGTTCACGTCCTTGTAGTCGATGTACTCGACGCTCTCCTGGACGAGGACGCTCGTCTTCTTCTTGGAGCGGCGAGCGTTGTCCTTGTTCTTCGTGCGCGGTGCTTTCTTCGCCATCTAGAACGGCTCCTCGTCGCCGTAGGACGGACCCCCGGAGGGCGCCGTGTTGGCGACCGGACGGCCACCGCCCGCCGGCGCGCCCTCACCGGGCTCGCGCCGGTCGTTCTTGGTGATCTCGCACGTCGCCCAGCGCAGGCTGGGACCGATCTCGTCGGCGGTGATGTCGACGGTCGAGCGCTTCTCGCCCTCCTGCGTCTCCCACGACCGCTGCTCGAGGCGGCCGGTGACGACGATGCGGGCACCCTTCGGCAGGGACGCCGCGACGTTCTCGCCCATCTGGCCCCACGCGGTGATGTTGAAGAACGAGGTGTTCTCCTCCCACTGGCCGTTGCGCTGGAAGCGGCGGTTGACGGCGATGCCGAACGTGGCGATCGCCTGGCCGGATGCGGTGAAGCGCAGCTCGGGCTCGCGGGTGATGTTGCCGACGAGGGTCACGGAGTTGTCGGGCATGGCAGCCTCCTCAGGAGCCGGCCGGAGCCGGCGTGTCGCCCACGAGGCCGCGGCGAGCGGCCTCCTTCTCGGGCAGGCGGATCAGCTTGTGGCGGACGATGTCGTCCGCGAGGCGCAGCTGGCGCTCCAGGTCGTCGAGCGCACCCGCTTCCGCCACGATCTCGAACACGACGTAGGAACCCTCGTGCTTGTGCTCGATCTCGTAGGCGAAGCGCCGGCGGCCCCACCGGTCGGTGGACCGGATCTCCCCCTGCTTGGCCTGGACCTGTTCACCGATGCGGCGAACGGCCGATTCGACGGCGGCGTCGTCGGCGTCGCCGTCGACGATGACCATGAGCTCATACGCTCGCATGGGCGAGTCGTCACCTCCCTGTGGACCCGGCATGGCCGGGGCCCCGCCAAGTGCGGAGCAGGGTTCCGATTGGAGATCGCAGGTTAGCCGGGCTGCCCATCCCTCACATCATGCCGACGGGCTGTGACAGTGAGGCCGGCGCCGCACCCGGCGGCGCCAGGTAGGGATCCTTCGGGTTGTCGGCGCCCCGCACGACGAAGGCGAGCAGCGACAGGGCGAGCACGATCCCGATGCACCACCGCAGCACGGTGATCGACCGGGGCCGGTCGAGATCCGGTACCCACCACGGCAGCCGGGGCGTCACGCCGACTTCGTAGCACCCCCGTACAGCGCGAGCGCCGCACGCGTGTCGTCGGACAGGTGGTAGCTCTCCTCGTCCGCCGGGAAGCGGCCGGCCCGCACGTCGGCGGCGAACGCGCCGAGCGCCTCGACGCCGGCCGCCTTCAGATCGGCGTAGCGGCGCACGAACTTCGGGATGATGCGGTCCTCGAGACCGAGCACGTCGTGGAAGACGAGCACCTGACCGTCGCAGTGGGGGCCGGCGCCGATCCCGATCGTGGGGACGTCGACCGCCTCGGTCACCATGCGGGCCACCTCGTCGGGCACGCCTTCGAGCACGATCGAGAACACGCCGGCGGCGGCGAGCGCCTGCGCGTCCTCGACGAGCGCGAGCGCGGCGTCGCGCTCCTTGCCCTGCACCTTGAAGCCACCCATCGCGTGCACGGACTGCGGGGTGAGGCCGAGGTGCCCCATCACGGGGATCTCCGCGTCGAGGATCGCCTCGATCATCGGCAGCCGCTTGCGGCCGCCCTCGAGCTTCACCGCCTGCGCGCCGGCGCGCACGAGCGTGGCCGCGTTGCGCACGGTGTCGTCGACCGACACGTGGTAGCTCATCCACGGCAGGTCGCCGACGACGAGGGGGCGGGGCTCGGCCCGCGCCACGGCGGCGACGTGGTGCGCCATGTCGTCGACGGTGACCTGGAGCGTGTCGTCGTAGCCGAGCACGACCATGGCGAGCGAGTCACCGACGAGGATCAGGTCGACGCCGGCCTCGTCCGCCATGCGCGCGCCGGGCGCGTCGTAGGCGGTGACCATCACGAGCGGATCGGAACCGGCGCGGACCTTGCGCGCACGCACGGCGGGCGCGGTGATCGATGCAGGCATGCTGCCCTCCTTCTCCGTCCAGCGCCACGTGGCTGCCGGCGGTGAGCGAACGATACCGTCGGCCCGATGCCCGAGACCAGCCCGACCGGTCGCTGCGACAGCTGCGGTCGCGACGAGGACGCATCCGATCTCGTCGAGGTGCGCCGCGTCTACGTCACGCCCGAGACGTGGGACACCGAGGGCAAGGTCGAGGTGGTCGACGAGATCGAGCGGTGGTGCTTCGTGTGCCGCAGCCACTACCCGCACCAGCCGGTCGGCGCCTCCGAACCGGAGCTGTAGCGAGACGGGCTACGGCCCGCCGCCCTTCTTGCCCCCTGCCGCAGTCGTCGGCGTCGTGGGCGTCGTCGGGGGCTCGGTCGTCGTCGTGTTCTCCGAGGTCGGCGGCGCGGTGGTGGCGGTGGACGACGGCACGGTGGTGTCGGTCGACGACGTCGTCGTGAGGTCGCCGTTCAGGATCTTCCCGGGGAACGACGTCGGATCGACGAAGTCACCGACGTCCATGCCGTCGGTGATCGCCTGCATGTACTTGTGCCACATCGTCGCGGGGAACGTCCCGCCGAACACGACGCGCCCGTGCACGTTCGTCATCGGCTTCGGGATCTCGTAGCCCATCCACACCGCGGTCGTGTAGCCGTTCGGGGTGAA
>Ga0070741_10009186_pt1 | contig 19361 bp, 18 predicted proteins | sample Coa_R1_4_FD_66440 | JGI IMG/M metagenome (GOLD analysis project Ga0070741, IMG submission 66440) | Surface soil microbial communities from Centralia Pennsylvania, which are recovering from an underground coalmine fire - Coalmine... | ecosystem: Environmental > Terrestrial > Soil > Unclassified ...
GGTAGACGTCGCTCAGGTCCTCGCCCGCCGACCAGGTGGACAGGTCCAGCGTGCGCCGCAGGTCCTCGCCGAACCCGGCGCGGTAGTCTTCCAGCGTCACCTCCGGCGGCGCGGCCGGGGGCAGCGGCGCGGCGCTCAGCGCGGCATCGTCGTCAGCCATGTTCGGTGCTCCTCTGCCGCGTGATCCCGCCCGCGGCGCAAAGTGCGACAGCTCACGGCACGAGGCCCAGGCGGCGCAGCAGCGGGTCGGCGCGCGGCGGCGCGGGCGCCAGCAGCACCGCGTACTGCGCGGCCGGCGCCGTGGGCAGGCCGTAGGTCTCCTGCAACAGGCGCGTCACGACGGCGCGCTGCTCGCCCGCCGGCGCGGCGCTCGCCGCCGCCAGCACGGCGTCCGCCGGCGCCAGCAGCTCGAAGGCCAGGCGGTCCGCCTCGTGCTCGGCGCGGTCCACGTCCGCCGCGGCGGCGTGGCCGTCGGCCGTCCGCTCCATGAAGTGCACGTGGTAGCCGAGCGGAACGCTCGCCAGCAGCGCGTGGGCGCGCTCGGCCGCGCGCGGTGGCCGCTCGCCATCCAGCACGGCGAAGATCTCCGGCCCCAGCCGCTCCACGGCGCGGGCGCGCGGCTGCCAGTAGTCCCGCAGGAAGTGGGCGACCTCGTGCGCCAGCGAGAAGCGCTGCTCGTCCTCCGGATCGGTCCCGTCCACAAACACGAAGCCCTGCCCGTACCGCGCCACGAGACACGCCCGCAGCGGCCGGTCGCGCATCGCCACGTCGCACGTCACGCTCTGGCGCCGCAGCCAGTCGTCCACGCCCGCCACGCGCAGCCGCGGCAGCAGCACCACCGCCAGCGGCAGCGCGTAGGCGATCGGGCCGCGCAGGTTGCGGGGCGGCGGCTCCTCCCCGCCCGCGCGCTCCCAGAACGCCGCGGCCGTCTCCCCCACCCAGAACGGCGTGCTCATCGTGGCTCCCCAGGTGGATTATCGGCCGGTCCTTGCTCCTCGTCCCGGTCGCGCGCCGCCATCAGCGTGCCCCGCTCGCCCATCCCCGCTCCCCGCAGCGCCCGGAGCGCGTCCGAGCGCCGCACCGCCTCCGCCAGCACCGCCGCGCGCACTCCAAACCGCGCGGCGATCTGCTCCACGTCGCGCCGAAACTGCCCCGCCGGCTCGGCGCGCGGCCGCTGGCAGAGCCGCAGCGGGGCGAGCTGTCCTGGCGCGCAGCCGAGCGCCTTGACCAGCCCGTGCTCGTCCAGCCCCTCGCTGCGCGCGTAGTCCGCCAGCGCCGCCGCCAGGAAGGCCGGGTCGCTCTGCACCCGGCGCGCGAGCGCCTCCAGCCGCTCAGCCATGCGGCCCCCCGGCGCGCTCCAGCCGCTTCTTCAGCTTGTCCTTCACGCGCTTCACCTGCTGCCGCTGCTCCGCAAGCGGCAGGTGTGTGATCCCCAGCGCCGCTGCGTAGGGCGCCGTCTTCCGCTCGCCCTGCCGCAGCAGCTCCAGCGCCCACGCCTCCGCCTCGGACAACCCCTCGCGCGCCGCCGCCAGCCGGGGCGCCAGCACCGTCTCGTTCGCCATCGCTTCCTCTCGCCGCTCCACGATGCGGGCCGGGTCACCTGCCTCGTCCCAGAGATACTTCCCCGCGTCCGGCGCGAGTTCGACAGCGTCCCAATCCGCTCGGTGCCGGCTGTGGCGGCGCTCGCGGCTCCGCAGGTTCTGCAGGTCGCGCGTCGCGGCCATCCGCAGGTACGCTTCCAGCCCCAGCCGCTCCGGGTCGTAGGCCGCCGGCCGCTTGCTGAGCCCGAGAATGGCGTCTTCGGCCGCCGTATCGCACAGGTGGCGCTCGTCGCGCGGGTTGGTGCGGGCGAGCCAGGCGGCCAGCCAATCGAGATACGCCACGGCGAGGTCGGACGACGCGACCGGATCGCCGTCGAGCAGGCGCTGGTGCAGCGCGCGCGCCGCCTCCGGCGACGGCAGGGCCGACGACTCCGACAACACGACGGATACCCCCCTCTCCACCAGTCCGTTACCCGGCGCGGCATACACCTATACTACGAAACCGCGTCCCCCTTCCACCGCATGCCACCGGTTCTGCCGCCAGCGCGCCTTGCGTGCTAGCCCAGCTCCAGCCACGAACCCTGGCGACAGGACGATCCCTCGTCCCCCCGCCGCCCCGCCCGGTCCACCCCCACCCCGACGGCGCAGGCTGGGTCGAAGGCGGTGCGCTGGCGACAGACGACCCAGGCCCGGACGAGCGTGTTGCGGGCGACGGCGACGCGGGCGCGCTCTCTGGATTTGTACCAGCCAAGCAGATGCTGATAGAACGCGCGCAGCGGCGTGTGGCCGCGAATGCCGCCCCAGGCGCTCAGGCACCAGCGGCGAGCACGCGATGGAGGCGAGGATGCAAGCGAGCATGGGCCAGGGCGGCGGGCTGAGCTACCTCGAGATCGCGCCGCCCAACGCGCCGCCCGATCTGCCGCTGGTCGTCGCGCTGCACGGCCGCGGCGCCTCCGCCGACGACCTGGCGCCGCTCGCGCCCGAGCTGGACGCCACCCACTATCGCTATATCTTCCCGAACGGCCGCCTGCCCGTGGACCTCGGCGGCTGGTTCGGCTTCGCCTGGTACAACGTCGGCAACCAGGCCGCCGATCTGCCCGGCAGCCGCGCCGCGGTCGAGGCGCTGCTGAGCGAGCTGTGGGCACGGACCGACCTCGGCCCCGCGCAAACAGTCTTGCTCGGCTTCTCGCAGGGCGCCGTGCTCACCCTCGACGTAGGGCTGCGCAGCGCCGAGCGCTTCGCCGGCCTCATCGCGATGAGCGGCTACCTCTTCGAGGATGACACGCTGCCGGCCGCTCTCGCCGGCGCCCGCGACCAGCGCGTTCTCATCGTCCACGGCGTCGCCGACCCGGTGCTCCCCGTCGACCGTGGCCGCGCTGCCCGCCAGGCCCTCGAGGCCGCCGGCCTCCGTCCCGAGTACCACGAGTTCCCCATGGGCCACGAGATCAGCGCTGCCTCGGTCGCCGTCGTCCGCACCTTCCTCCACGCCGTCCTGCCGCCGGGGCGCAGTCGACAGCGCCGCGGGCCGGTGCTATGATCGGCCCAGGAGTCCGATACGGCGTCCCAGCCGGGGCGGCGTGGAGTGGGCATGCGGCCCGCGAAGGGGGTGAACCGATGGCGGCGCGGATCAAGCACGTGGCGATCGTGAGCGGCCGGGACTTCGCGCTGGAGGGGCGCTTCTACCAGGCGCTGTTCGGCATGAAAGCCGCCGCGGACTCGCGGGTCTCGTCGGCTGTCTCGATCACCGACGGCTACGTGGGCATGAACGTGAACCCCCGCGCGCCGGGCCGCCAGGCGGGCTTCGACCACTTCGGCCTGGAAGTGGACGACGTCGAGGAGATCCGGCGCCGCGTGACCGAAGCTTACCCGAACGTCACGCTGCTCACGCGGCCGAGCAACCGGCCCTTCGCCGGCATCAGCATGCACGACCCGGCCGGCAACGTGTTCGACCTCTCGCAGCAGGGCATGGCGAATCGCACCGATGTCTACGTCGAGGTGGCGGGCGCCGGCGCGCAGCACCCGCGCCATATCAGCCACTTCATGCTGCGGGTGGTGGACGCGGCCGGCGTGGCGCGCTTCTACCGCGACGTGTTCGACTTCGCGGAGCGCGCGAAGGACGCCGACGACCCGAACTACTACCTCACCGACGGCGTCGTCACGCTGATCATCGCGCCCTGGCGGATCGCCGACTACACGGGCAGCGGCATCGAGCGGCCGGCGCTCGATCACCTCGGCTTCACAGTCGAGAGCCTGCGCGACTTCCAGAACGACCTGGAGGCGCTCTGCGACCGCAACCCGTACCTCGCGCCGCTGCCGCTGAAGAAGGGCGCTGAGGGCCAGGCACGCCACAAGCTGCTCATGGGCTGTCGCTACGGCAGCTTCCAGCTCGCCGACCCCGACGGCGTGCTCCTCGACGTCAGCGAGGGGTAAGGCCGATGCGCGGCGTGGGGGATTGGCCTAGCGACCCTAGGGCAGGAATAGTCGCGGGGATGCTAGCCCTCGCCCTGCTGACGCTCGCTTGCGCGCCCGGCGCGCCGCGCGCCACCGGGGCGCCGCCGGCCGCATCCGGTTCCCCTCCAGCATTGGGGGTGCCAGGGGAGGCTGGCTCGTCTGGGTCGGGTGGCGCGGCGCGGAGCGAGGCGGGGAGTGCCGCAGTCGGCACCGCCGCGCCCGCGCCGGCCGAGTCGCTCGACGCTCTGTACGCGAAGGCGCGCGAGGAGGGCACCGTCTCCCTCTACGCCACGATCAACAACCAGACGGCGCAGATCATCCTCCCCACCTTCGAGGCGCGCTACCCGGGCGTGCGCGTGGACTGGGTGGACGGCACCGCCGAGCGCCTTTCGGCCCGCATCATCGCCGAGACGCGTGGCGGCAAGACGCTCGTGGATGTGCTGCAGACGAACGTCGAGAACATCGCCCAGTTGCAGCAGCAGCGGCTCGTGGCCGATCTCCCAGAGGTGCCCGAGGCGGCGAGCTGGCCCGACACGCTGAAGGGCGCCTACTGGCTGGCCTCGGACCTGAAGTTCTACGTGCCGGCCTGGAACACGAACCTGGTGCGGCCCGACGAGGCGCCGCGGCAGTTCGACGACTTCGCCGACCCGCGCTGGAAGGGCCGCCTGCTGATCGATCCGGGCGACTATCAGTTGCTGATCGCCCTGGCCCGCCACAAGTTTGGCAGCGAGGACCAGGCGCTCGACCTCTTGCGGCGCATCGCGGCCAACGATCCCGAGTTCCACGCGGGCCACTCGGAGCTGGCCGAGCTGGTGACGGCGGGCCAGGGCGCGGCCTGCCTCACCTGCTTCTCGCACCACTACCCGCCGCGCATCAAGAAAGGCGCGCCGGTGGACTACCTGCTGACGGAAGGGGTTGGGCTCATCTCGGCCAACGGCGTGTTCAAGAACGCACCGCACCCCAACGCCGCCCAGCTCTGGGTGCGCTGGGTGGCGAGCGACGAGGGCCAACAGGCCTACGCCGCGGCCGGCGCCACACCGGCCAACCCCGGCATTGCCCCACAGGAGAAGACCCGCCCCGAGCGCATCTACGCCCTCACGGCCGACGACCTGCAGGACTACAGCCGCGCCGAGCGGCTGTGGCGCGAGGTGTTCCGCCTGCGCTGAGCGCGCTGGGGCGCGGACCTCAGCAGGCAGCCAGGTCCGCGGGGGCCGGCGTCGCTAGCGGCTCGAGCAGGTCGTAGCCACAGCCCTCGCAGCGCACCGTGCGGTAGCGGCGCAGCGTTGCGCCGTCGAGCACCGCGTCCTCGTGCGCTACGAGGCGCCGTGAGCCACAGACCGAGCAGCGGCGTGACGCTGTCCCAGCGTCCGTGGCCGTAAGAGTTTCGTCGGTTGCTACCATGTGCCAGCGGTCGGCTTTAACGACACGCATACGACCTCCTCGTCGTTCCCGCCGTAGCGGTGGAGCACCGCGAGCTTCTTTGCCCGGCGCGCTCCGGCGTTCGCGCAGTAGCAGTATACATGCCAGCGTGGCCGCGCACAGTGAATTCTCTCACATGCAGCGCGCAGGATATGTTAAGGCGCGGGAGAGATATGGTGGCCGCGCGCCCCGGCCTGTGGGACGCCGCGCCGGCTGGCCAAGTGGATGCCGACGGCCCCGGTGCCGACACCGCCCCGGTCCGCCATGGCTCTGCCGCTACCGCCTGCGTATCGAGGCCGCGGACGTGGAATGGTACGTCCAGGTCGAACAAAACTGAGGGCGGACGCCGACTGCTGGTTATCCCTCGAAGTCGCGCAGGGCAGGAAGGGCGAGGCCGCGCCAGACGACCAGCACCACCGAGGCCACGGCCAGCACCGTGAGCGCCGCGGGCGCGCCGATCGCCGCCGCGAGGCCGCCAGTGACGAAGTTGCCGCCGGGGCCCAGGCCGCGATTCGTCAGCGTGTGCAGGCTCATCACCCGCCCGCGGAAGCGGTCGGGCGCGGCCATCTGCACGATCGTGTTGCGGACGGCCCCGTAGACCACGTCGAAGAAGCCGACGGCCACCAGCGCCACGAGCGACAGCGCGAACACGCGCGCCCAGGCGAAGCCGATCATCGCCACGCCCAGCAGCGCGCCGCTTACCAGCATCAGCCGCCCCTTGTTCCTGACGTCGCCGCGGCTCACGAGCCCGGCGGAGCCGAGCACGGCGCCCAGCCCCGGCGCCGACGCCAACAGCCCCAGTCCCGCGGGGCCTACGTCCAGGATGGTATCGGCGAACAGCGGCAAGATGGCCTGGTAGGAGTTGCAGATCGTGACGAGCGCCTCCACGCCCATCATCGTGCCCAGCAGCCGGTGGTGCACGACGTAGCTCAGCCCCTCCCGCACCATCGTCAGCGCGGGGGCGGCCGGTGCCGTCGGGCGCCCTACCCGTGCCCGCATTAGCACGGCCGCCGCCACCACCGCCAGGAAGCCCGCGCCGTTCAGAAAGAACGCGCCGGCCGCCCCCGCGACCACGACTACCACGCCGCCCAGCGACGGCCCGATGAGCCCCGTCGCGCGGCGGATGCTGGACGTGAGCGCCAGCGCGCCCATGAGCTGATCGCGCGGTACTAGTGCCGGGATGAGCGCCTGGCGGGCCGGCAGGTCGAAGCTGTCCACGACCGCGCTACAGCAGGCGGCCAGGTAGATGTGCCAGGGTTCGACGCGCCCGAGCGCCACGAGCGCGCCCACAGCGAGCGGGAACGTGGCGTTCACACAGTTGGTCAGGATCAGCAGGCGGCGGCGGTCCACGCGGTCGGCGAGCGCGCCGGCGTAGAGCGAGCAGGCGATGAACGGCACGCTACGGCACAGCCCGTACAGGCCGAGCATGAGCGCCGAGTGGGTCAGCTCCCAGAGCAGCCAGTTCTGGGTGATCTGCTGCATCCACGAACCGGTCTGCGACGCCACCATGCCCAGCCAGAGCAGGCGGAAGTCACGCTGCTGCAGCGCGCCCAGCCGCGGCCCGCTCGGCGCGGGTGGGGAGGCAGCCTCCTCGGGTAGGGGAACCGGTACGGCGCTCACGCTCCGCACGCTACCAGACCGGCCGCCCCCACGGCAACGCGCGCGTAGCCCGGCCAGCGTGCGTACCCGCCCGACGCCTGCCGGTTGGACAGCGCGCCGCGGGCGGCGTATACCGGCAGTAGGCACCGCAGCAGCGCGCGAGGAGCAGAGCGCCATGACCGCGTCGGAGCACCACGCCCACCCGGAGCGCCACGGCCAGGCTACGGAGGCCGTGGCCGGCGAGCAGCACCACCACGGACGCCACTACGACCGCGAGATGCGCGACGCCGACTGGCAGGAGGTCTGGGAGCGGCAGCGCGGCCGCGAGGCGATGGAGCGGGGCTGGCTCGACGTGCTAGGCCTCGCGCCCGGCAGCCGCTTTCTTGACGTGGGGAGCGGTCCCGGCTTCGTCAGCCTGCTGGCCGCCGAGCGGGTGGGCGCCGCGGGCCGCGTTTACGCGATGGACCGCTCGCCCGAGGCGCTGCAGTTCCTGCGCGAGCGGCTGGCCGAGCGCGCCGTTGACAACGTCGAGCCGCTGGCGGGCGCCGGCGACGCCATCCCGCTGCCCGACGGCAGCGCCAGCCACGCGCTCGTCGCCCAGATGCTGCACCACAACGACGCGCCCGAGGCGATCGTGCGCGAGGTGCTGCGCGTGCTCCAGCCCGGCGGCGCGGCGCTGATCGTCGAGCACGACCCCGCGGGTTCCACGGCGAGCGGCCCACCGGCGGCCGAGCGCCTGCCCGCGACCCGCGTGGAGGAGTGGCTGGCGGCCGCCGGCTGCGACGGCTGGCAGGCCTGCGACGTCGGCGAGGGCCGCTACGGCCTGCTGGCCTTCAAACCGAACGACTAAGCGCGCGGCCACCCGTCCGGGGCATCGACGATCGGAGGGTAAAGGGCGGGTCCTCGGCGCACAGGCAACCTGTAACGTTACGGTCCGGACAGCGTTTGATGTTCTGGCCGTGGCCCGGCGCCCGGCGCCTGTCACCTGCGGGGCGCCGCGAGCGACCGAGCGCGAGCGCCGACTCCGAACTGCGGGGCAAGAAGATGCCGAGGACGCCGGGAGCACGCCGTCGCTGGGGGACCGGCGCGGCTCTCAGGACCGCGCTCCTGCTAGGCCCAATGCTTCAAGGAATCAGCGGCCTGCTGGTGGGGAACGCGGGGCCGCACCTGCTGCTGCCCGCGTGGGCCTACGCTCTCCCGGACGCCCCGGGCGCGGCCCACCAGCCGCCTGGTCCCCCCGATGTTACGCCCTCCCCCTCGGCCACCGCACAGCCCGAGGCAGCCGCCCCTTCCGATGAGGCGAGCGGAAGTGACAATCAGCCGGCCGTCGGACCGGCGGCCTCGAACGGGCCGGCGGAGATGACGCCGGCGGGGCCGCTCGGCTCGGTGGATATGAGCCTGCCGGTGGCAATCGCACCGGGCAGCGCCCCCGGGGCGCTCGGCTGGCCCCCGCCGCCGAGCTATGCACCGCCCCCGTTCGGCGGCCTCCTCAATCCCATCGCGGCGCTGCCCCCCATCCCCCCGCCGCTGCTGCCGCCGGCGCTCCCCCGCGCGCTGATCGTCATCCGCTCGCCCTCGTCTGCGCCGATCATTCCGCGGCCGGCGGGCACCCCGACGCCCGCCACGACACCGGTCAGGACCGCAACGACTACGCCCACAGCGGCGCCCGCCTCCGCCGCCGTCCCCTGCCGCGACGTACGCACCATCCGAGAGCTTGCCGGCAAGCTGCGAACGGTTACCAACGCGCGCACCGGGCAGACGGTCGAATACCTCGTCGTCGGCGACGGGGCGCGGAGCAACGAGCTCCTGGTGTTCTTCAATGGGACGTCGCAGATCATCCCGGATTGGCCGACGCAGATGATTACCAATAGCGTAGCGAGTCCCCTAATCACGACGACTGCTAGCTACTCGCCCGCGGAGGACAGCGCGCACTCGCTCTGCCACGACTATCGTTTGGTGTTCTTCGACTATCCGGGGGTCGGGCTGAGCCCGGCCACGACGGGTGTCACCAGCGATCAGATCGCCAGCGATGTGGACGCCATGCTGGCGGATGTCGGCCAGAAGTATCAGCTTCCCACCAATAACGTCAGCGTCATTGGGTGGTCGCTGGGTACCCTGGAGGCGCTGAAATACGCTTTCCTCTCGCCCGTGTCGAACCCGAGCCGGACGATCCACAACGTCGCCTTGATCGCCTCCAAGCCGGGGGGTGGCCAGAGCGACCAGACGAATGGCAACGGCGCCCAGTGCATCGACTACACCTTTACGGTGCTGGAGAACCCGTCGATCAGCGCGGCGCTCCGCCTCAAGCTGGAAGCGAACAATTTCCAGCTGCTCTTTCCGTTCCAGGGACAGCAGCCCAACAATGGGCCAAGCAGCGGCTGCACGGTCGACATCAATACAGCTACCGACACCGTAACTCTCAGCGTGACCCCGGCCCCGTGTGGCGTCGGCACCGTCTGCGGGACTACTGCCGCCGAATTCGCGGCCAACCGACTGACGTTCCCCTGGAGCCGGACTGGCGGCATCTCACAGCAAGTTCTCGTCAATCAGCGGCAGTTGGCGAACGACTGGAGCTATTCCTATTGTCCCGCGGCTGGGCCGAACTTCACCTCGCTGGGCTGTTCCTCGCTCCCCTCAGAACCCCCGCAGCTCTCGGCGACGAATGGTGGTGTGTGCCAGACATCGTCGCCGACGGGCTTGCCCAATCACCCCACCAGCTCCCAGTGCGTCCCATTGCAGATCCAGGGCAGCGTGACGGTCGTCAACGGGCCGGAGGACCTGTACATCCAGCACACGTACGGAGCGGCGCTGGTGGCCGGCTACCAGCGGCAATTCGGGGTACAGAAGGCTAACCTCGTGACGTACAGCGGGGCGGATGGCGCCGGTCACGGGATCTTGCTGCAACATCCAAAGTTCGTGCAAGACACCATCTTCGCCGCACTCCAAACGACGCCCTGAGGTCTCTCCAGTACGGCCTTATCCTGGCCTCGCGGGAGCGGTTCGGTCGTGCGTGGTTTTGACGCTTCCGCCAACTGCGCTAACCCGCGCTACTCCGCGTCGGCGGCGCCGGCCTGGATGGCGCCCTGACTCGGGCCTTTGCCGTAGGCGCCCAGGCGCGAGTCCTTCCACAGCCACCGCTTCATCTCCGCGTCAGAGAGCAGCTTGTCGGCCTCGAAGCGGCCGCGGTGGATCATGCTCGCCAGCGGCCGGCGCGGCGTCGGCGCCACGTCGCTCGACGGGTAGCCGACCGGCACCAGCTCGTAGACCTCCAGCGGGTCGGGGATGCCGTACCGCACCTTCAGCAGCGTGCCCATGTACGGCGAGCCGGCGTCCGAGACGTACTGCGTCGCCAGGCCCAGGCAGCGCGCGGCGAACATCAGGCTCAGCGTCGCGCAGGCCAGCCCCGAGTAGAAGTGCCGCGCCGACTTCTCCAGCTTCGTGCGGATCGGGTAGCTCTCGTTCACCCGTGGGTCGCCCACCACCAGGATGTGGACCGGCGCGTTCTTGAAGCCCGCGCCCGTGAGCCGCACCTGGCCGCGCGCCGCGCGCTCCATCTCCGCCTTGTGCTCCTGCTGCTTGAGGAACAGCTCAACGTTCCAGGCGCGGTCGGCGGCATCGCGAATCACGACGAAGTGCCACGGCTGGCCATTGCCGCCGCTCGGCGCCCAGCGCGCCGCCTCGATAAGCTGCTCGATCACCGCGTCCGGCACGTCGCGCGTCGGGTCGTAGCCGCGAATGCTGCGGCGGGTGCGCGCGAGCGCGATAAACGCGTCCAGGCTTGGCAGGGTACGCTCCTCGACAGCCATGGGCCGACCTCTCTCGAACACGGCGTGTTGCGCGCCTCACTATACAACCGCTCTGGCCCGCGCGTCGTCCCGTCGGCCTGTCACGCCCCGACGCTAAGGCTTCACTGCTACTTAACGGCTACTACACCGCGAGCCGCCCCGGCGTTGCGTACCATCGAAGGGGCGGTGGGGGCACACACCGAGGGCGCCGGGCAAGGAGATGCCCCATGCAGGCAACGTCGCCCGTCGTGCTGGTGGTCGACGACGAGCCGAGCACCCGCGAGCTGCTGCGGGACATCCTGGAGCCTGAGGGCTACACGGTCGAGGAGGCGGCCGATGGGCTCGCCGCCGCCGCGCGCATCGCCGCGGGCGGCCTCGACTGCGTGCTGCTCGACGTCATGCTGCCCGACGTTGACGGCCTGGAGCTATGCCGCGAGGTGCGCGCCAGCGAGGCCGACGAGCACCTGCCCATCATCATGGTCACCGCGCTCGGCAGCGACCTCCAGCGGCACGCCGGCTTCGCCGTGGGCGCCGACGACTACGTGGCCAAGCCGTTCGAGGTCGCCGATCTGCTCGACCGTGTGCGCGTCTGGACGCGCACGCGCCTGCGCGAGCGGGTGCGGGCGGCGGCGCAGCCGCCCCTGGCGCCGGTCGAACCGGGTATCGCCGCGCCGGACAGCGCCGCCGCGCCCCTCCGGGCGGCGGGCACGCTCAGCCCCCGAGCCTGGTGCCGGCGGCTGCTCACCCTCCTCAGCCAGCGGCAGGCTCCTGCCCCGGACGTCGCCTACTTGCAGCTCCTGCTCACGACCTGCATCCAGCTCGACCTCGCGCCCGAGGCGCTCGATGCCTGGCTGGCGCAGCACGTGGCCAGCGCCCGACCCGGCGTGGCCGACGCCGCGGCGGTCCTGCGGCGCGCCTGGCAGCGTGAGCAAGATGCCCCAGCCAACCTGCCGCCGCTGTCCGAGCAGCTTCGCACGCTCGGCGGCTTGCTCGACGAGGTGGGCGCGCGGGTCGCGGCGTTCGCCGTGGCCGACGGCCAGGCCGAGGTCCACACGTTCCAGAAGGCCCACGAGCAGACCCTGGAGCCTCGCCACCTCCAGCGCGAGAGTCGCCTGCGGGCGGCGCTCCGCGGACGTGGCCCGCGCGCGATCCCCGCCGGCCCCCGCTACGAGCCGTTGTTGCGGGTGCTCGGCACGGTGCTGGAGGCCGAGCCGCCGCAGGCGTACGAGGTGCTCGTCACGCCGCGCGCCATCGTGGTGGACGGCGCGACCACCGGCTGCCAGGTCTTCACCCTCGACCAACTTGACGTGCTGCTGCGCGCCGCCACGCACGACCGCGAGACCCCCGCCGACGCCTGAGCCTCCCGCCCGCGTTGACACCCCGTCGAGGCGCCGCTAGACTTCCAGGGTGCGCGGTCCCCGCGCGCCGGCCCGACGGCCGGCACGCACGCGGCCAGCCTCGGGAAAGGCGGGCACATGCCTCGGCAGAAGCGGCGCGACACCGCGAATGAGGCGGGCGGCTGGGCGCGGGCGGCCTTGCTCGCGTTGCTCGCGGGCCTCGTCGCCGCCTGCGCCGCCCCCGCGTCGGCGCCCGCGAAGCCGGCCGGGGCGCCCTCACCCGCCGCTCTCTCCCAGGGGGAGAGGGGGCCGACGCCCTCGCCGCCCGCCCAGGGAGGAAGCGGGCCGACGGCCGCGCCCTCGGGCGGCGGCCAGGGGCAGCCAGGGGCGGGCGGCGCGGCGATGCCGGGGCCGCTCGCCACGCCGCTCAAGGTGCGCGTCGGCAGCGTCGGCTCGCTGGTGGACGGCCCTATCTTCGTTGCCGAGGAGCGCGGCTACTTCGCCGAGGTCGGCCTCGACGTCGAGGACATCCGCGCGCAGGGCGCCACCGAGCTGGTCGCGCCGCTCGCCGCCGGCCAAATCGACGTGCTCGCCGCCGCTATGGCCGCCGGGCTGTACAATGCCTTCGCCCGCAACATCGACGTGCGCATCGTCGCGGACAAGGGCCGCATCACCAAAGGCCACGGCAACGCCGGCCTGGTCGTGCGCCAGGATCTGTGGGACGGCGGCACGGTGCGCGCGCTCTCCGACCTGCGCGGCCGCCGCGTGGGCCTGGCCGGCTACAACGCCGGCAGCGCCGTCACGCTGTTCCTCGGCCACGCCCTCGACGCGCAGGGCATGAGCATCGCCGACGTCGAGCCCGTGGACATCGTCCTCGGCGACACGAACGTAGCGCTCGCCAACCGCTCGCTCGACGCCGCTATCCAGATCGAGCCGGTGCTTACCCTCGGCGTCGCCAACGGTCTGTACAGCATCATGCTGCGCTCCGACGAGCTGTATCCTGACCTGCAGAGCGGCTTCGTGCTCTACTCGGACGACTTCATCCACAACCGCAACGAGGCCGGCCGGCGCTGGATGGTCGCCTATCTGCGCGGTGTGCGCGATTGGGTGGATGCCTTCGATAAGCACCGCGGCTTCGACGAGATCGTGGACATCCTCACGCGCACCACCAGCGTGAAGGACAAGGCGCTTTACGACAAGATCGTCTCGTCCGCGATGGACCCGAACGGCCGCCTGAACGTGCCCAGCCTGGTCGGCGCGCAGGACTGGTACGCGGCCCACGGCTACATTCCGCAGAAGGTGGACGTGCCGGCGTTGATCGACTACCAGTTCGTCGACTACGCCCTGAGCGTCCTGGGCGAATATCGCTAATGTCGTCGGGTCGAGGGAGCCGAGGCCGGCCGCCGCGCCCCGGCCCCGACCTCTGAACCCCTGGAGGAGCCATGCGCCAGGTGCTACGCGGAGCAACGCTGATCGACGGCACGGGGGCCGCCCCGCGCCAGGCCACGGTGGTCGTGGAGGGCGCGCGCATCGCCGCCGTGCTCGACGGCGCGCCGGCCACGCTGCCCGCCGAATTCTCGGGCAACGGCCAGGCCGAGCCGCCGGTCGTGTACGACGCCACGGGCCTGACGCTCCTGCCCGGCCTCATCGACGCGCACGACCACCTGAGCCACATCGGCCTCGACGTGTACCAGCGGCTCGCCACCTCGCCGTCGCTGGCCTGCTTCGAGCTGGCGAACACCCTGCGCGTGACGCTGGAGGGCGGCTTCACGGCGATCCGCGACGCCAGCGGCACGCCCGCTGGGGCGAAGCAGGCTGTCGCCCGCGGCCTGGTGCCCGGCCCTCGCCTGATGGTCTCGGTCGTTATGATCACGCCCTCCGCCGGCCACGGCGACCGCACCCATCCCTGCGGCCTGCCCGGCCACTTCCCGGTGCTGCCCGACGTGCCCGGGGGCCTGGCCGACGGCCCCGACGAGATCCGCAAGAAGGTCCGCGAGCTGGTGCGCCTGGGCGCCGACTGGATCAAGTTCTGCGCGACCGGCGGCATCTCCTCGGCCGTCGGCGGCCCCCTCGGCCGGCAGTTCACGCGCGAGGAGATGCAGGCGCTGGTGGACGAGGCGCACAAGCTCGAGCGGCCGGTGATGGTCCACGCCTACGGCGGCCAGGGCCTGCGTGACGCGCTCGACGCCGGCGTGGACACGGTCGAGCATGGCGCCTACCTCTGGCAGGACGAGGGCCTGCTGCGCCGGATGGCCGACCGCGGTGTCTACCTCGTGCCGACGCTCGTCAACTCGCGCAAGTATGTCGAGCGCTCCGGGCGCAACCCCGGCGCCACGCCCGAGTACATCCGCCGCAAGGCGCCCGAGGTCGTCGAGTTCGGCGCCCGCACGCTGCAGCGCGCGCTCGAGCTGGGCGTGCCCATCGCGATGGGCACCGACGCCGGCATGTTCGGCCACGGCGACAACGCGGCCGAGATCGTGACAATGGTCGAGGCGGGCATGACGCCGATGCAGGCGCTCGTCGCCACCACTGCCACGGCGGCGTGCTGCATCGGCCTCGGCGACGAGGTGGGCACGATCGAGGCGGGCAAGCTCGCCGACCTCATCCTCGTGGCCGGCGATCCCCTGCGCGACATCACGCTGCTCCGCGACCGCGCCAACCTGCGCCTCGTCATGAAGGACGGCACGCCCCACGTCAACCGCCTCGCCGCCGCGGCGCCTGTCGCGGCGACCGCGTAGCCCTGCTGGCGAACCGGCGCGCGCCGCGCCCGGCGTGGGGCAGGTTGGCGACCATGCACGGCCGCGGCCGGGGGGCAAGGCGCCCGCGCTCCCGGGGCCGCGCGCTAGTCGTGGGCGTGTAGCGCCTCGGGGCGGCGCAACACGATGCGCTGGCCGTCGCGGCGGATGATGCCGCGCGTCTCCAGCGAGGCGAGGTAGTGGTTCACGCTGGCCCGCGAGGTGCCGATCATGCTGGCCAGCTCGCTCTGCGTGAGCCGCACGTCGATGCGAATCCCCTGCGGCGTTCGCTCGCCGTACGTCTCGGCCAGCTCCAGCAGCTTGCGCTCCAGCCGCCGCGGCACGTCGAGCAGCGCCAGGTCCTCGACCTGCTCGGTCAGCCGGCGGATGAGCTCGGCCAGCGCGCGGCACAGGTCGAGCATCGCGTCGGGCTGGCTGCGCAGGAAGTCGAGGAAGGTGCTGCGCTCCAGCACATGCGTCACGGTGTCTTCGAGCGCGATCACCGTCGCCGAGCGCGGCCGACCGTCGAGCAGCGCCAGCTCGCCGAATAGCTCGCCCGCGCCCAGCACCCGCAGGAGCAGCTCCTCGCCCTCGGCCGTGGCGAGCACCACCTTGATGCGCCCGCTCTCGATGACGTGGACGCTGGCGCCCGGATCGTCCTGGTGGAAGATCACCTGGCCGCGCTTGTAGAGCCGGCGCTGCATCGTCCGCGCGAGCTGGTCGAGCACCGCGGTGGGCAAGGCGCCAAAGACGGGGCTGCGCGCCATCTGAGCCGGGACCGCGTACGCCATCCGGACCCCCCTTTAGCGCCGATTATACTCCCGGTCTTGCGCCGGCGCCGCGCGCGGCGGTAGCCGACCGGTTCAGGCGGGAGCGACCGCCGGGCGCGCGAGATGCGTGCGGTAGAAGGCGAGCGTCTGCGCCCAGGCATCGGTCGCGGCGGCATAGGCCTCGTGCGCCGGATCGAACCGCGAGGCGGACATGAAGCCGTGGCCCGCGCCCGGGTAGATCGTCTGCGTGTACTCCACCTCGCGCGCCCGCAGCGCCGTGGCGAAGCGCTGCACGTTCGCCAGGCCGACGAGCGTGTCCTGGTCGCCCCAGAAGCCGATGATCGGCCCCCGCATGCGGTCCACGAGCGTGATCGGCTCGGGCGCCGCCCGGCCGGGCGTGTGCTCGCCCATCACGGGGAAGCCATAGTAGCAGACCGTGGCCAGGTCGCCCCGCTCGGCCGCCAGGTCGAGCACCAGCGTGCCGCCCATGCAGAAGCCCATCGTGCCGAGCCGCCGCCTCGGCGCGCCCGCTCGGTCAGCCAGCCAGTCGAGCGCGGCGTGCAGGTCGAGGAGCGTCTGCGGCTCGTCCAGGCTGCGGTAGCGCGCGAACGCGGCCTCCCGCGTCGCCTCCGGCAGGCCGCCCAGCCGGCAGAAGCAGTCGGGCAGGAGCGCGTTGAAGCCGGCGGCGGCCAGGCGCGCGGCCAGGTCCTCGTAGAACGGAGTGCGCCCGAAGATATCGTGGACGAGCAGCACCGAGGGCGCGTCGGCGGCCGCCGCTCGCGCCAGCAGCGCCGGCAGGGTGTCGCCACCCGGCAGCGGGATGCGCACCTCCTCGCGCGCGACGTCCGGCGTGACCTGCCCCGCGGGGATCTCCGAGTGACACATGGCGCTTCGCTCCTGTGAAAATCCTCTGCCGTGCGTCAGGCGACGGCAGGCTCAAGCGCGACGCGGAAGCCGAGGTCTTGCAGGCGGCGCACCAGACGGCGCTGCACGACCGCGCGATCGCGCTGGTCGAAGTACTGAGCGCCGAGGTCACGGTAGGACTCCTGATGGGAGAGCAGGTGGTAGACAATCCCAAGGATGGCATGCCCCACCGCCACCGCGGCCCGCTTCGCTCCCCGCCGCGCGGCGAGCCGGCGGTACAGCGCGCCCAGATACGTCTGTTTGGTCCGGCCCGCCGCCCGCCCGGCCTCGACCAGCGCCGTCCGCAGGGCGGCATTGCCCTTGCGTATTCGGCCACTCGCCCGTTTGCCCGCGCTCTCGTGATTGCCCGGCCACATGCCCGCCCAGCTCGCCCGGTGGCGCGCGCTGGGGAAGCGGGCGAGGTCGGGGCCGGTCTCGGCCCCGAGCACTTCCGCCGTTCGGCGCCCCACGCCGGGGACCGTGTCCAGCCGGTCCAGCGTGGCGTCAAAAGGGCGCAGCCGCGCGGCGCTCTCCTCACTCACCTGGCGGATGAGCTCGTCTAGGTCCTCGATGTGCGCCAGTTGTCGCGCCAGCAGGAAGCGGTGATGCGCGCTCACGCGCCCGGTCAGGACCTGCTCCAAGCGGGGAAGCTTCTCCCGCAAGCGGCCACGGGCCAGCTCGGCCAGGACGGCCGCGTCGGTCTCGCCCGCCAGCAGGGCGGTGAGGAGCGCCCGGCCCGACCCCCCAGCACGTTCGTGGCCACCGCCCCCAACTTGAGGTTGGCCCCCTCCAACGTCTTCTGGAGCCGGTTGACTTCCGCCGTGCGTTCCGCCACCAGGCTCATCCGGTAGCGCGTCAGCTCGCGCAGCTCCCGCCGCGGGCGGTCCGGGACGTAGCTCCCGCGCACCAGGCCGTGCCGCAGCAGTTGCGCCAGCCACTCACAGTCGCGCACGTCGGTCTTCCGCCCCGGCACCGCCTTGCTGTGCTGCGCGTTGACCAACAGCAGCGCGAACTGGCCTTCGAGCACATTCCACACCGGCTGCCAGTACACCCCCGTGCTCTCCATCGCCACATGTGTGACGCCCTGCTCGGCCAGCCAGTCGGCCAACGCCAGCCGGTCGGCCGTCATCGTGGGGAAGGTCCGAATCTGCTTGGTCGGCTCGCCCGGCCCAGCGCTCCCGGGCGTCAGCACGCACGCCACCACGGTCTGCTTATGGACATCGAGGCCGCAACACCGCTCATACAGCACGTCCATCGCCGACTCCTCGGGCAGAGATGGCGGCGGCAGGGGGCGCCCCTCGTCGACGAGTCTCCTGTGCGTGCTGCCCCGACACGCGGGGCGCAACAATCGGTGGTGCCGCGGAACGCCCGGATCACACTCCTTTGCAGGCTCGGAGCACCAGGCAACTTCCGATCCGCTGCCTGCCGACCGCTCCCTCCGATCATCGCGCGGCCGACCGCACAGCGCTAGGCGATTTTCATGCCCAGTGACCCACCGGTCATGAGCATTCCTCCTTTCTTATCTTACGCGCGCTCATGGGTTGGCCGATTCCGTGTAACGCCGTGGACAGCAGCCCGTTAGTTAGGGTAGCCGACTGCTATCCAGGACTAAACGGAGCGACCGACATGCTGCGCCGGATGCGCCACCTGGTCCCCCTGGTGCTGGCGGGCTTGCTAAGCCTGTTTCTACCTCGCACCGACCTGGCCCACGCCGACACGCTAACGGTGACCACCACCACCGATGCCCCGCACACCACGCCCGTGGATGGCAACTGCACATCCACCTTGCCTGGCAACCCCTGCACGCTCCGAGCGGCGGTTCAAGCGGTGAACTTCGTAGGCGGCACGCAGACCATCAACCTGAATGTGGCGGGCACGTACCTGCTCACCGTGGCGGGGGCGAACGAAGACAACGCGGCCACGGGGGATCTGGACATCAACGGCGTAACCGTGAGCATCGCGAACACGAGCGGGGGCTCGGTCATTATCGACGGCAACGGAACAGCCCAGGTGTTCACAGACCGAGTGTTCGATATTGGTCCACTCACCCCGAGCCAGGTCTCGATGGCGGACCTGACAATTCAGAATGGGTTCAGCCCCTTTTCGTCGCAGTCGATTGGGGGCGGTGGCTTACGGATGGGCCCCGGGTCGAGGGGAGTTCTCACCAACGTCACGGTGACCCAGAATGGACCGCGCGGCATTGCGAACAACGGGACGCTCACGCTGACCGACAGTACGATTAGCCGCAACACGACCACATCGGTTCAGCCAGGGGGCGGCATTTATAGCACCGGCACGCTGACGATGTCCCGCAGCACGGTAACCGGCAATTTAACTGTGTCCGGCGCGAGCAGTTCCTGTGGCGGCATTCAGAACTCGGGCACGGCGATCGTGGCCGACAGCACGATTAGCAGCAATGGCGCTACTTCTCTTGGAGGAGGCGGTCCTTTTACTGCCGCTGGCGGTGGAATCTGCAATTTCGGCACGGGTAATGCTGGTTCCCCGGGGCTGCTCATGGTGAATAGCACGATTAGCAACAATGGCCTCGGCGCTCCAGGCCCGACGTTCGGCAGTGGCTACCTCGCGGGGGGTGGGAGCACGAACACGCTGACGAACGTGACGATCAGTGGGAACACCGGCTCTACTCAAGGCAGCGGTATAGGTTCGAGCCAAGGGGGCGGCTACCTTGCCGCCACGGGCAGCACCAGCACGCTCACGAATGTGACCATAGCCGATAATACGCTCCTTGGCGGCAGTCGTGGGGCCGGCGTCTTCAATGATGGAGCCACGATCCTGCGCAATAGCATCGTGGCAAACAACA
>Ga0070741_10009187_pt1 | contig 19356 bp, 16 predicted proteins | sample Coa_R1_4_FD_66440 | JGI IMG/M metagenome (GOLD analysis project Ga0070741, IMG submission 66440) | Surface soil microbial communities from Centralia Pennsylvania, which are recovering from an underground coalmine fire - Coalmine... | ecosystem: Environmental > Terrestrial > Soil > Unclassified ...
TGAACGTATCGATACATTATCAGATACGCGGGAAATCAAGCAATCAAATCGCCTCCGGCATCGAGGATGCCATCCGCGACGGACGAATCGCCGCGGGCGCCCGCCTCCCCGCGATTCGCTCGCTCGCCTCGTCGCTGCGCGTGAGTCCCGCCACGGTGGCCGCCGCCTATCACTCGCTACGGGTCCGTGGCCTGCTGCGCGGAAGCGGCAGACGGGGAACGATCGTCAACCGCCGGCCGCCGCTTGCGGTACCCGCGATGCCGCCGCTGCCGGCGGGTGTTCGCAACCTGATGGACGGAAATCCCGATCCCGCTCTGCTCCCGCCGCTGCGCGACTTCTTCAAACACGTTGACTACGCGCCCCCGCTGTACGGCACCGCCGTCAATCGGCCCGAACTGCTCGAGGCGGCGCGGCGGTGGTTCGATGCCGATGGAGTCGATTCCGCCGCGATTGCCGTGGTGAGCGGCGCGATGGATGCGATCGAGCGGGTGCTCGAGGCGCATCTGGGGCCGGGTGACTCGGTGGCCGTCGAGGACCCGTGCTACCGCGGCACGCTGGATCTGGTGTCGGCGATGGGGCTGGTTGCGGAGCCGGTCGCGATCGACGAATTCGGCCCGATTCCCGAGGCGATGGAGTCGGCGCTGCGCGCCGGAGTGTCCGCCCTCATCGTTACGCCGCGAGGGCAGAATCCAACCGGTGCCGCGATGGATCGCAAGCGCGCTTCGGCGCTCTCGGCAATCCTCGGGCGCCATCGCGACGTCCTCGTTGTCGAGGATGATTTCACCGGACCGATCTCGGGCGCGCCGCTCTTCTCACTGAGTGCAAAGCGCGAGCGATGGGCGGTCGTGCGGTCGCTGTCCAAGTTCCTGGGCCCCGACCTGCGCGTTGCCCTCGTGGCGGGAGACCCGTTGACGATCGCCCGGGTCGAGGGACGCCAGCATCTTGGATCTCGATGGGTGAGCCACGTCCTGCAGGCGGCCGCGGCGGCGATGCTTTCGGACGCGGGCGTGAAAAAGCTGATCGGACGCGCGGCGGAGACCTACGCCGCGCGGCGGAATGCGATGCTCGATGCGCTGCGCAAACGCGGAGTCGAGGCCCGCGGCCGTTCGGGGCTCAACATATGGGTGCCCGTCGCCGAGGAAACCGGTACCGTGCAATCGCTTCTAAAGTCCGGCTACGCGGTGCTCGCGGGAGAGTCCTTCCGCCTGCGCTCCGCTCCCGGAATCCGCGTGATGATCGCGTCGCTCGACGTACGCGAGGCGTCCCGCGTGGCGGACGCGATCGCTGCCGCACTAAGGCCTCGCGGCGCAACCCACGTCGTGTAGCCCGGCGCGATGAACACTTCCGCGCGAAACCGCGCTCGCTCGGGGACTATCCCTTGGGAAGTCCCAGGACGCGCTCTCCTATGATGTTGTGTTGGATCTGGTTGGTGCCGGCGTAGATCGTCGGCCCGCGCGCCGCCAGCATCCTGAACAGCCATCTCCCCCGTTCAACGGAGAACGGAGCCTCGTACTCGATCTGCGCATACGGCCCCAGCAGCTCCATCGCGTACATCGCGATTCGCAGCGACAGCTCCGTCGAGCACAGCTTCATCATCGATCCTTCGGGTCCGGGCGGCAGTCCCTTGATCTGCTTCGTGAGCTGTCGATAGCCCGTGTACTTGAGCGCCTGCGCCTCGCATGCGAATGAAACAATCTTCTGCCGGACGCTCGAATCGTCCCATGCGGTGCCCGTGCCTCGGGGCAGCCGTTTGGCGAGGTCGATCAAATCCTGGACCTCGCCGACCGAGCGTTCCCCGCCGCCCGACCGCTCGAACATCAGCGTGGTCATCGCCACCTGCCATCCCTGGTTCTTCTGCCCGACCAGGTTATGCTTGGGCACCCTGACGTCCTCGAAGAACACCTCGTTGAAGCCTTTCGCGCCGGTTATCTGCACGAGCGGCCGCACGGTGATTCCGGGGCTGTGCATGTCAACCAGCAGGTAGCTTATGCCCTTGTGCTTGGGCGCCTCCGGATCGGTGCGTACCAGCAGAAAGATCCAGTCCGCATGCTGCGCCATCGAGGTCCACACTTTCTGCCCGTTGACGACGAAGTAGTCGCCGTCCTCGACGGCGCGCGTCTGGAGCGAGGCAAGGTCCGATCCCGAGTTGGGCTCCGAGTAGCCCTGGCACCAGATTTCTTCTCCCTTGAGGATGCTCGGCAGGTAACGCTTCTTCTGTTCGTCCGTGCCCCAATGCATCAGGGTGGGGCCGAGCAGGCTGATTCCCATCCCGATGAAGGGTTCGGACAGGTTCAGTCGTTCGAGTTCCTCGCGGAAGATCTGCCGCTGCAGGACGGTGGCGCCTCGACCGCCGTATTCCTTCGGCCAATGGACGGCGACCCATCCGCCTTCGTACAGCCGCTTGTGCCATCGCACCCGCGCCGCCCAATCCTCGTCGTTTTCGTTGCCCAGGAACTCCCGCGGAGGAGGTGCGTAGTCGCGGTTGGCTTCGAGCCATCCGCGAAGCTCCTGTCTGAAGGCCTCGTCTTCGGGGCTGTAGTTGAAATCCATCTTTCTCGAAAACCCGTCCTTGCGAAATTGCCGCGGCAGGCTAGCCCTTGGGCAGGCCCAGGACGCGCTCGCCGATGATGTTATGTTGGATCTGGTTGGTGCCGGCGGCGATGGTGCCGCCGCGCGCCGCCAGCATCTTGAACAGCCAGTTGCCCTTGTCGATCGCGAACGGAGCGTTGTGTTCGATCTGCGCGTACGGCCCGAGCAGCTCCATCGCGAACATCTGGATGCGCAAGTTCAGTTCCGTGCCGCACAGCTTCATTATCGATCCCTCGGGTCCCGGCGGCAGTCCTTTCAGCCTGCGGGTCAGTTGCCTGAATCCTGTGTACTTTAGCGCCTGCTGCTCGCAGTAGAATTCCGCGATTTTCTGGCGCACCGAGGCGTCATCCCATGCCGGGCGGCCGTCGCGCTTGATCTTGCGGGCGAGTGCGACCAGTTCGTGTATCTGTCCGCCGGTTCCTCCTCCCGCCCCGTTGCGCTCGAACATCAGCGTGGTCAGCGCGACCTGCCATCCCTGGTTCTTGTTCCCGACGAGATTCTTTCGGGGAACCCGCACATCCTCGAAGAAGACCTCGTTAAAGCCGCGCGCTCCCGTCATCTGCACCAGCGGCCGAACGGTGATGCCGGGGCTGTGCATATCGACGAGCAGATAGCTGATGCCCTTGTGCTTGGGTGCCTCCGGATCGGTACGAACGAGAAGGAAGATCCAGTCCGAGAATTGCGCGTTCGACGTCCATACCTTCTGGCCGTTCACGATGAAGTCGTCGCCGTCCTCGACCGCGCGGGTCTGGAGCGAGGCGAGGTCGGAGCCGGCGCCCGGCTCCGAATACCCCTGGCACCAGATCTCGTCGCCCTTGAGAACTCGGGGCAGATGCCGCTTCTTCTGCTCTTCCGTGCCCCAATGCATCAGGGTCGGACCGATTAGCCCGAGCCCGGAACCGATGTAGGGGAGCGGGGCGTGGATGCGCGCGAGTTCCTGGTGATAGACGATGGTCTGCAGGATGCTCGCGCCGCGCCCGCCGTACTCCCTGGGCCAGTCGATCCCCGTCCATCCCCCGGAGGCAAGCTTTTTGTACCAGGCCACGCGCCGATGCCATTGCGCCTCGTCCTCGGCGAAGAAGTCGAGGTCGTCATCCTGATGGTCGGGCGGATTCTTCTCGAGCCACGCGCGGAACTCGGCTCGAAAGCTCTCATCCTCGGGAGTGAAGTTGAAGTCCATCGCTGGTCCCCTCCGAAGGGCAAATCTTCCCGGCCGGTCCCGGGAGAGACCATTGCCCGAATAAGAATTCGCATATCCGGCGGCCCGATCGCAAAGTCTCGCGGGGCCGTTGCGACCGCCGCCCCATTTGACATGATCGGGACAATCGCGGAGATTTCGGATTCGGAGCACCCATGCAAATCACGATCGATCTGCCGGCCGACATCTTCGATGCGCAGTTTTCCGAGGCGCAGTTCGCCGAGCGCGTCCGCGAACTGGCTATCCTCGAACTGGTGCGCGTCAAGCGCCTTCATGAACACGAAGCGCAGGAAATGCTCGGCATTACCCGATGGCAGCTAGTCGAGCGAATGAAGGCCGCGGGAATCGCGCCCACCGAGGAGGTTTTCGACCGTATCCGCGGCGAGCTGGGCGATGCGATCCGCAATCGCGGCGGCCGCGCCCGAAACGACGGTTCTCGCCGCTAACTCCCAAGGAGCGTTCCCATGAAAGCCGCGGCGTTCAAAGAGCAGAACCGGATGGCCGTCATCGAGGTCCCGCAGCCCCATCCGGGTCCCGGCGAGGTCGTCCTCAAAGTTCACAATTGCGGAATCTGCGGCTCCGACCTCCACGCCGTCCAATACGGAATCGGATTGCCCGCGGACACCGTGATGGGTCACGAATTCTGCGGCGAAGTGTTCGAGCTCGGACCCGGCGTCCGCGGATTTCGGGTCGGCGAGCGCGTGACTTCGCTGCCCTTCATATCCTGCGGCGATTGCGAGCCGTGCCGGCGCGACGACGGGATGCATTGTGCGCGAACCCGCGGCCTCGGCCTGGGCCAACTGCCCGGTGCCTATGCGGAATACGTGCTGTGCGGAGAGCGAAGCCTGCTCAAGCTGCCAGACAATGTCGATTCCCGCGCGGGCGCGCTGGTCGAGCCGCTCTCGGTGGGACTTCACGGCGTCAATCGCGCGCGCCTGCAGCCCGGAGCCGGCGTGGTCGTCATGGGCGCGGGTCCGATCGGCCTTTCCACCCTCCTGTGGGCCAGGGCGAAGGGAGTCCCCGCCGTGGTTGTCTCCGAACTTGCTCCCGGCCGCACTGAACTTGCGATGAAGCTGGGCGCTTCGGCCGTGGTCAATCCGACCATCGAGGATCCGGCCGAAAAGGTCCGATCGCTCACCGGCCGCGCCCCCGACGTCGTCTTCGAATGCATCGGTGTGAAATCGACGCTGGACTCCGCGACCAACATGGTCGGCCTGCACGGCAGGGTCGTTGTGCTGGGCGTGTGCATGGAGCCGGATCAGATTCGCCCGCTCACCTGCATCCTCAAGGAGATCAGCATCGACTTCATCGTCGGCTACACGCGCGCCGAGTTCCAGGAGACCATCGATGCGCTCGCGTCGGGCCGAATCGACCCGCGTCCGATGATCACCGACATCATCGGCATCGACCGCGTTCCCGAGATGTTCGATGCGCTGAAGAATCCGGGTGCGCGCGCCAAGGTGATGGTGGAATTCCCGCACTAGGCGGCGCCTCTCGATCAGCCGGGTTCGCCATCGAGGCGAGATCGTCGAGGATTCGATCGGCGATCAGACCGCCATCGCACCGCCGGGACGCGCCCCTGGTCGTCAGCCCGTATCATCACGCCTGCGGGGAAGCCTTCGCGCAACGACGCGGCTGAAAGTTAAAAGCCTGTCGGCGTCGGCGGTTATCGTGGGGGCGTCCGAACCGCCTGTCGCGGCAAGCGCGTTCCATATCTCGGCCGCCTCCGGCATCTCCTCGGCGACGACTACCTCGACCGTGCCGGTCTTTTCCCAATGCTCGCGCCACCATCGCGGCGAGTGAAACGAATGCCACTGCCGATTCAGGTGGGCATCGCGCAGATAGTCGGGCAATTCGTCGCTTTGCAGCTCCCGCCGGTAGCCCGGACATGCGATCGCGATCGGGCCGCCGGGCTTGAGATGACGCACGACCTTCTCGAGATAGAAGTCGTCGGTGCCGAAGTAATGATAGGCGTCGATGCTGACGATCGCGTCGAAGAACTCATCCGCGTAGGGCAGCGCGCCCGCGTCGGCGTGAATCGGAAAGACCCGATCATCGAGCGAGGCCTCGCGGATTCTGCTCCAGTTGTCCGTGGCCGGAATCCACAGATCCGTTGCCCAAACCTGAACGCCGAATTCCCGGGCAAGGAAGATGGAACTTATGGCTTTTCCGCATCCGAGGTCCATCACCCGCATTCCCGGCCGCAGGTCGATGCGCGAGCACAGCGACTCGAGCATCCACAGAACATTCGGCCCCATCAGGTTTCCCGCCATCCGTTCCCGATAGCGGGCGGAGCGCGGAAAACGATCCTCCATCACTCCAGACCGAGGAAGGTCCTAAGCGCCGCGAGGGACTCCGGTTCGACGAGCGACGGCGCATGTCCCACGCCGGGAATTTCCACCACGGTGACTCCCGTGTGCGCGGTGCGCATCTGGCGCGCGGTCAGTGGGGAGAGGATGTCGCTCTCTGCGCCCCTGATTACGAGGACGGGACACATGATTCTGGCGAACGGCACCCACAGGTCGAGTCGCTGCTGGGATGCTCCTCCGCGAATCGGGCGTCGTATCGCGGGATCCATCTTCCAGGTCAGTCCGCCGCCGGCGTCCGGCTTGACGGACCATTTCACCATTTCGCGCAATTCGCTCCGCCCCATCCGCGCCATCGCCGGATAGTTTTTCCGGTAATACTCGGCGACCTCATCGAGATTCGCAAAGCTGTCGGGAGACTCGCTCACGTATGAAGCGATTCGCGCGCTGCCTGCCGGATCGATTTCCGGCCCGATGTCGTTGAGGACCAGCCGTTCGACCCTGTCCGGCCATCCGCCCGCGAACATCATCGAGATAACCCCGCCCATCGAGGTGCCGATCAGCGTGGGCTTTTCGATTCCCAGCGCATCCAGCATCGCCGCCAGATCGCTCGTGTACTGTTGGGGGAGATATTCCTTGGGCGGTCCCCACGCGCTGTCGCCGCGCCCGCGCACATCGATTGCCACAACGTGGTAGCGGCGCACGAGATGCGGCGCGAGCGCATCGAAGTTATGCGCGTTGCCCGTTAGCCCATGCAGGCACACAAGCCACGGCATCGACTCCCCGCCCCAGTCCAGGTAATGCAGCCGAAGGCCGTTGACCTCGACGAATTTGTCCTGCGCCATCCCCGTTCCTCGCCCGCCCAAAGGTTGCCGCTGAGTCTAGGCACAACGGCTGGCTTGCGCCAATGACGGCGGCATACCGATGGTGCTATAGGAGGATACGCTTCGGGAGGTTCCAGCAATGGCCGCACAGTTCAGGATCGAAGGTGAAGTGGACAAGCGTTTCGCCAAGGTGCGCGAAGTGTTCGCCGAGAATTTCGAAAAGCGCGGCGAACTCGGCGCCGCCGTCTCCGTGTTTGTCGACGGAAAGCCCGTGGTCGATCTATGGGGCGGCTTCGCCGACAAGGAAAAGAGCCGCGCATGGAACCGCGACACCCTGGTAAACGTCTATTCGACCACCAAGGGCCTCACCGCCACCTGCGCCCATCGTCTGATCGATCAAGGCAAGCTCGATCCCGATGAAGCGGTCGCGCGCTATTGGCCGGAATTCGCCCAGGCGGGCAAGAAGGACATCCCCGTCCGCTACCTGCTGAGCCATCGCGCCGGGCTGCCCGCGATAAAGAAGGATCTCGCCGAGGATGCGCTCTTCAAGTGGGACACAATGGTTTCGGCTCTGGCCGAGCAGGATCCATGGTGGCAGCCTGGAACCAGGCATGGCTACCATGCGCTGACGATCGGATGGCTGGTCGGAGAGGTTATCCGGCGAATCACGGGCAAGGGTCTCGGCCGGTACTTCCGCGAGGAAATTGCGGAACCTTTGGGCCTCGATGCGCACATCGGACTTGATGCCCGCCACGATGCACGCACCGCTGACCTCTATCCATCTCCGCCTCCGGGCCCGGATGAGCCCAATTTGTTTGCGGAGGCGATGAAGGAGCCGGAAGGTCCGACGGCCAAAGCGTTCATGAATCCTCCAGTCCTGACCAAGCCGCACCTTGTGAATACCCGCGAATGGCGCGCCGCCGAAATCGGCGCCGCCAACGGACACGTGACCGCGCGCTCGCTGGCGAAGATGTACGGAGCGCTGGCGCGCGGGGGCGAGCTGGACGGCTATCGTATCGTCCGCTCGGAATCGCTCGAGCGTTTCTTCGCCGAGCAGTCGTTCGGCCCCGACGAGGTCCTGATGAAGATGCCGACCCGCTTTTCACTCGGATTCATGCTGTCGCAGCCGGGCGCGATGTTCGGACCGAACCGCAAGGCCTTCGGCCATCCGGGAGCGGGAGGTTCGCTGGGTTTCGCCGATCCGCAGGCGAAAGTCGGATTTGGCTACACGATGAATCAGATGGCCAACGGGCTCTTGATCGACTCGCGCGCCGCAGCGCTCATCGATGCCTTCTACTCCGCGCTTCAGGGCTGAGCCTTCGATACGGGTCTGAATCGGGAAGGGCAGGGCGATTGTTCCGCGGGCGGCATGGTTCGTCGCGCGCGCGAGGCGTGTAGAATTTCCGCGGAATGAAACTGCGGGGTGCCATTTCCGGCTTTGGGGAAGTCGCCGCGAACGCTCATCTGGTCGGATGGCGAGGATGCGGCCGAGTCAGTATCGGCGCCATCCACGATCCGATCGCCGACCGCCGCCATCAGGCGATTCGCCTCCTCAGGAACGCGCGCGTCTATGACGATATGGAGCTGATGCTTGATGGCGAGCGCCCCGACTTCGTCGATATCGCCAGTCCGCCGGCGCTTCATGCGGATGCGGTCCGGATGGCCCTCAGGGCGGGCGCTCACGTTCTGGTCGAAAAGCCGCTTTGCCTGTCGCTCGACGAGTTCGACGAGCTTTCAGGCCTCGCGCGCGAGCGCGGACGCATCCTGATGTGCGTTCACAACTGGAAGCATGCCCCCGCCTATGCCCTCGCCCATTCCGTCATCGCCGAGGGAAGAATCGGCGCGGTCTCCTCAATTTTGATGGAACGGTTGCGCACGCAACCGGCCGGCGCCGATGGAGCCGGTGGACGATGGCGCCGCTCCGCCGCTTCCGGCGGCGGCATCCTCATCGATCACGGATGGCACGTCCTGTACCTGATGCAATGGCTGATGGGCGAGCCGCCGAGGGCCGTCAGCGGACGGCTTGTCTGCGATGAGAGCGGGGTCGATGAGGTCGCGGAAGTGGACGTGAGGTTCGGCTCCGGCCGGACCGCGCGGGCCAATCTGTCCTGGCGCGCCAAGGCGCGGCGCACCTCCGCTGTAATCACCGGGGAACGCGGCGCTCTTGAAATCGAGAACGATCGGGTGACCCTGATCGATGGGAACGGCAATCGAAGCGCGATGCCGGTGAGCGACATTCCGGATGACTCCTATCATTCGTCGTGGTTTTCGGGAGTCGCTTCCCTCTTCATTGAAGCGGTAAGCCGCGGTCCGGACTCCGAGCCCGCTATCACCAATCTCGATGAGGCACGAAACGCGCTAATCTCGATCATTTCGGCGCGAAATTCCGCGGAGAACGACGGCATCGCGGTGACAATTTCCGCCTGACCATCGGTCAGCCTTCCCGTTGAGATTCGCACGACGATTCTCCTGACCGATCGGACGGGAAGTATTGACTTTGCCTGCGGTGACGGTAAAGTTTACGATTGACCGACAGGTTAGCGAACTATTCGCGATCTTTACGACTATGAGCACTCCAGAGAGCCGGACGGCATCGGCCGACAACCGAAGCGCGCAGGACTCCAGAGATGAGATCCTGAAGGCGGCGATGCGTTTGTTCGCGAACCGCGGTTTTCACGAAACCTCGATGTCCGAGGTCGCGCGCGAAGCTCACGTCAGCAAGGCCCTGATCTTCTGGCACTTCAAGACCAAGGAAGAGCTGTTCCTGGCGGTGCTGAACCGCCTGCTCGAGCCGTACTTCATCGATTTCGCGGAAGAAGCTGGAGTTCTCGACGAGCGCGCGCAGATAAAGAAGCTGGTCGAATTTTATCTATCGTTCGTGCGCGACAACGCCAGTTCGGTGCGCTTCTTTCTTGCGCAGATGCTGCACGACCAGCATTTTTCGGAGGGTCTGAACGAGCAGGTCCTGAAGCTGTATTCCGGCTACAGGAACATGCTGGTGGAGCTGATCGCGCGCGCGCAACAGAAGGGGTTGTGCAACGTGCGCTTCTCTCCGGAGGCCGCCGCCGGGTTCTTGCTCTCGGCGCTCAACGGAATACTCATCGAGCATCTCTTCGTCGCCAACAATCCATTGGATCCGGATGCCGCGGTGGCGATGGTGAGCGAATGGCTCTTTGGTGACGAGAAGCCCTCCGATGACGGCAAGGCCGTCGCCTGAACCCTTCTGCAACCACTACGCGCGGGGAGACTGATGCGGGTACCGCTCAAACAGATGATCGACCTGGGCCGCTACATCAGCAGAAAAAAGCGGTCGGGGGAGAAGTATTTTCCACTGGTGCTGATGCTGGAGCCGCTTCACGCCTGCAATTTGGCGTGCGTCGGATGCGGCCGGATCGTGGAGTACAAGGACACGATCCGGGACATGATGCCCCTCGACGAAGCTCTGGCTTCGGCCGAGGAATGCGGCGCTCCCATCGTCTCCATCTGCGGCGGCGAGCCCCTGATGTACAAGCACATCGTGCCGCTGACCACGCGCCTCATCGAGGAGCAGAAGCGGCACGTGATGATCTGCACCAACGCGATCCTGCTCGAGCGCTTCGTCAAGCAGGTCCCGCCCAGTCCCTATCTGAGCTTCAATATCCATATAGACGGGATGCGCGAGACCAACGACCGCGTCGTCGATCGCAAGGGCCATTTCGACATCGTGGTCAGGATGACGCGGATGCTCAAGGAGAAGGGCTACCGCGTTCAGACCAACACCACGGTGTTCCGCGAAACCAGCGCTGAGGAACTCGAGGAGCTGATCAAGATGCTCCAGGGGCTCGGCGTCGACGGCATGCTTCTTTCCCCCGGCTATCACTACCAGGTCCTGACCAACGACTCGCTGTACCTGAAGAAGGAGGAGATGCCGTACAAGTTCATGCGGGTGCGCGAGCTCGCCGACGACTACCGGATCATGAACACTCCAATCTACCTCGACTATCTCGTCGGCGAGCGCGACCTTGCGTGCAGTCCGTGGACCACCGTCACGCGCAATCCGCGCGGATGGAAGGGGCCGTGCTACCTGATCACCAACGGCCACTATCGGACCTTCAAGGAGCTGCACGAAGCGACCGATTGGGAGTACTACCGCACCAAGCAGGACATCCGCTGTCGCGATTGCAAGTTGCACTCGGGCTTCGAAGGTACGGTAGCGCTCGAGTTTGGAAAGAATCTCAAGGACTCGTGGCGGATGGTTCGCCACTACGTGTCCTGAACCTGTGCTTGACCGCGGCGGGCGGGTCGTCCTGGGACGCCGCCCTGCCCGCGCGGGGATCTCCTCCACGCGGGCGGCCGAACTGTAACCTGTAGGAAAGTGTTTCAACTCGATCGCTATCTGAAGGAACGCGCCGCGCTGGTTGAACGCGCTCTCGCCCGGGTGGTTCCCGAATCCTCCGGACCCGACCGCCGTCTTTTCGAGGCGATGCGCTACAGCCTGCTCGGCGGCGGAAAGCGCCTGCGCCCCATCCTCGCGCTCGCCGCGTGCGAGGCGGTCGGCGGCGCTCCGCAGAGGGCGATGGGTTTTGCCTGCGCGGTCGAGATGATTCACAACTATTCGCTCATCCACGACGACCTTCCCTGCATGGACAACGATGATCTCCGGCACGGCCGTCCCACCAGCCACAAGGTGTTCGGCGAGGCGATGGCCACGCTGAGCGGCGACGGCCTCCTTACCGACGCCTTCAAGGTCCTCGCCGCCTCCGCATCCGACGGCGTTCCAAGCGCCGTGGTTCTGCAGGCGGTGGCGGATCTCGCCGAAGCCGCGGGTTCGTCCGGGATGGTCGGCGGGCAGGTGATCGATCTTGAAAGCGAAGGCCGGACGCTCTCGCTCGATGAACTGAAGGTCCTGCACGCGAAGAAGACCGGCGCGCTCTTCCATGCCTCGATCGTGGGCGGCGCGCGTCTGGGCGGCGCCACCGATAGCCAGCTTTCCAGTCTCAGCGACTACGCGCGTGCCCTCGGACTCGCCTTTCAGGTCATCGATGACCTCCTCGATGTCGAGGCGACGACGGAGCAGATGGGCAAGCGGACCGGCAAGGACGAGGCCGCCGGCAAGGCGACCTTCCCGGCGCTTCTCGGCGTCGATCGCTCGCGCGAATTCGCGCGCGAACTCGAACGCCGGGCTCATCAGGCGCTCGCCGGCTTCGACTCCGGCGCCGACCCGCTGCGCGCGATTGCAACCTTCGTGGTGGAGCGAAAACGATGAGCGCCGCGGTCGCATCCCTGCAATCGATCAGGCTGCGCCGCGCGATGCTGGTGTCGCCGCGCCATCTCGAGATCCGCGACTTCATACCGCCACGCCCAGGACCGGGAGAAGTCCTCCTGCACGTCCGATGCGCGCTCAGTTGCGGAACCGATCTCAAGGCATGGCGCCGCGGCCATCCGCTTTGGAAGATGCCGATGCCGCTCGGACACGAATTCTCCGGCGTGGTTGCCGAGGTGGGCGAGGGCGTCGAAGGTTTCAAGGCGGGCGACGAGATCATGGCCGCTCCCACCGCTCCGTGCGGTGAATGCTTCTACTGCGGCCGCGGTCAGGAAAACCTGTGCGCCGCCGCAATCGAAAAAATGGTGCTCGGCGCGTACGGCGACATGCTGCTGTTGCCCGCCCATATCGTGCGCAGCAACGCGTTCGTCAAGCCGCACGATTTGCCGTTCGAGGAAGCCGCGCTGCTTGAGCCCCTGTCCTGCGTGGTTCATGCGCAGGCGATGGCGAAGCCGGAAAAGCACGAAACCGTGCTTATCGTCGGCGCCGGCCCGTTCGGATTGCTCCATATGATGGCCCTAAGGTCGGCCGGGGTCCGCGAAGTAGTCATCGTCGGACGCGGCGATGCGCGGCTGCGATGGGCCGGAGAGTTCGGCGCCGACCGCGTCATCGACTCGCGCCGGCAGGATGCCGCCGCGATCGCCTCGCGGCTCAACGGCGGCTTCGGCCCCGACCTCGTTATCGAATGCACCGGCCAGGTCGAAGGATGGACCGATGCGCTGGCGCGGACGCGCCGCGGAGGCCGCGTCGTGTTCTTCGGAGGATGTCCTCCGGGGACGGCGCTCAGCGTCGACACTCGCCGGATGCATTACGACGGCCTGACGCTGCTCGCACCCTTCCATTACCGCCCGCGCGATGTCCGGCGCAGCTACGAACTGCTCGCCGAAGGCGGGCTCGGCGCCGGCCGCATCATCAACGAACATCGCAGGCTCTCCGATCTGAGCGAGGTTTTCTCGATGATGGATCGGAGCGCGGTGCTCAAATGCGCCGTTATCCCCTAGTCAACCGATGAGTCAGGAGCAGATGAATCAGCTTTCGACGACCGTTTCCGAGCCCTTGGCCCCGGTTCTCGGGCCGCAGGGCGAGTTTGCCGCCCGCGTGGACTACACGATCGAGCGCGCCCAGCGCTCGCTGATGGCCCTGCAGCGCGCCGAGGGCTACTGGCAGGCCGCTCTCGAAGCCAATGCCGAGATGAACGCCGAGTTCATCATCTTCAATCACTTCATGAACACGGTTGACGTGGACCTCGAGGCGCGGCTCAAGGCGCTGCTTCTTGACCAGCAGAACGCCGACGGAAGCTGGAGCCTGTTCGCCGGCGGCCCCGGCCATCTCTCCACCTCGATCGAAACCTACTTCGCCCTCAAGCTGACCGGGATGCGCGCCGGCGACGAGCCGATGAACCAGGCGCGCCGATGGATCCTCTCCCAGGGCGGCATCGAAAAGTGCGGCACGCTCGCCCGCTTCTATCTGGCAGCGATGGGCCAGGTGCCGTGGGATGCGACCGCGGCGCTGCCCGTTGAAATCACGCTGCTGCCCAACTGGTTCCCCTTCAACATGTACGAGCTGTCGTCGTGGGCGCGCGGCACCACGTTTGCCCTGATGGTGCTGCAGGCGATGAAGCCCGTGGTGAAGGTCAGTCCTCAGACCGGCATCCTCGAACTCTACATCCAGCCTCCCCACTTCACCCGCTTCAAGCAGCCGGGAGCCAGACGGGCGCTCTCGCTGCGCAACGTCTTCAACGTGATCGACAAGGTCCTGCGCGCCTACGACCATCATCATCTGAAGGCGCTTCGAGCCCGCGCGCTGCGCCATGCCGAGAACTGGATCCTCGAGCATCAGGATGCGAACGGTTCGTGGGGCGGAATCGAACCTTGCTATCTGCTGAGCGCGATGGCGCTCAAGGCGCTCGGCTACCGCAACGACCATCCGGTGATGAAGAAGGCGCTGGATGCGTCGAAGGAGCTCATCTGGGACCTGGGCGACCGCGCGCTGTACATGCCATGCGTGTCGCCCAACTGGGACACCGCGCTTGCCGCCAAGGCGCTGCTCGATTCCGGAGTCTCTCCCGACAGTCCCGCCCTTCGCGCCGCGTCCAAATGGTTCATTGACCGCCAGATCTTCAAGCGCGGCGACTGGTCAATCAAACGCCCCAACCTGGATCCGGGCGGATGGGCCTTCCAGTTCCACAACGACTGGTATCCCGACGTGGACGACTCGGCCGTGATCCTGATGGTCATCGCGGAGGCCGCCTGCGACGATCCCGCCCGGCGCGAGCGCGCGCTCAGCGCCGGCGCCAACTGGGTGATGGGGATGCAGTCGAAGGACGGCGGGTTCGCCGCCTTTGACGTCGACAACGACTCGCACTGGCTAAACAACCTGCCGCTCGCCGACGTGGAAGCGGTCACCGATCCTTCGTGCGCCGACCTGACCGGACGCGTGCTCGAGATGATGGCGGCGGTCGGCTACAAGTCGGACCATCCCGTGGCGGTGCGCGCGATCAACTGGCTGCGGCGAAACCAGGATCCCGACGGACCATGGTGGGGGCGATGGGGTGTCGCGTACATCTACGGAACCTTCTCCGCTCTCTCCGGCCTCCGCGCCATCGGCTGCGACATGAACCAGCCGTGGATAAAACGTGCGGTTCAATGGCTCAAGTCGAAGCAGAATTCCGACGGCGGATGGGGTGAGAGTCCGCTCGCCGACAAGGACCCCGCATGGAAGGGACGCGGAACCAGCACCGCTTCGCAGACTGCATGGGCCATCATCGGCCTTCTCGCCGGCGAGGACGGCATCAGCGAGAGCGTGATGCGCGGAGTGCAATGGCTTTCCGAACGGCAGAATGACAACGGAGCCTGGGACGAAAACGAGTTCACGGGAACCGGATTCCCCGGCCACTTCTACCTGCGCTACTGGCTTTATGCCCACTACTTTCCACTGATGGCCCTGGGACGTTTTCGCCGTCGGCTCAAGGAGATCGCCTCCGGCTAATCCCGCGCGATCGACGTGCAAATGAAAAGCATCTCGGTCCTCGGCTCCACAGGCTCGGTCGGCGTGACCACTCTTGACGTGGTCAGCCGCTTTCCGGACCGTTTTCGCATCGCCGCGATGGCGGCCGGGCGCAATCTCGATCTCTTCGTCGAACAGATCGGGAAGTTCCGGCCCGAACTCGTGTCGGTCGCCGACGCGCAGCTTGCCCACGAACTGAAAGGCCGTCTCGGCTCCCGTCGCGTCGAAGTCCTCCACGGCATCGAAGGCGCCTGCGCGGTCGCGACTCATGGCGATGCCCGGCTCGTGGTCTCCGCGCTGGTCGGGGCGCTCGGCCTGCGTCCGACCCTCGCCGCGATCAACGCCGGCAAGGACATCGCATTCGCCAACAAGGAAGTGCTCGTAATCGCGGGCGAGCTGGTCACCCGCGCGGTGCGCGAGCGCGGCGTTCGGCTGCTGCCCGTGGACAGCGAACACAACGCGATCTTCCAGTGCCTCGAGGGGCGCGGGCGCGAGGGACTGAAGCGGATCATCCTGACCGCCTCGGGAGGCCCATTCCGCGAACTGCCGGCGGATCGCTTCGAATCGATCACGATCGAGGAGGCGCTCAATCATCCGACCTGGAGAATGGGCAGCAAGATCACGATTGACTCCGCCACCCTGATGAACAAGGGACTGGAGGTGATCGAGGCGCGATGGCTTTTCGGTCTCGACCCCGGCGCAATCTCGGTCATCATCCATCCGCAAAGCGTGATCCATTCGATGGTTGAGATGATCGACGGATCGGTGATCGCGGAGATGGCGATACCGGACATGTCGATCCCGGTCGCCTACGCGCTCGCCTATCCGGATCGCCTCCCGCTGTCGCATCTCAAGCCGCTTTCGCTCGCGGAATGCTCCCGGCTCACATTCGAGGAACCAGACTTCAGCCGCTTTCCATGTCTCGGACTTGCCTTCGCCGCCCTCGAAGCGGGCCACACGATGCCGGCGTGTCTGAACGCGGCCAACGAGGAGCTGGTGGCGGGATTTCTGGCGGGCCGCGCGCGGTTCACCGACATCCCGCGGCACATCGAGTCCGTGATGAAACATCACTCGAACGCCGCGGCGCGCACGCTCGAGGATTTGCTTGAAGCCGATGCATGGGCCCGCGCCGAGGCGCGGCGGTTGATGGGAGTGCGGTCGGAAGCTGCCTGAGTGACGGCGGCCGGTTCATGGGGTTGGATGGGGATGGGAGCTTCATTGCATAGCGAGACCGCGCACCAGGTCCCCGACCCTTCTCCCGCGCCGGTTTCAACCGATGCCGCCTACGAATTCTGCGCGGGAATCGCTCGTTCCCACTACGAGAACTTCACGATCGCTTCGTGGCTGATGCCGTCGGCGATGCGACGGCATATGTATGCGATCTACGCCTACGCACGCTTCGCCGACGACTTCGCCGACGAGGAGCACGACCTCGCGAAGCTCGACTGGTGGGAGCGCGAACTCGACCTTGCCTACGCCGGCTCGCCCCGTCATCCGGTCTTCGTCGCGCTCGCTGACACCGTCCGCCGCTTCGACATCCCCAGGGAGCCGTTCGCCGATTTGCTCGTGGCTTTCCGCTCGGACGTGGACTTCAAGGGTTTCGAGACCCTCGATGATCTCCTCGGCTATGCGCGTTTTTCCGCCAATCCCGTCGGACGGCTGGTGCTTTACCTGTTCGGCTACCGGGACGAGGAGCGCCAGCATTTGTCCGACCTCGTGTGCAGCGGCCTGCAGCTCGCCAACTTCTGGCAGGACGTGGCGATCGATCTGGACAAGGGCCGCATCTATGTGCCGCGGCGCGACATGGCGCGCTTCGGCGTCACCGCCGATGATCTCGGGCGGCGCGCGCTCGACGAGCGAATCAAATCGCTGCTTGCTTGTGAGGTCGAGGTGGCGCGCCGGATGCTGCTTGAAGGCGGCGCCCTCTATCGCCTCGTCGATCGGCGCCTGAGCCGCGATATCCTGATGTTTGCCGGGGGCGGCCTCGCCATCCTCCGCGCGATCGAGAATGCCGGCTATGACGTCTTCCGTCGCCGGCCGAAGTTGTCAAGAACTGATTACCTGAAGCTCGGATGGAATGCGTTCCGTGGAAGACTTCAATCCTGAATTCGACGGAGCCGGTCCGGCGCCGGCGGCATCGTCGCTCGAGTCCGACTATCGGCGATGCGCCGAGATAACCAGGCAATCCTCGTCCAACTTCTACTATGCCTTCATGCTGCTGCCGGCCGAGCGCCGCCGCGCGCTCTACGCGGTGTATGCATTCTGCCGTTTCGTGGATGATGTGGCCGACGATGAGTCGATTCGCGAGCCGGCCGCGCTTCTTGCCCGATGGCGCGATGAGCTTGGCCGCGTGTACGGCGAAGGCGCTCCGACCCGCGCGATCTCGCGGGCTCTTGCCGATGCCGTAAGGCGTTATTCCGTCCCGCGCGTTTATTTCGAGGAACTGATCGCGGGAATGGAGATGGACCTCTCGCGCAAGCGGTACGCGACTTTCGAGGAACTGCGCAGCTATTGCTACCGCGCCGCCTCCGTCGTCGGCCTCATCTGCATCGAGATCTTCGGCTATTCGAATCCCGCCGCCCGGATCTACGCCGAAAACCTCGGAATCGCATGCCAGCTCACCAACATCCTCCGCGACGTCAAGGAAGACGCCGACAAGGGACGCATCTACCTCCCTCTGGAGGATCTGGAGCGCTTCGGTGTCTCCGAAGGCGACATCCTCAAGGGCGTGTACAGCGAGTCGTTCACCCGGATGATGGAGTTCGAGGCGCAGCGCGCGCGCGACTTCTATCGGATCGCGCGGCAGTCTCTGCCGCCCGAGGACCGCTCCACGCTGCTCACCGCGGAGGCGATGAGGATGATCTACGGAACGCTCCTCGAACGCATCATCAGCTCCAACTACCGCGTTCTTGACCGCCGCCTCTCGCTTTCCGCGACTCACAAGCTCTACCTGGTCGGAAGGGCCTGGGCGACCTCCCGCCTCGGCGCTCTGCGCGGGCAGGGATAGCGGGGGGAGAGGGTGATGGTGGAGCCGAAGGATGTCGTCGTGATCGGCGGCGGCTTTGCCGGACTGAGCGCCGCGGTTGCGCTGGCGGACAAGGGATTTCGCGTCGCGCTGCTCGAACGCAAGCCGGCTCTCGGCGGACGCGCCTATTCCTTCGAGGACCCGGACACCGGCGACTTCGTCGATAACGGCCAGCACGTGCTGATGGGATGTTACGGGGAGACCATCGCCTTCCTGCGGCGCATTGGCTCGGGCGACAAGCTCGTCTTCCATGGCGATCTTGAGATCGAGATGCTTGCGGGACCCGGACGCAGTGCGACCCTGCGCACCGCGCATCTGCCCGGCCCGCTGCACATGAGCGCCGCGCTCCTGCGCTATGGGCATTTGAGCCTGGCCGAGAGGTTCTCCGCCGCGCGCGCCGGACTCAGGCTTTTGAGGATGCATCGCGAAAGCCGCGCGACACTCGAGAAGACGACTGTGGCGGAGCTGATGAACTCGCTCGCACAGAGCGAGAATTCGCGCAACGCGTTCTGGTATCCGCTTTCGATCGCCACGCTCAACGACGAGCCCGAGGTGTCGTCCGCCGCCCTGCTTGCCGAGGTGCTCAAGCGCGCTTTCTTCTCGCGCCGTTCCGATTCGGCGTTCGTGTACTCGCGCGTGGGGCTGAGCGATCTCTATTGCACCGGCGCCCGCAGGATAATCGAGCAGAGCGGCGGCGTCGTCGCCTCCCATGCGATCGTGGAAGGACTCGAGACGAACGGCGACGGCAGGGTGGAGCGGGTGCGTCTTCGGGACGGGCGGCGCCTTGGGGCCGCCAACTTCATCGCCGCCGTGCCTCCCCATCATCTGGTCCGCATGCTTCCGGAGAACGCGGTTGCCGATCCCTTCTTCCGCCGCATCGGGGAGCTTTCCACCTCGCCTATAGTTTGCGTGCACATATGGCTCGATCGGGAGGTCACGCGGTCGGCTTTCGTCGGATTTATCGGCACGACGACCCAGTGGATGTTCAACAAGCGGCGGATCTTCGAGCGCCACGGCGAGCGTCATCCCGGCTACCTTAGCTGCGTCATCAGCGGCGCGCGGCGATTGGTGGACCTGTCGAACGAGCAGATTCTGGATCAGGTGGT
>Ga0070741_10009188_pt1 | contig 19356 bp, 23 predicted proteins | sample Coa_R1_4_FD_66440 | JGI IMG/M metagenome (GOLD analysis project Ga0070741, IMG submission 66440) | Surface soil microbial communities from Centralia Pennsylvania, which are recovering from an underground coalmine fire - Coalmine... | ecosystem: Environmental > Terrestrial > Soil > Unclassified ...
CTGTTGAAATTTGAGTTTCCGTTTGCTGACTAAGCGGCGCCGGCTTATCCGGCAAAAGGGGGGCAAGCGCAGCTGCAAGAGAAACCCTGACTTTGTCCCCTGAAATTTCGCTTGCGTAAACTCTTTGGGCAAGATCGGATGTTATTTTTTGGATATCCACATGGCCGGGCGATAAAAATAATGATCCGGCCAATGTGCCTGCGGTGAGAAGCCGCGCTGACTTCTCGCGGAGCTGTCCAACATCAAGACCCCTTTCTTGAAGCCAGGCATAAGCTTTTTTGTGACTTTTAAGCTTGCGTTTGGCAGCGGCATGATGCTTTTTTAATACTTTAACCAGAGAATTATTCATTCGGTGTTACCCCATAAATCGTAATAAGCGTTCCCGGATTGTCCTGGGAAGAGTAAGTTGTGTATCCTTGCACAGGAGGATCTGCCCAGTTAAATAGCTTCTCGGCGTTTGGGATACTTATATTCACGCGGCCGTGCGACATCGGATGCCCGAAGTTGTTGTGCCAATAGGCTCCGTGGAGTCCAAATCCCATAGACTGAGGGTACTGACTATTGTAGAAAAACATGGTGTAAGGCACGTTTGGAAGGTCATAAAAAGTACCATCAGCTGGGTCTCCGCCCGTCATTCGCACGTACCTTAGCTTTATCCAGATCCTAAAATCTCCTGTCGGAGTATATCTCCACTTCCCTGTTGAAACAGGGAACGAAAAAGCCAGCTTATCTCCTTCGTAAGCGCTAAGTTCTTGCTTTGAAAGGTCGACGAAGATGTGCTTATTTGGATTGGAGGCTTGGCCTAAGACTTGTCTTTCATCTATAGCTTTTACTATCTCCTTGGGAACCGTAACTTTTCTTCCCATAAAGACTCCCTGACTTACATCCTGCGGAAGCCCTGTAAGGTCTTTTATGCAAGAGATGGAGTTTGCGCAGACGTCCTTTTTCTGGAAGGGATTTATGCCTAAAGACGAGGCTAGATAAGTACCAAAAAATGCCAAGACGAGAAGAAAGAGCAGTTTCTCCCTCATAAAACTAGCCTAAAGGATTATTTTGAGTTTGTCAAAGCCCGAATAACTTGACTATAGGCCTTTTTTCTGGTAAGATTACTGCCTACTCTCGCAAGAAAAGGCGAGAGTTTTTTTTGAATATGTTCCCAACAATTTTCGTAACTTTTTCCTTGTTATTAAATCTGGTCACCGGACCAGTTCCTAATACCATGGACAACAGGCATTTACTTGCTTCCCGATCTTATTCTTTAGAAGACAGATACGCGGATAAATGGGTCAGTGATATATTTAAAGACAACATTCTCCTTGCAGTTGCTTACCTTAGAGGTTACGAAAAAACCCAGGATGTAAACTGGGCTGCGGTTGAAAAGCCTTTCCATTACGAATTTACCTTAAAACCCGGAGAAACATTTGCATTTCACGACGATATTTTGCCCGAATTCAAAAACTCCGTTATTAAAACAACTGGATCTCACTTTAACTGGTCCGAAGGGTATAAGTCCGACGGGTGGTTGGTTGGAGACGGTGTGTGCCATTTAGCCTCGTTTATTAACTGGGTAGCCAGGGATGCAGGTTTGGAGGTAGTTTCGCCTACCAGGCACGATTTTGCGGTTATTCCGGACGTTCCAAGAGACTACGGAGTTTCCATTTATGCCAACCCTATGACTTCAGGGTCTAACGAGCTGCAAAACTTATATATCAAGGATAATAAATCAAATCCTGTTGAAATGGATTTTGACTTTGACGGGCACAACTTGAAAGTGTCAATTTTCAGCATTGACAAGTAATTTAAGAAGGAGATAAAATCCAAATGATGAGCTTATCTGAAATGGGTGAAAGGGCTCTCGCGGCAAGCACAAAGTTTGCCCTTGAGTCGACATCACCAATTTTGACACAGAAGGCTTTAGAAGTCCGAAGAAGACTTCTAGAGTCGTCTCAAAGCGCTCCGGTTCAGGAAATCGAAGCAGAAACAGCGGCTGACTAAAAACTGATATACTGAGTTTGTGGGAATAGATACTTCGCTTTTTACTTTTTTAAATGGTTTTGCAGGAGTTTCACGTCTTGGTGATTCTTTGATCCTCTTTCTTGGCGACAAATCTCCTTTTCTCGTTGCCCTTATTTTTTTGGTTTTTGTCTGGAAGTTTACAAGCGACAAAAAGGGTGCAATTTTAAATGCCGCCGTTTCGACGATTCTTGCCCGTGGAGTTTTTACTGAGCTGATCAGATACTTCTACCACCGTCCGAGGCCGTTTTCGGTCATGAACGTAACTCAGCTTATTTACGAGAAAAACTGGTCTTTCCCATCCGGACACGCGACTTTTTTCTTCGCTTTGGCCACAGCAGTATATTTTTACAATAAAAAATGGGGAGCTTTCTTTTTTATTGCCGCAATTGTCATGGGAATAGCTCGAATTATGGGCGGAGTTCACTACCCCTTGGATATACTAGGAGGAGCGGTAATCGGAATAATTTCAGCTTTTGCGGGTAGATTTCTAGTTCAGAAATTCCTAAAAAACTACATCTTAAGAAGTCCCAAAACTTTGTAAACTAAAATCCCCGGCCAAACTATAGCTTTTAAAATTCCCAAAACTCCGTCAGAAAAAGAATGCGCGTGCTGAATAAAGTAAATTGCTGCGCCCAAAAATCCCAATCCGTACATAGTGTCAGTAGGATTACCCACTTTTTTCCACCTCCCTTTTAGCATATCCTGAGCATAAGTCTTTTAAGCGAAGCAGTCAAATGAAGATCTAGTGTCGGGGGTAGAGGATTCGAACCTCCGACCTGACGGTCCCAAACCGCCCGCTCTACCAACTGAGCTAACCCCCGGTATTAAACTTTTCTAACTCTAGTCTTAATAAATTTTCAAGTTTTTGAAAAATTATTTTATCATATATTCTTATTTTAAATGTTCCCTTTGTCTTTTCCGGTTTCCTACCTTTTTCTCTGATTATTGTCTTATTAAATTGTGTTATGGGTATATCCGTAACATTTGACCAAAAAAATTCAATTTCTTTTTGATTATCCCCTTTATGTATTTGAACCTGGGCATGCATTTTTTGGTTAGGTACTTTTATGATTTTTCTAAGAAAATCTATAAAAATTTTAATAATAAGAGGATTTGTATTAGTTACTTCGATTGCATATGAATACGCGTTTTTCCATCTTTTGTCCTTTCGAGGCTTAGTCCCTTCGCACAGCCAAATTATTAATGCGATCGTTTGTAACTTCATCTTCACAATTTTAAAGTACAGCATCTCACGCTATATAGCAAGAGTTGACCATCTATATACTCCTGAACACCAAGATTAGCCCGTATTACCAAGCTATTCTCGATATTGAGAAGACAAGAGACACACTGGGTGCCGCGGGCGAGAGTCGAACTCGCATGTTATTGCTAACGGAGGCTCTTAAGGCCTCTGTGTATACCATTCCACCACCACGGCGTAAACCACATTTTACAGTAATTTTAATCAAACCTCAATCTAATTGTCTCGCTCGTTTACCTATCTCTTACACTATTGAGCTATTCAAAGGACTACTATCTTTTTGTGAGCCCCGAAATGTGTATAGGCTGCCCCATCCAGGGAAAAAAAGAACTTTATGCAGAAGCTGGGAAAAATCCCGAACTCGCAAGGAAATTATCTCCGGGGCAAGGAATCCCCGACAACCTTTCGGATGAAGTAAAAATGAAACACTTTGAAAGCCATGCCCAAACTTACGTCGCGGTAATATGCGAAAAGGAGAAGAATTGCAGAAAATATTCTATTGCATCCAAATAATATTGACTGGGTTTGACCTAAAAGTTCCTAGTTGACATGCTCCGCTTTACCCTGTATAGTGTTTTTCACTATCCCTAAAAAAGATAGGGTAAATCAATCGCAAGAAAGATTTACGCAAGTCACCCTTAAAAAGTGACAGGCAGGAAAGGCCTCCGCAAGGAGGTTTTTTCTTGGGAATTTTGCTATACTAAACAAGCTCGCGGGTGTAGTTCAATGGTAGAACGCAACTTTTCCAAAGTTGTCACGAGAGTTCGATTCTCTTCACCCGCTCCATGCGCCCGTAGCTCAACGGATAGAGCAGGTCGGTTCTAACGACAAGGTTGGGGGTTCGATTCCCTTCGGGCGCACATCTTAACTTAAGTTAACCCCGGTGGTAACATTCCAAAATTATGAAAGAAACCGACCGACAGGCAATAAGAGGAATCAAAGCGAGACTCGATGAAACTATGGCAAGCGCTACAGGCGATAGTCCGGTCGAAGGTTCAATCATTAGGGAAGGCCATACTTACGCTCTCCGAATTTCCACGTATGGAGACTTGAAGAAGACGGACCAATAGTATCTCACGTCATTGATCCAAAAACGGGTTTTGTTAAATTTAGAGAAGAATTTGAATCAGACGACGAAGTTCTTAGAACCTACGGCAGAATCGGAGGCCCAATTGAAATTTGCTCGGTTCCCCAAATGACAGTCGTAAGATTGTAAGCTGATCTGGTTTGACCTAAATGATCCTAGTTGACTTGCCTCTCCCCGCCCTGTATATTATCTCAACTATCCTAAAAAATAGTGTAAATTAATCGAAAGATTGGTTTACGCAAGTCCCCTTAAAAGGACAGGCAGGAAAATACCTCCGCAAGGAGGTTTTTTCTTACCCAAAATTGATTAGAACAAAGTAAAATTATGATTCCTATTTCCGATTCGGTAAAATCCAGAGGATTTCCCATCTTCACCGTTTTACTGATTGCTTTAAACGTTGTAGTTTTCCTTTTGGAATTATCCTCACCAAACCCCGATGCATTTATCCAGCAATATTCCTTAATACCCAAACTTGTGAACTTTTCTGATACGAGTACTCTTTTGCCTTTTGTGACTGCCATGTTTTTACACGGGGGTTTTCTGCATATAGCCTCAAACATGCTCTTTCTCTGGGTTTTTGGTGATAACATCGAAGGATATTTCGGAGCAATCTTCTTCCTCTTTTTATATTTAGTTTCCGGAATTGTAGGTAATCTGGTTCAGTATATTCTAATGCCGGGTTCGCTTATCCCAATGCTTGGCGCATCGGGAGCAATTGCCGGGGTTTTGGGTTCTTATTTTCTGCTATTTCCCCACTCAAAAATTAAAACTCTTCTTCCGATTTTCTTTTTCATAACTTTTGTAGATATACCCGCAACATTCATGATTGGTTACTGGTTTTTTCTCCAAATAATTTCGGGTGTTACTTCCCTTTCGGCCGCAGCAGACAGCGGAGGAATTGCATTTTTTGCCCACATAGGGGGATTTGCTACGGGGATTGTCTTAACTATTCTTTTGAGACCCTTTCTTAATTACCAACGTGGGTGACCGAGCGGACTCGAACCGCCAACCCTCAGGTCCACAACCTGATGCTCTAACCATTGAGCTACGATCACCAACCAGCCTCAAGTATATCATAAGATTGTGTTATACTTCTAATTCTTAGATGAAAGAAAGGATAGGCGTTCTTTTGTTTCTTATCCTTGTTTTGGGGGGCCTTCAAGCCGGAATAAACAGGAGAGATTTTCAATCCATTCAAAGCCCATGCGCAAGTAGCGGATGCGAAGCAAAAATTTATCCTACTCCTTCCACCACTCCAAAATTGACTCTAACTCCAACAGTCAAACCAACACCTTCTCCAAGTCCTGTATATCACGGTTATTGCTTGTACGTTCCGGTTCTATATTATCATCACATCCAGCCACAGGCCGAAGCCGTTGCGAATAAGCAGACATCGGTTTCGATAGACACCGTTTTTTTTGAAAACCAGATGGCGTATATCAATTCCCACGGATATACTGTTATCAGCGCTCTTGACCTGGTGAATGCCCTTAGAAACCACACTGCCTTGCCTCCCAAGAGCATTGTAGTGACCATAGACGACGGATACAGTGATCTTTACACGTATGCCTTTCCCATCATCAAAAGATATAACATCCACGTTTCTCTTATGATTCCATCCGGCCTAGTGGGAAATTCGGGATTTATTACCTGGGACCAGCTTAGGGAGATGCAAAGCTCGGGCCTTATTTACTTTGTTGATCATTCGTGGTCCCATTACGCCGCTACCAATAATTTATCGAAGATTAAATATGAAGTTGAGACTGCGCGAAGCCAAATTGAGAATAATTTAGGTCAAAAAGTGGATTTATTCGCCTATCCTTACGGTGCGTATAACAATTTGGAAATCCAAGTTCTAAAAGAAGACGGTTTCCTGGGTGCGTACTCCACCCTCGGCGGTGGCTATCAGTGCGATTCATACATTTATACCTTGCATAGAATTCGTATTGGCAACGCTCCCCTCTCTGCGTACGGGCTTTAAGCGTAGCTTGCGATTTGTAATCTAAATTGACCTAAAAAGTTACCCTTTGTTATCTTGTTTTTTTCGACTTTTGTTCTAATAATATTATTATGAACAGAAAAATACTTCATATTGATTTTGATTCGTTTTTTGCTAGCGTAGAGCAACAATACAGGCCAACACTGCGAGGAAAACCCATGGGAGTAACGGCAACTAATGGCCGGACGTGTATTATAGCCTCAAGTCGCGAAGCAAAACGGTACGGAGTTAAAACAGGAGACCGAACTTGGGAGTCTTTACCTAAATGTCCTCAGTTAGTCCTGGTTCCGGCTGATTTTAATAAGTATTACGAAGTTTCAAAGAAATTTATTGGAATTGCAAAAAACTACTCCCCTCTCGTTGAGCTTTTTTCAATTGACGAACTTTTTATGGACGTAACTCCCACTCTTCATCTATTCGGTTCTGTTCAAAATATTATTGATGAGCTTAAGGCGAAGATTTCTTCCGAAATCGGAGAATATATAACGGTCTCGGTTGGAATTTCTTATAACAAACTCTTGGCAAAGCTTGCTTCGGGGATGAGGAAACCTAACGGACAATTCGAAATCACAAAAGAAAATTTTGAAGAAGTATACAAGAGCACAAAAATTACCGATCTTTGCGGAATTGGAGAAAGAATAGAAAAAAGGTTAAACGTAATGGGCATCTATACCCTTCTTGACCTTAGAAATATAGACAAAAATAAGTTAATAATGGAATTTGGAAAGGTAGAAGCACAGTTTCTTAAAGCCCTTTCCATGGGGATGGATGATTCGGAGGTTCTCTCCTACACAATAGCGCCAGAAACTAAATCGATTGGAAGAAATTACTGTTTGCCCAAAAACGAATACGATAAAAAAATAGTTCTTCAAAATATCTATGAACTTTGCGAGGAAGTTGGAATAAGACTTAGGGGTTTGGGTAAAAAAGGGCGAACCGTAGCCTTGTTTTTAGGAGGCGCAGAAGATGTGGGAAGGCGATTAACAATATATGAGCATGTAGATAAAGGAAGTGAGATTTTTTCTATTTGCGAGAGAATATTAAATAACGATCCTAATTTCTTCAAAACAAGGGATTTTTACATAAGACAAGTCCATATCTCTGTTTCCAATCTTATAGATTCAAACAATATTACTCCTTCTCTATTTGATGAACCTAAAAAGAATAAAACAACCCAGGTTATAGATAAATTAAATGAAAGGTTTGGAGATCACACTATACGAAACGGATTCCTGCTTTATTCGGATAAGTTAACTACAATGCCCAATGGATACTTAGCAGATAATTTTGAACGTACTAAACTTGCCATTTCTTCTAAATAAGAGGCTTTTTCTTAAAAACAATAAATTTTCCATCTTCAAAAACCTTTTGATAGTTGGGATCCGACTTAACCTTAAGATAGGCTTTCTTTTCCGCAATTACGTTTGAATTTTCATCCGAACCTCTAAGAAGAAATAGGATTGCATCTGCTTCGTCTATCCCTACGGGAACAGTATAAATTCTTCGCCTGTGAGAAAGATGGGCTCCTAAGTTATTTGTAGTGGCTAGACTGTATCTTATCGAAATTCTATCAATATAATTTTCTACGACTGCCCTATTTTGTAAAGGGTGCGTATACATTTCTATGTTCGGGATTCTGGCGCCGGGTAAAGGCCCAAAATCGTAAGCGCTGTAGAGGGAAAAAAGCAAAATAACAGTCGTGTAGAAACCCATTTTCAACATAGGAGTTTTGCCGGAGATCCATTTGACGGCATATATAGTGGCTATGAAAAGAAACGGAGTAACGGTTGCCGTGTACTGGTAAATAATGTTATAGAGCAAAGAATTATTGCTAAGCATGTTTATAAACAAAGAAGGAAGAGTAAAAATAACCAGAGGCGAAAGGATTGGCAAAAAAGCAAACGGTAAGAACAAATCTTTAATGTAAATAAGCCTGTCCATTTTAATGAGGAGAGAAAAGGTTTTAATAGGATTAAGAAGAGCATTCTTTACAATTAGAAGTGGAGAATCACCGAAGTCTGAATAATAAGATAATGCAAAATTTTTTCCTCCTGCAAAATGAGGCATCACAATTAAAACCAGATATATAAAAATAAGAGTTGAAGAAAGAAAAATTATTGTTCCAAGCAATTTCCTCTTTTCAAAAAATATCGCGTATAAACCAAAGAGCGCAGTTAAGACCCAAACGTTTTCCTTGGTCAGTCCGGCTAAAATCAGAAAAACGATGAAAAGAAAATCTTTTTTAACTTTCATGAAGTAAAAAGCACCAAGGAGAAAGGTTGTTCCTAAGACAACAGGGTGGAAGTCATAAATATTTGAATGGTTGACTGCAGGATTTATTAAAAAACACGCTGCTAAAACAAATGAAAAATTTTTGTTCTTTATAATCTTCTCGCTTATTAAATAAACGAAGATGGCACCCAGCGGAAGGATTAAACTTTGTAGAAATAAAAGAGCCTTTGGGTCTCTCCAAAACCAATAAAATGGGGCCAGTAAGACAAGAAGAAAGTCTGCATGAAAAGATAACCTCGAGGTTATATTTGTACCGTTTGGGTTAGTAAGCTGAAATATCCTTCCGTGAACCGTATTCCAGACAGTTTGGTCCATATTCCCCAAATCAAATCTTCCGGTGTAGAAATTATCGTGCCGGAGAAAAGTTGTATTGGTAAAGTACACAACATACGCGAGGATAAGTATTAAAAGAATAATAAGATGCAGGTTTTTCTTGATGTATTCTTCAAAGGGAAATTTTTTAGACCTTTCCCAAGTCCAGGCAAAAGCAAGGGAGATTAATTCCGAGACAATAAAAACTACCCTTGCAAAAAGAGCGGCGAATGCGGCTTGTTCAATGGGTAAAATCCTAGTCAGTCCAAAAAACAACACTGCTTCCCTGACTCCAAGCCCCATTGGAGTGATTATCGAAAGATAGCCAATTAAAAGAGCCAGCGAGAAGTATCCCGAAATTACTAAGAAGTCTCTGGGGTTTATATAAAAAAGAGATGCAGTTGATAAGTATGACCCAATCCCGAAAAGAAGAAATGTGACGAACGCGCATCCTAGAAGTTTTAAGTTAATTAGATAATTGAATTTAGGAAAGATTAATTTCCTGCTGAATACAAAAATGGATGCAATAAATACGGCCAAAAAAAATATTGCTGGCTGGGCAAATAATTCAAACTTGATATTCGGAAGGATGTTGAATACAAAGGGCAGCGCAATCAGGGATACGAGCAAAGACCCTAAAATAACGAGTTCGCTTTCCAAAACAAGGGATTGGAATATATCTTTTTGCTTGACACTGAGAGATCTGAAAGAGAAGCTTCTCCCAAGAAAAGACCAGATGTTACCCGGAGTATACCTTTTAAACTCAGAAGATATCCAAAAGTAAAAAGTTTTCTTGAATGGAATATTGTATTTTTTGTTGGCGAGCAAATTTTGCCAGATTATGGCTCTTGAAATTGAGTAAGCTATAAAACAAATTATGCTAAAAAATATGACGATTGGATTAGGGTGAGTTGAGGAAATTATTTGAGAAGATTTGGGGGCGAGAAATTTAAATACGAAGTAAAGAGATATTAATGAAATCGGCCAACCAAGAAGAAACTTTAGAATTTCAAAAAACTTCGACTTGAGCACTTACAAATTGTATCGAAAAAAGTAACTTAGTTCCAGTATTTCCAGGTAGAGTACTTTGCCCGGAGATCAGATTCGGTAACCTGGACGGGTTGAAGATTTCCTAATTTCTTAAAAGCACTATCAAGGACTTCTGAAGTCCATAAGTCCCTCTCTAAAACTCCCGTTGCTCCCAATAAGACAGCTATTACTTTCTTACCTTCCCTTTCGGAGACGACAACTGTTGTGTAACCTGCGTCATCGGTATTCCCTATCTTCATTCCCGAAACTCCAGGATAGACACCTAAAAGACCATTCCAGTTGTAAAGATCAAACTGCTTATGATCTTTTGTTGCAGGAATAAAAAGATAATCATTTTTTACGATTTCCGAAATTACAGAATAATTTTTTAAAGCGTAGTTAGTAAGAACCGCCAGGTCTTCAACGGTGCTAAAATTATCCTTGTCATCAAATCCCTGTGGATTAGCAAAGTTGGTATTTTTTAATCCCAAGAATTTTGCTTTTTCGTTCATTGCTTGCACAAAAATATCCGAGCCGTATTTTGTATTTATTCCGTCCCTCACGGCCTGGGCAGCGTCGTTTGCTGATGTTAAAAGTATAGCATCAAGAAGTTCCTGAACAGTCATTTTTTGGTTTTCAACTACTCCTATCGTCGTTGGCTCTTCATGCGAGGCCTTTTTGCTTATTGTGATTTGTTCATCCGGTTTTTCCAGATCTAGCGCAACAACTGCCGTCATAATTTTTGTTAGTGAGGCAATCGGTAAAGGCTTTGAAAGATTTTTTTCTTCAATAACGTCCCCCGTATTAAAATCTACTACCGCGTAAGCTTGGGCAGCGCTATAATCGCCGGTTGATGCATAAGAGGATTCAATAAAGGAATTATTTTTCTTAATAGAATAATTGTTTGGTTTTTGATCCAATTTAGGAATGAGCCTTTGAAAGATTTGATTTGAAGATGGCAATGGGCTAGTTAGGGTAAATGGACTTTTGAAAAAATGCTGAACAATAGTCAGAACGAACATTAGGATAAAGGTAAACCAAAAGATATTCCATCTTGATATAGTGCTCTTTTTTCCCAATTTCACTTCTACTTCAAAATTTCTCATAATCCAACTTCATAAGAATTACTTTTTGCCAGATTTTCGCCAAATTTATTTTTTAAAACACCCCACATATCATTTGTTCCTTCGTCAAAACCCAAAGCCCAGATTCCAACCCCTTCTAAGTTTTTGCTTTTTGCAAAATCGTACTTAATCCCCAATGATTTTTTATCCTCCAGAAAGATCATTCTCCACGTACCGTTATTTTGGTCATAATATGCCTTGTATCCTACTTTTCCTTCATTATCCCAGCCTGTTTGATATGCCGAAACACCGTCGGAGTTTTGATTTATATTTTTGGCGACCGAGTACTGTTGGGCAACGGGTTGACCTCTCCATGACCAGTAAGGTCTTGTTTCGGCTTTGACTTCCGGTGTATAGACCAAATAGTTATAACCGTACCATGGTAATCCTAAAATCAATTTATCCGAAGGCATTACTTTTAGAAAATCTTCAACGGCTGTTGAGACGTCGTACCAATATTTTCCGACTTTGTATCCGTAAAGAGGTGACGTAGGAATCGCGTTGTCCGAACCGGAGACGGCAAAATCATAAGCCATCATAAATATTCCATCCGAATTTTTAGCAAGGTTCTTAATATCGTAAATTTTTGGGTCTTTCATTGAAGCAGCATAAACCGAAACAGTTAGCTTGGACCCAGGAACACGCTCATGAAGATTTTTATCCAAGCTGGATATGAAGCCGGTAAATTTATTTCTGTAGTCGTCTCCAGGATCCCCCTGATACTCGAAGTCAACATTTATTCCATCGATTCTTTTGTCTTTAACTTCCGAAATGGACTGGTTTATCAAGTTTTTTTGGGCGTCGGGATTATCCAAGAAGCTTTCGATAGTTGAGTTGTCCATCTGAGTCAGCGTAAGAACGACCCTGGTTCCCGATGAATGAGCCTTGCTAAAAATTTGAGTCGCCTGGTCGCTATGAAAAGTATTGTAGCCCTGATCGGTTGTGTCCAACGTCCCATCAGAATTTACAGAAATCCCAAAATATGCAAAGGTTGTTAAAACACTAAAATCAATATTTTGGAGACTGCCAAATTTCCAATACGGCGCAAAACCAAAAACCTCGTGTGTTGAATTCCTGGCCCTTAACTCCAAAACTTGAGGAATCGGGGCAATAAAGGCCAAAAGATTACCGGTAGGCTGGTTTAAGTTAAAAAGTAAAACAAAAATAGCAACTAATTCAAAGAGAATGATGGCGACTGGATTCCTCTCTCTACCTTTAAAAATAAACTTTAATTGATTTATCATAATTTCCTGAAAGACCCTATTAGAGGGAGATAAGCACAGCTTGTTTCTATTAGTTCGAAATAAATGCTAGTTTAGGATAAGTTCGAAGGTTGAGTAAGATGATTGTTAAGACTATGTAAAAAATGTGTAAGGGGCAGTATATCACAGGTTTGTAAGGGTTCAATAACCTATAGAATTCTCTTACACTGGAATCACTTTGCGAGGATATCTGCGAATACGACGAGGCGTTTAGTATAGCTTTTTCTGGTTTCATCCCACATGCCGTCACATGTAATTAGGTTGAGATGTATTCCATCATTAATTAGACCGAATGCTTCTTTCGAGTTTGAGTAGCGAGGATCATAGGTACGACTTTCACGGACAATGAAAGAAAAAGACGCTCCTTTATTATCTAGTATATAAAACTTGTCCCCAACTTTTAGCTTACCCAAATTGGTAAATACAGCTGTTTCACCGCTATTTCCATCAAAATGTCCGGAAATAACAGCACTGCCATTTTCACCTGGACGAGGCCCAAGATTAAACCATGCCACATCGGAATTATTGCTCGGAATATTCATTTCTCCTTTAGAATTAACTCCCACATACTGAATAGTGGCATCAACATTGATTTTAGGTATCCTGAGACGCACCGGTAACCCCGGAGAAACTTCACTCAACACATGATTTTGGGATACCGGTTTTCCATTCTGAATCAAGACATAATTAAAAACAATTAATAAGGATAAAATTGCGAAAAATATTATTGATATCCTTCTCGCGTAAACTTTCAATTCCTTGAGGGTTTATATCTCCTTTGGATATAAATTAGAAGAGTTAAAACTCCAGCCAATGTTGCTATTGGAATATTATCTTGTTGTGGAGGGACTCCTGTGTTTGGTAAACCTGGTACTCCGATGAGTACCGCGCTCCCGTAGTCTCCTATATAGCAAGTGTTTCTTGCCGCAACTCTTGCCCAGATGGGTTGATTAGAGGGAAGTGCGTTGAGAGTTGTTGTAAAACCCGTTACGTTTGTACTATATAACCAATTTCCATTTTGAAGTCCATATTGCACGATAAATGAATTTGTCCCTTGGTATGGCCCCCAGTTAAGGGATATGCTCGTTGGACTCAATCTTTGTGAACTTATTATAACTGGTCTTGTCGAAGCTAAAGTTGGACAAGATGCTGAAGATGACGAGCTAGAACTGGAACCGGAAGAACTAGAACACCCAGAGTTACTAACCGTAGTATTGTTAAAGGTAATCGCGGCTGTTTGTGCAATCGCTCTTCCATTAAGTGTTGCTCCGCCACCTGGGAAACTGATTGACGCTGATGCCAGGACAGTCCCTACCATAGTTGTAGTTCCATTAAACGTTGCGGAAGAATCAACTTTCCAAAACACATTGCAAGGCTGAACCCCTCCGGTGAGAAGCACCCTGCTCCCGGTATCTGTAATAAGAGTTGACGTTGCATGGAATATAAAAACGGCATTCGCGTCTCCATTAAGAGTGACATCGCCGGTCAAATTTGTAGCAGCGGCAGGAATATCATAGACACCTTGGGTTAAGGTCTGGCCGCCAATTTGAGCGGTGAGAGTTTGATTAGATGCTCGAGAACCTATATTGCTAACCGCAGCAGTTGCGTCTGTCTGGCCTTGCAGCGCAACCGCATTTTGATATTGTATAGTGCCGCCGTTTATTGTTCCGTTACCTGAGGCTGTGCAAGGACTTGGAAAATCAGTACATGTACCTGAACTGTCTACCCCTAAATCCCCGTTATTAAGCGTAGTTGGTCCTGTCGGCGAAGAAATTAAAGTGTGAGCTAGTGCGGCAAAATTAACGACTGTTCCCAAAGGAACCGCTGCAGGGTTTGAATATGCATTTGCTTTTGGCAAAGGCAAGAGGACAAACTGCATTAAAATTATCAGCAGCACCGATATGAAACTCATTAATTTGCTTAGAATCTTCATTCCGATCGTCCTGATAAAATCGTCACCAACCGTACAATTCCCCAAGCCGAAATTGCATATACGACGATTGCTACCAGAGTTGCCGGTTCAAGAACCGCAGTTGTTTCTACACCAGTCGTAGTGGCTTGATGAAATATCCCTGCGAATGGGGAGATAAATATATGAGTTAGAGAATATATAAGATTTACAAACCCGCTTGTCGGATTAGCACCCGTGATCTTAAAAATTAGGCGAAAAACGAGTAATACGTCAATTGCTCCGAAAAGAAAATAAATTACTCTTTCAGTAGTCAATGATTTTTCAGCCTTTCCCTTACCAACAATTGTTTTTGTATCTTTTGTTACAACGTCTTCCATATATTTAGCCACCTACAATGAAGCGCAATAAGAATACAACTAGAGCTATAACTAGCAAAATATGAATTAGCCCTCCGCCGATATGCAGAACAAATCCTCCGAGCCACATTGCTATTAATATTAAAACTATGATTTCGATTATTCCCATATTAGCCGGTATTCTTAATGACTAATTTAGGATAGATCATACTAAGTCTGAAGAATGTATTGCAGATTACAATTTTTTTGAGAGTTGAGTTACAGGCTTTTTCCGCTCGAGGTTAGTTCGGAGTTTAATTTACTGATACTTTTAAATAAAATTGAATGATCAATGTATTCAACCAATCCTTTCTTTTCCAGTTTAATAATTTCATTGCTTGCGGTTTCTCTAGCAACTCCAACCAGCGTTGCTATATCTTGTTGTGTAAACCGATGGTTAACAATAACGCCACCATCTTTTTCCTCTCCAAATTGTTTAGCTAAATACAATAATACCGAAATCACTCGACGGTAGGCGTCACTAAATACTAGGTGTTCAACCCGGGTTAAAACTTCCGCGTATTGCTCCAAGAGTTCACTCATCAAAGCAAAAATAACAACCGGTTTGTCTTTAATAAAATTGACTACATCCTCTCTTGGAGCTCGACCTACTTCGACAGGGGTTAAAGCTTCGAAATAGTAAACGTTTGGAGTGCCGTTAATTGCCCAAACCATCGGAAAATATGATACCGGACTAAGAATCCGGAGAGTGAGTTCGATTCCTGTTTTAGATATAGTGTATTGTCTAACGTAACCTTTTGTTAGGCAAAAAATCCCTTGCGGATCATCGTCTGCTCGAATAAGTACTTCCCCTTTGCGATAGTTACGGATTTTAAACTGATTATAAAATGACCTAAATTCCTTTGTCTTACTTACTTTCATTTGTTTTAGAGAAATTCCTAGCCATTATAGGAAATCGGGAATTCTTCGTCAATCTGTTAGAGGAAGACATTTTATAGTGAGCCGTACAGGAATCGAACCTGTAACCTATTCCTTAAGAGGGAATTGCTCTACCAGTTGAGCTAACGGCCCAGACTTCTAAACATTATACCTTAATAATATTGCCTAGAACAAGCGCTTGAAGATAATTGATTTTTATATCAAAAAATGGGATTTTTTGGTCTTTTAAACCTACGGAGTTGAAATTTTGAGAAATTTCGAATACGATTAGGTCAGTGAAAATTTGTACTAAATGTCGTAAAAATAAACCAATATCCGAGTTTAATTTCAAAATCAAAAGCAAAGATATAAGATCTTCTCATTGCAGAGTTTGTAGTCAAAAGTATGTGCGAGAACACTATAAAAATAACAGATCGTATTATTTAGAAAAAGCAAAAAAGAGAAATAGAATCGTTTGGCTCAAAGTAAGGAAGACCCTGTGGGAATATCTGCTCATTCATCCATGCGTAGATTGTGGCCAAAAAGATCCTATTGTGTTAGAATTTGATCATCTTAGAGATAAAAGGAAGAACATATCCTCTCTAACGAATGAAGCGTCCCTAGAAAAAACGTTTGAAGAGATAAATAAGTGTGAAGTCAGATGCGCTAATTGTCACAGACGCAAAACTGCACTAGAACAAGGATGGTATAAGTATGTAAAAGTGCCTTCGTAGCTCAACGGATAGAGCACTGGTCTTCGGAACCAGTGATGGGGGTTCGATTCCTCTCGAAGGCACAAACTCCGATTTCTTCAGGCGCGCCCACGTTTCCATTTAACTGAGGTAAGAAGACCGGAATAGATATCCTCGTCTAGTGGAATTGTCATTTCTTTAATTTCAGCCTTAGTCGGGGGTCTTTCTTTAAATTTTAAATGTGGTGGGTCATTTATTACAACTATCGGAGTTTGTTCTCCCCCTTCCCCTGTTTCGAAAACCGCGGATGCAGCCACACTGTCTACAAGATTAGTCATTTCAAGCCTGAGATTGCGGCCAAAAATATCGGGTTTACCAATGTAACTTTTTAAAGGCGCGAAGCCACACCATGCTATACCAAAACCTGTTACCCCACGTCTTAAAGGAGTTAAATGGCTATCTGTTATGACTACGCCAAGGTTTTTGACTTTATGTTTTTTACGAAGATGTTTCCAAATCCTTTCCGCTTCCTTCATCGGGTCTTTAGGCCACAAAATAAAATTTCCATATCCGTTTGATTCGTCAATTCCGGCGCTTGCAATAAATACGTTATTGGTGACCGTTAAGTTAACTCCGAATCTTAAATATTTTTCCGGTAAATAATACTGAGCATCCTTCTTTACTAAATCGAGTTTTGAAACCTTCCCATCATTTTTTATCACTCTGCCCTGACAGATTGATACTATCTTGGACGTTACGACAACAACATCTCTTTCTTTTAGTCTCGGAAGATATTTATCTAAAACTTCAAGGAGATCATCGCCTACTTTAACCTTATGAGTTTTATATGCTTTTACAATCATTAAGAAAGAAATTTAGTTAGTTCAAACGATGTTCTGTGTATTTCGGTCAAACCATGAATTCTTAGCGCTTCTTGGTGGGATTTCGTTCCGTACCCTTTATTGCGAGAGAATTTATAATGGGGGTAGTTTTTTGCGAGTTTTCGCATAATTGAGTCTCGGTGAACCTTGGCAATAATAGAGGCTGCGGCAATCGTTAAAGACTTTTTATCTCCGTCTATTATTCCTAATTGTCTTTTTAGACCGATTTTTTTGATAAACTTTACCGGATACCCATCCGAAAGCAGAAAGTAGTTTGAGGATTTATCTAATTTCCCCAGAAGGTCTTTGGTCACTAATCGAAAAGCCATTTTATTTGCTCTTCCTATTCCAAGGTGGTTGATAGTTTGAATGTCGATTTCCTGGATAGACCAAAAAAGCGCGTGTTTTTTTATCTGCAACGCCAGTTTCTTCCTGAGCGGAGCTTTTATAAGCTTGGAGTCGTTAACGTCTTTTAAAAACGAAAGTCTTTTGGTTATTTTGTTAGTTTTTGGGAAAATTACTCCCGCTGCTACAAGTGGACCGGCAAATGCTCCCCGACCAACTTCGTCTACGCCCAAAACGAACTTAATATTTTTTCCCCACAATTTTTTTTCGAAAGAAAAATCGGGCCGTGTCATGTGTTGACATATTACCAAATTTGTTGACACAAAACACCATTTTCTGTTACGGTCAGAGTATGAAGTCGCTTTTAAGGTTATCAATTGAGAACGCGCTCTCCTTATTCTTGTTGACCCTCTTTCTTTCGGGCGTAAAAGTATCTGGTGGATGGGAGTCTTTTATCCTAGATGGGGTTATTCTTGCTCTGGTCTACAAGATTTTAAAACCGATAATTTCTATTATAACTTTGCCCCTAAACTTACTAACAATGGGTGGATTTAGATTCATTACAAATGTTTTGGTATTCTATTTTGCAACTAAAATAGCTTCGAATATTACAATATCTGCGTTTACTTTCCCCGGAGCATCGTTTTCTGGATTTATTATTCCTCAAATATACTTCAATACCCTATTTGCTTATTTTGCCGCGGCCTTTTTTCAATCGTTATTTGTTTCTGCGATTGAGTGGTTAAGAAGATAAGCAAAGCTTGCCATCTTCGATCTAAAGCAAAGCTTGGGATCTTCGATCTAAGTTTGCAAAACCTCTTGGTAAACTTGTATAATTCTTAACTAACTCAATGTTTTTTAACTTCTTAGAAATTGTCGTCGCCATTTTACTTATAGTCGTTATTCTTTTTCAGATGCAGGGATCTGGGCTTTCATCATCGTTTGGCGGAGCCGGAGAATTTTATAGAAGCAGAAGAAGCGTTGAGAAACTATTAATGTGGGCGACGGTTATTCTGGCATTTCTATTCGGGTTCTTTTCCATAACACTTCTGGCTCTTCGATAGTATGATTTTTCTAAAAAGACGCAGACTGTTAGTCTGGCTTATTCGCGCTTATCTTAGAAAATGGAGGAGGAATATATTTGTATTTTTCTCCGCGGGACTAGCTGTCTTTTTCCTTCTTTATTTTATTTTTAAACTTTTCAATCCCATTCTTCCTTTTCAGCAAAAAGAAATAATAGGTTTGGTGGGAGCTTATACGATTAACAATCTCCCCATGGAGGTTTTATCCAAGGTTTCTTACGGATTGACTTATATTTCCGCGGACGGAGAGCCCAAGCCAATGGCGGCAGCGAACTGGACGATTAGAGACGACGGAAAAACGTACGTTTTTAAGCTTAGGGATAACCTTTTTTTCACGGACGGAAAAAAATTAAATGCTAATTTAATTACCTATAACTTTGCAGACGTAAAAGTCGAAACCCCCGACAACAAGACAATAATATTCAAGCTTAGGGAAAGTTATTCACCGTTTTTGGTTACCGTTTCAAGGCCCATTTTAAAGAAAAACTTTGTTGGATTAGGAGATTATAAGGTAAAGAAAATTGATATCAACGGTGATTTTGTCGATTCTATTCAGCTTACACCGAGGAAAGCCGGGCTTGTCCCGCTAATTTTCCAATTTTATCCAACCGAGGATTCCCTCAAAACCGCTTTAATTCTTGGAGAAATTACCAAAACCTACGATTTGTCCAATTTGGAGATTTCTAACTCGTCACTTGATAAATTTAAAAACTTAAAAGTTGACAAAAGAATAAACTATAACAAATTAGTAACACTCTTTTACAATACTCAGGATAAAATTCTTTCTG
>Ga0070741_10009189_pt1 | contig 19355 bp, 26 predicted proteins | sample Coa_R1_4_FD_66440 | JGI IMG/M metagenome (GOLD analysis project Ga0070741, IMG submission 66440) | Surface soil microbial communities from Centralia Pennsylvania, which are recovering from an underground coalmine fire - Coalmine... | ecosystem: Environmental > Terrestrial > Soil > Unclassified ...
CGGACGCTCGCTGAATATCCCCTGAACGGGCGGACGCAAGACATGTAAAGATGCCGCCGTCCGCGCGTTCGCATGTGTTCATGATCGGCAACGAAAGTCAAAAATGGCCGATGCCCGGAAGGACCAGGCATATAGAAACACGGCGGAAATTGCGCTGACCGATAAATAATTCGACGTCGTCGAGCGACGATCCGGGATCCATAACCACCGGCCCTCCGTCAGGAAAGCTGGAACCACGAGCCTGCCTATGATCAGTGCCGGCGATTATGGGTCCCCGCTTTCGCGGGGACGACGAGAGTGTGCACTCACGCCGCCGAATGACGAAGCCTCAAACCGACAACGGACTGACAAATCCGGCGACGAGCTTGGCCAGATCGGCTTGCCGCGACACGCGGGTCTTTTCATAGAGACGCGGGTGGCCATAGCGACCGGATGTGACGCGCGCTCTCCGGAGTTCATCATCCTGGTCGCGAGCCGACGCCAGGCGACTTGGAAGAGATGAAACGGCGTCGGCGGCGGTTATCCTCCGCCGTCGGAGCCCGAAATCCTCCGGTCTGGATCCTGATCGAACGGCGGCGGCCAGATCTTGCAATCGAAGCTCCGCGCATTGCCCGGGCAGACATCGCCTCCCCCGCTCCACGACGATGCCGCAGGTCGTATCTCTCCCGCGTTCCAGGCATTGCTGAAACCATGGTTCTGTCGCACGTGGTGCTTGTGGGTATGCCGGCTGCTTGCCTCGGCGGCGCCTGCCGCGACCACGCTGACCAGCGCGGCCGCGCTAGCGCTCAGCATCAAAAGCCGGATCGCATCGTGGCGCATGCGCACCTCCCGTTTTCCACGACAGACACCGCTCGTCTTTCGGCTGTCGCTAACTCCGCGTCATCATCCGCCACCATCGGAGCTCGTCGCTTTCCGGTCCGGATCATCGTCGAACGGAGGCGGCCAAACCGTACAATCGATGGCGCGGGCATTTCCGGGGCAGGCACTGCCCGTCCGACGCGGCGGCGCCGCTGCAGGGCGGACTTCTCCCGGAGCCCAGGCGTCGTTGAAACGAACACCTGTTCGCTGCTGATAGCTCATTGGCTGATAATGCTTGCGGATATGCCGGCTGCTACCCTCGGCGGCGCCTGTCGTAACTACGGCGCCGAGCGCGATCGCACTGACGGTCAGCGCCAAAAGCCGGATCGCATGAGAGCACATGCTCTTCACCCTTTAATTCCGATTCCACCAACAGCCGTAGCCGATCCCCGGCGAGGTCGTCTCTTTATGGGCCGCCGTCACCCATTTTTCGATCAGGATCGTCGCCGATGGGAGGTGGCCATGCCCTGCAGTCGAAACTTCGCGCGCTGCCCCGGCAAACATCACCTTCCGGGAGGGGCGACCGGGCCGCGGTGCGGAGTTCTCCCGCTGCCCAGGAATTCCTGAAACCAAGGCTCTCGCGCGCGTAATGCTTTTGGATTTGCCGGCTGCTCGCCTGAGCGTCGGTGACCGCGACCTCTGGAACAAATGCCGCTGCGCAAAAAGCCAGCGTCAAAAGACTGATCGTAGACGGGCGCATGAAAACCTCCTCAGGTTTTCCAGCCTTGTGGTGGTCAAGCCTGCTCCCGCTGACGTGGTTTGTCGCGTAAATTTAAGTTTATAGACAGCGACCGCACAGACAGTGCGTGCAATCGCCGATACGGACAGCATCAGTGTTGGGTGTGCGTTTGCTGCTCTCGCCGCTCCTGCTCTTGTTGCTGCTTGGCGTGATGCCGGCCGTAGAGGCAGCCGGCGGCAGCGCCAAGAAAACCATGATGGCCAGCATAATGTCCGGCAACGCCGCCGACCGCCGCGCCCTTCAGGCAGCCTTTGGCCTCGGCGCGGTCGGCCGCAAAGGCGAGCGCGGCAACGACAAACAAAGCGGTAACGATCTTCATGGCGGCAAATTCCTTGTGACGTCTCCTGGGGTAAATCCGGAAGGGATGCGCAGGTTCCCTCCTCGAGGTCACCGCGCCGCCGCTGGCGTCGCTGTGTTGAGAAATGCCGCCGTCTCACGGTTGAGAAATTCGACGTCAGCCAGCATGAAGCCACCGGCGGAAGCGTGGCCGGTAACGGTGCCCGGGCTGATCGTCATCATCTTCACGCCTGGAATGTTCTTGCCGGCCTCGATCGGCTCGAACTCCGGATTGAGCAGATCCTTGGTACCGGTGAGGATCAGCGTCTTCGCTTTGATCGAGGCCAGCGCTTTCGCGGTGTCGCCGCCAAAGCCCGGCGTGCCGCCGACGTCATGCCGCTCATAGGCCCAAGTCTGATAGATATAGTCGTTGGCGTCGAACGCCTTCATCGCAGCAGTCTCCTGGCTTTCCATCCAGGGCAACGCATCCATGCCGTTCTTGAACTGCGCCGCATACATGTCCGGCGTGCGCGCCGAGAGCAGGTTGAGAATGTCGCGCCACAGCCGCACGCCCTTTTCCGGCGGGGCATCGTAATTGCCGTCCCTCCATGCCGGATCGTTCATGATGGCCTTTCGCGTGGCTTCCACCACCGCGACGCTCCAGGCTGGTGTCTTGGCCAGCGGCACGATCGCCACCAGCGCGTCCATGAAATCGGGATGGCTGACGCCCCATTGCAGCGTCTGCATGCCGCCCATCGACGGACCGATCACGGCGACGACATGCTCGATGCCGAATTTTTCCTTCAGCAGGCGGTACTGCGATTCCACCATGTCGCGGATCGCATACTTCGGAAAGCTCATGCGCGGCTGCGCTTTCGAATTGCTCGGCGAGGTCGAAAAGCCGTTGCCGATCGCATCCGTGCAGATGATGAAGTATTTGTCGGGATCGAGCGCCTTGCCGGGGCCGATCATGAAGTCGATGCGGTGGTGATTGCCGCCGAGCGCCGTCACCATCAGGATGGCGTTTGATTTCTTTTCGTTCAACGTGCCATGGGTCACGTAGGAGATCGAAAAGTCCTTGATTGCCTCGCCGCTTTCGAGCTTGAGGTCGCCTTCGTTGTAAAGCTGGTGCGGTGGCTGCTGTGGCGTATGCGCCGTGGCCGCGACCGACAACAACAGACTGAAGCCCGCCACCTGGATGATGCGTTTCACGCGTATTTCCCCCTTGATCGTCCGACTTTCCGGTCGGTTGCGCGGGACGATACGGCGCGGTAATTGGCCTGTGAAGCCTTTTGCGCCTGATCGCCTTCACGAATTGAAAAAATCCACGTCCAAAGATCGCTGGCCGACGCCCGTTTGCCTCGCTTGTGATGGACTCCCAAAAATGCACAGAACCCCAGCAAGCGCTGGCGCTACCCGCGACGCGTGTGATGAAAACTCGTTCTGTTGATTGATCGAGCGGTCATTCACATGAAAAATGGAGAGATTGATTGGCGAGTCGGGTGCTGGCGCCGGCGGAGAAGAGAATGACCAAAGACCTCAACAAACTGCGTGTCATCGAACTGATCCAGGCATTTTACGCTGGAGATATCGAACGGGCGCTGTCGTTTTGCAGCGATGATGTCGACGTTTTCTCCAACGCGCCGATCGATATCCTGCCGCATCTCGGCCACCACCGCGGCAAGGACGACGTCCGGCAAATGTGGAAGACCGTTCATCAGCGCTATTCGAGCATGCGCAACGAGATACCGTTCATCGCCGCCGAAGACGACAAGGTCGCGGTGCATCTTCGCGCTTTCTTCGCCAAACGGCTCAACGAACGGATCGTGCAGTTTGACGTCGCCGGCTTCTTTACGCTTCGCGACGGCCAAATCGTCAAGATTCGAGAAATCATCGACACGTTTGATCTTATCCAGCAGGTGGTGGAGCAGGACTTCATCTCGCAGATCGCCGCCAGAGCAAAGGAGAACATATAAGAGAACAGAGGCCGGGCCCGCGGATTTGACGCAAGCCGCCGTTGAACCTTTCAGGGCGTTGCTGCGACCGAACAACGGGCCCGCCTCTGTTTCCGGATCAAGCTTCATGAAAATCGCGCTGTTCGCCTTGCTCGGTCTGGTGTTGGGAGCAGTGGGGGGCGCGACGCTCGGCATCGGCGCCGGACTCGCATGGATCGAAATCTTCAAAACCACGAGTGTTGAAGGGTATAGCGGCATGCTGGTGTTTTTCACCTTCATGCCGATCGGCGCCATCATGGGCGGCCTCGGCTGTGCGGTGCTGTTCGGCCTGATGGCAGCCCGTGACGATGCCATCGCCATCCAGCGTGATTCGGGTGCCGCAAATGAAGGCACACACTAGGGCTTGGCCGGAAATTGCGCATCTTTTGTGCGATTCATTCGTACACGAACAATGGCGCGAGCCGCGAAACAAAAACAACCGGAAGTAACGCGGGCATCCGTGCAATGCAAAATTGCATTTGCAATTTCGCAAACTTCGACTATTTGAAGCCTCAAATATGTGCCGCTATGTCGCGGCAGTATCAGCGCTCCAGGCACGGCGTCGCCAATGACGCCCTCAGGGCCGGTCGCTGGGCAACCAATCCAGTCGGGAAAAAGCTAATGACAGAGCATAGTCTCTGGCGTTTCTCTCGTGCGTTGCATCGCGCGATCAACGAGCGCCAGCATGAAGATCTTGAAGCGATGATCGACGAGGATGTCGACTGGGCCATCTATGGGCCGATCGACATGTTTCCGTTCTTCGGCGCGCGACACGGCAAGGCCGCCGTGCTCGAAGTGATCCGCCGGGTCGCGGACAATATCAGGGTGCACCGGTTCGACCGTGAGCAGGTCATGCTCGGCAACGAGTCGGCAGCGACGATGATGCGCTATTCGCTGACGTTGCTTGATGCCAACAAGCCGATCAGCCTGCGGCTGGCGCAGTTTGCCCAGTTCAAGGCCGGCAAACTCACCAGCATCCGCATCCTGGTCGATACGTTCGACCTGGTGGAGCAGGCGCTGGGCCACCCGATTCACCTGCCGCGCATCGCTTCTTAAGCCTGAACGGTCGGGCTTGCGGCCGCCCTCCCCGCACGCCACATTGCCGTAACGATGAAGGTCCATCGTTAGGCTTGGCTTGCGGGCAGGATTGATGATTCCCAGGGTTGGATACGGCTTGGCCGGGCTTCTTTGGCTCGCGGCCGCGTTCGTCATGGCTGGCCAGCCAGCTTACGCAGAACCCAGATCAGCGCCCAAGTCGCTGGAAGATGTGCCTTTGCAGGCGCCTCCCAAGATAGCGCCCTGGCCCGAGGCGCCCGATCAGCAGCCGCAGGAAGGGACCGATCCGCAATCGCAGGGGGCGGCCGATTCGCCCGCCACGGAAAGCCAGACAACGGCAACCACCGAAGACACCGACATCGCCAATCTGGATATCGACTGGAGCCTGCTCGACGTCGACGCCTCAACGCTGATGACGGCGCATCCGGTCAGGCTGCATCCGCCCGCGCGCCAAGCGGCTTCCGGCGAGATGATATGGTCGTCCCAGGAAAATGCCTACGGGTCTGCGGTCTCGGTCAAGCAGCCGATCTCGCCGTTCCTCAATACGCAGGTGGGCGCCGACATGACTGTGGTGCGGCAACCGGCAACGCTTTCGGAATTGCTGGCCGAGAAGGCCAGCAATGGCGGCAACGAGCCGCAATCCTCCGGCACGGCGTGGGCCTCGGTCAGCGCGGGAGGCGTTGGCTCGATCTGGGACAAGACGACAGTCGAAGCAAGGATCGACCCCTCGCAGGACCAGGGCAAGCTGGGCACGTCCTTGAGCAAGTCGCTCAAGCTCAGCGAGGAATATTCGCTCACCCTCCAGAACGGCTATAACATGACCCAGGGGCTGGCGCCGCTGCCGGGATCGGCTGGCCGCACGGTTTACGGGACCGAGCAATCCGCAAAGCTCGGCTTGACCGATACCGGCACGAGCTTTTCCGCCGGCCAAAGCCTGTCCACCACCGACGACAAATGGCTGCGCAAAATCGGCGCCGAGCAAAAGATCGTCGGCGGCTTCAATATTTCGGGCTCGATCGCGGAGACGCCGTTGGGCATCGCCAACAAAAGCGTCACCGCCGGCTTCAAACAGAGCTGGTAGGCGGTCACCGACAAGTCCTGCGAAAGCTCCTGCATTGCCGTAGATTGGCCGCGATCCAGCCAAAATCGGCAGCCCTGATGGCGGCGTCAAATTGGTCGTGCGGGGGGACTCCGCGCTCGCGACCGATGCGAAACAGGGAAAAAAGCAGATGAACGCCATCCGTTCCGAAAAGATTGAAACGATCGACGAGGATACCGAATCGGTCGCTGCCTCCGAAGTGGAGGCCGGGATCCGTGACTTTGTCCGCAACGACATCGCGTACCTGCGTCGTCCAACGCCCAGCATGGTGGGGGGCACGGACGTGCCGGTCGATCAGACCGCCGAGGCCACCGTCAACAGCGTCAACTCGCTGATCCAGCGGGTGGCCGGCACCTCGCTTGCTGAAATCGAGAACCTGGTTTCGGAGCTGGAAGCCCTGCGCGACCTGCTGCATGCCGAAGGCCAGCGCGTCCAGCGCGAGATTTCGGGTTACGCCCAGCTGAGCCAGGCGGCGATGAAGTCGACCCGCATGATCGCTGACAATGTCGCGCAGTGGAAGCAGACCGCGGACGGCCTGCGCCACCGCTGACCGCTCGGATATCAGGGCTCCGAGCCAGGCCGCACGGTCCGGCTCGGAGTTCGCGTCTTGTGACGTCCCTTGAACCTTCCACGTCCGGCTGGCGACCAAGTGCAGGCACCTTTGGGGATTTCCTGCATGAAGACCGTTCGGCCCGACAACAGCGATCCAATTCCGTTGCGGACGCAGCCTCACCACGTCGGCACCATCATGATCCGCTTTGTCGGATTGCTGCTGGCCGCGGTGGTGGTTCTCGCGCTGATCTGGAGCCGGTAAGACGCCGCGCTTTTGACAGCTGCGTTTTCGGCCGGTCTTTTGCAGCTATGGTTAGCGGTTTCTGACCTATCGGGCCGCGACCTGCTCGGTTTCGAGCGAATAGGCGCCGTCGGCGTAGCCTTTCACCACCATGGTCGTGGTCAACATCACCCCGAAGGTCACGGTCGCAAAGATAAAGCCCAGTAATTTCAGCCCGCGGCGGTCGGCCATGATTTTTTCCCTCGTCCCCGCCTTTGTTTGACAGGCACTGGTTCAAAATGCGTTAGCGGGGATCCAGGTTCCCTCCCTTTTTCAGGCGGCGCTATTCCGCATGGGCACAAAGGCGATCGCGAGCATCGAGAACACCGCCTCGCCGCGCTGGTTGGTTCCGCTATTGCGCGCTTCCAGAATGCCCCAACCCGGCCGGCTCGACGACTCGCGCACGGACTCGATCTCGCTCGCAAAGCTGATGGTGTCGCCGGCCAGCACCGGCTTGATCCAGCGCAGTTCGCGAAAGCCGGGAGATGGCCCCCAGACCGCAACCTCTTCGCCGCGCGCGATGGCTTCGCTCGCCCGACGCTGGCCATCGGCGACCAGCAATTTCATGCAGGCCGACCCGACATGCCATCCCGAAGCCGCAAGGCCGCCGAACAAGGACTTGCGCCCTTCTTCTTCGGAGAGGTGAAAACGCTGCGGATCATATTTGACCGCGAAAGCCTTGATCGCGTCGGCAGTAAACGTGAACGAACCGATTTCGCGCCGCTGGCCGACGCTGATGTCTTCGAAGAAATTCATCAGCCAACCTTCCCGGGTACGCCTTCGCCGCGGCGCTGGACGATGATCGGCGAGAGCATCTCGCATAGCGGCTGTCCGGATGCATTGCTCGCGGTCATCTTGAACATCACGATGCCGGTTGAGGGGCGGCTGCGCGACGTGCGCGCTTCCACGACGTCGACGTCGAGCATGATGTCGTCGCCGGGCCGGAACGGCGCCAGCCAACGCAATTCATTGACGCCGGGAGAGCCCAATGATGCGGTGCGGCCGATAAAACCGTCGAACATCATCCGCATGACGATCGAACACAGATGCCAGCCCGAGCCGGCCAGCCCTTTCAACATCGAGCGCGACGCCGCAGCCTCGTCGAGGTGCATCGGCTGTGGATCGAACTCGGCAGCGAATTCGCGGATTTCGTCGGCCGTGACGTGGCGCGGTCCGAAGCGGCCCAAATGGCCAAGCTTGAAGTCTTCGAAAACAAGGGTGTTCATGACGGGGGACATCTTAAGGGAAGCCCGATTGTGGCCGCACTTTGTGGCAATCTCAACCCAATCCACGCGCATGGCTCGCCTTCGACTTGCCCGAACCTTCATTCGGAGCTAGCCATTTATTGAAGGAGACGGATCGCGCGAATCACATTCGACTTGCCGGAGAAACCGATGTTCGATTTTCAGGATCTGTTTCAGTGGGATCGTTTTATCACGCCCACGATCATCAAGACATTTTACTGGCTTGTCATCGCGCTGATCTGTCTGTTTGGCATCGCTGGCATTTTCTCCGGCCTGGCTGCGATGGCGATCAGCCCGTTCGGCGGATTCATCCAGCTGCTCTCCTCGATCGCCAGCGTCATTGTCGGCATCATCTTTTCGCGCATCGCGGCGGAATTCGTGCTGATCGTGTTCCGCATCAACGAGCATCTCGGCGCAATCCGCGACCAGGGCACCGGGCACTAGCGCATCACGCCACGCGAAGGCGCCTCGCGGCGTCAATTGTTGAACCTGAAATGCATCACGTCGCCGTCGGCGACGACATACTCCTTGCCTTCCAGACGTAATTTTCCGGCATCGCGGGCGCCGGCTTCGCCGCCGAGCGAAACATAGTCGCCATAGGCGATGGTCTCGGCGCGGATGAAACCCTTTTCGAAATCGGTGTGAATGACGCCGGCGGCAGCGGGCGCCTTGGTGCCGCGGTGGATGGTCCAGGCGCGGGCTTCCTTCGGGCCGACGGTAAAATAGGTGATGAGATCGAGCAGCTGATAGCCGGCGCGGATCAACCGGTCGAGGCCCGCTTCCTCAAGGCCGAGCGTGTCGAGGAAATCCTTGCGCTCCTCGCGCGACAAGGTCGCGATTTCAGACTCGATCTTGGCCGAGATCACGACCGCAACGGCGCCTTCCTCTTTGGCGCGCTCGAAGACCTGTTTGGAAAAACTATTGCCGTCCCTGGCCGAGCCTTCCTCGACGTTGCAGACGTAGAGGACCGGCTTTGACGTCAACAGGCCGAGCATGTCGAAGGCGCGCTCTTCTTCGGCCTTGCGCTCGACAAATCGCGCCGGCTTGCCGTCGCGCAACAGCACCAGGGTGCGGTTGACGAGATCGAGCTGTTCCTTGGCGTCCTTGTCGTTGCCTTTCGCCTTCTTGGAAAGATTGTCGACGCGCTTCTCCAGGCTGTCGAGATCGGCGAGCATCAATTCGGTCTCGATGGTGTCGATATCGGCCAGCGGCGCGATCTTGCCTTCGACATGGGTGATGTCGGAATCCTCAAAACAGCGCACGACATGCGCGATCGCATCGACCTCGCGGATATTGGCAAGAAACTGGTTGCCGAGGCCCTCGCCTTTCGAGGCGCCGCGCACCAGCCCCGCGATGTCGACGAAGGTCAGCCGCGTCGGAATGATCTGCGCGGACTTGGCGATGTCCGATAGTTTGTCGAGCCGCGGATCCGGAACCGCGACCTCGCCGACATTCGGCTCGATGGTGCAAAACGGATAGTTGGCCGCCTGCGCCGCCGCCGTCTCGGTGAGCGCATTGAACAACGTCGACTTGCCGACATTGGGCAGGCCTACGATACCGCATTTGAATCCCATCTCGTCCTCGGTATTTCTTTCGTCATGCCCGCGCATAGCCGTTCGAAGAACGGCGTCGCTTCCGCTCGCCTATGGGCGGGCATCCACGTCTTTTCTTCTCTGGCCAAGACGTGGATGGCCGGGACAAGCCCGGCCATGACGGTGTGTTACGTTGTCTCACCGTCGTCCTTTTCGGAGAACCCCTTGGCCTGCATCGCCAGGTGGACCTTGTTCTGGAACGTCGAATCCTTGGCCGCAGCGAGCAAACCCGCATTGTCCGCAATCACCGCGCAGAGCGCCTCGACCCAATCCCGATCGCTCTTGGCGAAATCCGACAGCACATAACCGTGGACCAGTTCCTTGACGCCGGGGTGACCGATGCCGAGCCGCACGCGGCGATAATCGTTGCCGATATGCGCGGAAATCGATCGCAAGCCGTTGTGACCGGCGATACCGCCTCCGATCTTCACCCTCACCTTCGCAGGCGGCAGTTCGAGTTCGTCCTGGAACACGACGATGTCGTCCGCGCCGAGCTTGAAGAAGTTCGCCGCTTCCTGAACCGCGCGTCCGGATTCATTCATGAATGTTTCCGGGCGAAGCAGGACGACCTTTTGCTGATCGAGCATACCTTCCGACGTCGTGCCCTGAAAGCGACGGCGCCATGGTCCAAAACCATGACGCCGTGCGATTTCATCAACGGCCATGAAGCCGATGTTGTGGCGGTTATGCGCGTATTTCGAGCCGGGATTGCCGAGACCAACGAAGAGGCGGGCGATTCCGGACATGGCTAGCGCTCCGATTCCGAAGTTCGCATCATATTGCGGCGACCTCTCATGCGAACTTCGGAATCAAAGGAGCTCTAGTAACTTATCGATTCTGGTGCCGCTTCTCTATTTGAAGTTCGTGAGTTCGAATTCGCCGCTTGTGGAGCACGAACTTCAAATAGGCGGCACCAGCCATCCCGTCTCCTTTTACTTCTTCTTGTCGCCACCGGCCGGAGCCGCGGCACCAGCCGCAGGCGCGGCCGCGCCGGCCGCCGGAGCCGCACCAGCCGCAGGCGCACCCGCTGCCGGAGCAGCGCCAGCCGCAGGTGCAGCGGCCGCCGTCGCCGCCGCCGCAGCGGCCGCCTTCATTTCTTCGGCGTAGCCGGACGGCGGCACGATGGTGACGAGCGTGGCATCCTCGCGCATCAGCGACTTCACGCCAGCGGGCAATTTGATGTCCGACAGATGCAGCGAGTAGCTGATCTCGAGACCGCTGACATCGGCCTCGATGAATTGCGGAATGTTGTCGACCGAGCATTCGAGATCGATGGCGTGAGTCACGATGTTGACCGTGCCGCCGCGCTTCACGCCGGGCGAAGCATCGGCCCGCACGATGTGCAGGGGAATGCTGACGCGGATCGTCGCGCCTTCGCCAAGCCGCAGGAAATCGACATGAAGCGGGAAATCCCGCACCGGATCGAGGTGGAAGTCGCGCGGAATCACGCGGTGCTTCTTGCCCTCGAGATCGATGTCGTAAATCGTGGTGAGGAACCGGCCGGCCAGAATGCGCTGGCGCAGTTCCTTGTCGTCGACCGAGATGGTCACGGGGGGCTGGCTGTTTCCATAGATCACTCCGGGCACTCTCCCGGCGCGACGCTCGGCCCGGGCGGCCCCCTTGCCGCTCTTCGGACGCGCGGTCGCCTTCAATTCCTTGACGGTCGCCATTGCGTTAAGTCCTTGTTTTCTAAAAGTTAAAGGCCGCGATCCGCGGCCCGTTTACACTTCGCAGCAAGCCTCCAGGGGTGCGGGGGCCGCGAACGTGGCGGCGTTCTAGCCCCAAAGGGCCGAAATGACAAGGCTTGGCCATTATTTACCTCAAGCGGTCCGATTGTCATTCCGGGATGCGCCGAAGGGCGCAGGCCCGGAATCCATCGTGCCTCACAAGAGGCGGCGGAATAGATTCCGGGCTCGCATCTTCGATGCGCCCCGGAATGACACGATCGTACGTTCTCGCGACGAGCTCCGCCCGAGTTTTGCCTGTGATCCCCCAACAGAGGGAGCAGGGAATGCCGGGCGTCTGGCGCGCCCGCAGCCTCGTGCGCAAAGATAAAAAGCACACGAGTTAGTCACCACAGGTTCGCCGAAACGATCCGGCATTCCCTGCGCGATGGGTTGACGACTTATTCCGCGCTCTCTCCGGCGATCGGGCTTTCTTGTCACCGTCCCCGGCGCAATGCGCGAGCGTTGTCGCCGAGTTGACGCCAGCGTCGAGGCGTCAAGACCACGCGGCTTTGTCGTCCGCGAGAGGCGCATTCGTCTTGTGCGCCGCTCGCGGCCATCGCCTCCCGCGTCCAACGTCCGTGACGATCGCGATACGCCCCTCATGGTGGGCACGGGATGCGCGGAAAAATGCTTTTGATTTGCCCGACGTCACAAGCGAATCGCCTGCGACAGATTAACGCGACGGGCAAATCAGTCGGCGCCGACGAAGCGCTGTCAAGCCTTACGTCATACCGGAAGACGCGAAGCGGCGGTCCGGAATCCATGGAGCCGCTGGAACGCTGGGAGGAATGAATTTCGGGTTTGGCTCTACGAGCCGCGCGGTTCTAGCCTACTTCCGACCGTGCTGGCCTAGTTTTAAGTTGATAGTGGCCTAATTTGATTTTGGAGCCAGAAAAGCGAAAAGCACCTCGGCCATGACCCTGGGTGCTTTTCGTGTGCTTTTGACGTGGCACTTGGCAGGATTGTCAAACCGCCAAAACAATCGCGGACGTTATCTTAGTTGGATCGGTTGAATACTCCCAGCTCACGCCCTCTTGGGGATCGTGGTGGGTTTCGGGCTGGCTGGCCTGATTCAACTTGGACTTACCTAAGCTCCCTCAGAGTGTTTCATGAGGTTTACCGTTCCCGGCTCCTCGCCGGTTTACCGCACTCGCCAGTCTCTCTTCGCGTTAGGCAAAAGTAAGGCCGCATCTGATCAGTTGAAAAACATATCTCGCGTTGTTTCATGGGGCGGATAGAACAGTCCGATTACGATCCAAGCATTCGGGAATTGGTGCAGGTTTCCGACGAAAAAATGCGTGTCATTCTTTTCGATCATTTCTGTTTCAAACCGCTCGCGGAATTTTGCCTCCCAACCGTCGCCGTACTTCCTTCGCCAACGACGGTACGCTTCCCCCATCTCCCAGTCTGTACAGATCATGGTGTGGCCAGGGCAGAACAATTTCTTGCACCTAAAGACATAGCTGAAATTAAACGGGATTTTTTCGAGTTCTTGCTCGGGTGCCTTCTGAAACAAAGACCCTTGGCGCAGAGTTTCAAGTTGCTTTGCGCTCCACTGCGCCTCGCATGGCTCGATAATCAATCGCTCAATTTGAGGCTTAATCAGTCCCAATGTCGGGTGGCCGTCAGACTCACAGTCTGCCCTAAGCTCGCAAAGAGATGGATTAACGAGGGGTCTCAAGACATTCCAACGGGCAGCCCATCCCCTTTCTGCCGAGAGAATGCTGCCAGTTTCGATCTCATTTACCTGGGGATTGAAGCTTTCCGGTCTTGGGTCGTTCCGGGCCTTCGTGAGCCTGACGTTGACCCACTGATACTTCTTGAACTTGTTTTCATCATCGAGAAGCCGATACGGCAGCGGAAAAAGTCGAATCCACTTGCCATCGTCAGTTACTCCAGCCGTGCAGGATACTTCCACGCCCTTAGTTGCCGGGACTGGATAGGTTCTGACGGTTATCAAAACACGTTTCTTGATAAGCTCAGCCATTCGGCTGCCCCGCAAATCAAAGATCGAAGCCGCGCAACCCCTGTTCCTCTAGCGCGATAAAAATGCGGTGCCTGTGGCACTCTGTCGGGTCGCATTCCATGCACATCATGGCGACCGGATAACCAAAATTTAGAAACCGATGCAGATTGCGATTGAAGTTCGGGACAACGACGCTTTGATCGTACCAGTCCCAAATCGTGTCGCGGGTGCCTGTATCAATCGCACGAGCGCGCACGTCGCGCGGAACGCCCCATTCCCGCAGATGCAGATATTCAATGCCCGCGCTCGCAAGACGCTTTTGAAGATTAGTTTTACTAAACTCGGGTCGATACATGCTGACAGGGTTGTATCGAATGTCTAGAACGCACTGAACGCCCGCCGCCGCAATGCTCGCAAAAACGTCGTCCGTTTTCCGGCCTTCGTATCCAAACGTAAAAAAGTCCGCCTGTCCTGGCGAGCGGGCCTCGTTCCACAGGATCTTGCTTTCAGCTCGAGCGCGCGCCGATTTTGTTGGCAACTTAAGAGGACGAACGGTCAAAAATGGACTCCTTCAACTCCCAGTTGATTATGCCATCGTTTCCTCTTCGTCTAGTTAAACCAATGTCCTTTTCCATCCGATGTACCCATTGGTTGTTTGGAAAAGCCTGCGGTAGAGCCGCCGCCGTTCGGATTTCCGTCCACGTCAGTGGTTTCCCCGCCGCCCTGATCGCCGCTACCACCTTCGAACTAAAATCTTCGTAGGACATCTTCGCGCGCGTCTTTTTGACCGGCGGCACATTCCAAAGCTGACTGTGGCAGTCAGGGCAAACACGCGGTTCGTCTTCAACGCCGCCGCGCGGTATCCACTCGTGATGGCACCGCTCGCATCGGAATCCCATGACGGTAATGGGCACGCGCGCCAATAACCAACCCTCCAATTATGATAACCGCATAATGCCTCAAAAAATTGATTTGCCAATATTTATTAACTAATCAATATTAGCTAATACATAGCACTTATTAAGTACTTACGACAACCTAAAAGCCCCATCAACCTACTGGTTGAGAGGCTTTTTCCGTTCGGAAGTGGCAGATTGGCTTGTCGGACCGCGCTTGCCTCCCGGCACTTACCGTTACGCTGCAAATGCCGACCGAGACACGTCCGGATCGGCAGTGGCGGTTCGTCATAAGGTTAGAAATTAAGCGCTAAAGTTTTTCCGAGAAGTCCCAGTTCGATGTGCCAACTAGAGCCGCGATGTAGTTTTTCCATTGCGGCTCCTTCCATCCCCAATAATAAAAATACGAAGTCGAGTTAGTTCCAGATTTCTCGCTCGATGTCCCCTCCTTTGTGTAGAGGACCACGAAGTCTCCCTTTTTGATTTTGCGATCTGGAAACCAAAACGCCGACACAATATGCCCGCTTGCAACACCACCGTCGGAAGTCGGCCGACATTTGAAAATTGCAAACTTCCCGATATCAGCGTTGTCGCTAGTCGCGCGCAAAACAACGCGCTCGCGCTCGAGATCGCCGACATTCTCTACGCCTCGAAGCTCAAGATTCATTTCCACACTCTCGATGCGACGCCGGCGATAACAAGCACGACAGATAATCCCAGGAAGACAAGTCCAAAACGCTCGGCGCCAGGCACGGAAAGGTAACTCGGGGCCGCGCCCAATCCAGCGGACCCAACTGATAAACAAACAAACGAGAGGATTTCATTCCACTTTGAAGTTTGTGTATTTGCGGTCAGCTTAGCTAGATCGACGCGCTGTTCGTGATAGCGCTCAACATAAATCTGAGTTGAGACGCACTGTTCATCCATTCGCTCAAGTTCAGCGATCAGAAATCTGCGAGCTGCGGGCGTTGATAACTCTTCTTCACTCAACCCCCGGCGCGCGGCTTGAAGAAATCCGCGTGTGGCTTCCTTGGTTTCGGTAGCCGCAATTTCAGCTGGCGCGATCGGTATCGCGCCAGCTTCTTCCGTTGCTGAAAGATTTTTTGCCACGAGGAACTGATAAATTGAGCCCCCAACGCGGTCAACGTAACCGGGATAAACTGCCGGTATTATTCCACCGAATTATCTGTGAGTGGCTAGTTTGACCATTACCGGCTGCGCCAATGACGAGATCAGAGCGTATCTGGACAATCTTATCGCTCTAATCGATTTGATTTCTGCAGATGGACGGTTTCGCCGGCCGCCATCATGGCGATTTGGGTCCGGAGCCTCTATTCGCGCGCTTTTTCTCGATCTGCCCTGGTCCTGGATTCCACCTAGCCATCACGCGTCTGCGGCAGACTCCGCCCCAAGACCTTGCTGGCGATAAGCATGTGCAGCACCTGTGCCGTGCCGCCGCGATGGTGACATGCGCACATCGAGTGCCATCCGCTCAAGCGGGAAGTCGCGCGAATAGACGCGCGCACCAAACACTTGCAGTCAAGCGGACTTCCGCTTAGCGGCGGTGCTTATACCAGGTCATGTCTTTGCGCGATCCGGTCTATGCACGACCCAGCGCGTCGCGTATGGCGACCCGCTCGCCGCCGGGCTTTTTCACGTACAAGTGCCCCTCCAGCACCGCTTGCATGTTCTCGTACATGGCATAGAGATCGTCGCAATAGACGGATGGATTGTCGTAGCCATTGGTTTTCGAGAAGCGATGCGGAAGATAGCCGCCGCCGCATGCGTTCATGAACTTGCATGATCGGCATTTGGCAGCGAGATTGATTGAAGCATCGCGTGCGGCCCGCCAGCGCGGTTCGTTGCGCACGTCGTCAAGCGCATGGTCGAAGACGTTGAACGTCGTCCGCGTAGAACCCTTGCCGGCAATCCTGAGCACGTCATGAGGCTCGACCGAGCCATCGGTCATCACGGTGCACAGTTCGACGGGATTGTAACCGACGCCCTCGGTCGGCGAGTTGCTGCCAAGCAGGGCGGTGACCATGTCGGTGATGATGCGGATGTTCACCGCCGGCTGGCTGCTGTTAGCATCGAGCCAGAGTTCGAACAGGCCGTTGTAGAAGGCGGCAATGCCGGGCGGCTTCTCATCTACCGTGGCATCGGGGACCATGATGTCGTAATGCGTGATGCCGCAGTCCGCGAAGAAGTCGACATACTGCCGCGGGGGATAGGCGGGATTGCAGACCGCCAGCACGCTGACGCGAATGTCGCGAGCGACCAGACGGCGCACGGCCCGTTCCACGGCTTCATGGGTGCCACGGCCCTGAAATGTCTTCCGATTCAGGTCGTGGATGTGGGCCGGGCCGTCGACGCTGATCGCCACTGAAATGCGGTTAGTCTCGAAACAGTCCAGCCATCGATCGTCGATCAGGATGCCGTTGGTTGTGACGGAGATCGGGATGACGCTGCCCGTTCGCGCAGTGATCGCGGCGCACGCTTCCGCAAAATGGTTGAAGTTGTCGACACCCCACAGAAGCGGTTCGCCACCATGAAGAACGATGGGGAGATCGGCAAGGCCGTATTCGGTGACATGCTCTTCGATGCGCCGCAGCAGTTGCTGGCGCACCTCCTCACTCATCAGCTTTGGCTTCTCGTAAACTGCGGCGTCGCGAAACCAGTAGCAATAAGAGCAGTCGATGTTGCAGCGTGTCGCAACCTTGACCAATAGCTGCGCGATCGGCTGACTCGCGAAACCGGCAGGCTCTGTCGCGTCAGCCGACATGCGGACACCCACACCAGACTTGGAAGCCTCTGGAATCAATAGCCGCGGACAAATCCGCGGCGGAATCCGCCGCCATACGGATAGCCGCCACCGCCGCGGCGGAACGCGCCATATCCCGGACCGCGGACGAAGCCGCGCCTGAAATAGACTTCGGTTGCCAGCGGCTTGTCTGACAGGAAGTCTTCGGATGCGACGACGCCCGACGCGTTCTGACCGGATTGAGCAGGCACTGCGCTCCTGTCCGCACCCTGCCCGCGCAAGTCAGGCAGCAACGCATCGATGCCGGGATGATCGCTTTGGATTGTCGCTCCCGGCCCGTGCAATTGCAGCAGGCCGGCAAAAACCTTGAGTGTCAGAATAGACATGACGTCTGCTCCCTGTATTGCGCCCGGTGGCTTAACGACAATTGGGCAGCTTTGCTGACCGGTCGATGACGATGTCGACGCACGAAATATCGGGAAGTCCTGAAGACGCCGGCTTGATTTGAATCAAGCCTTCCACCCTCCTGCACCTTTTGAGCGATTGGATCGTTTCAGCAAGACAGTCGACGCGAATCGGCGAGCAATGTCCGCTGCGAGGCGTGCGGTTAGGGCCGACGTCTGCTTTCGCGGGTCAAGCGGGCTTCCGATTAGCCACGGCGAATATCGGCAAATGCCCCCGAGCGGACCTTTTACATTCTGCCTCGCCCACGCGACATCATTCTCTCCAGCCGAGTCTTCGCCTTGATTTCTGCACTATTCGAACCGCTAATGATGCCGAGACACGCTTTGGAGTGCAGGCAGTGCCGAGGTCCGCAGTCGCGTGGTTACTTGCAGGATCGTTGGTGTTGGTTGTCGCCGGTTGCGCGCAATCGACGCTGTCACCGACGTCGGATGCGAGTTTCACTCAACGGGATCGGCGGTTGCTGGCCAATCCGCCGTACGCGCAGGCAAATATCCCCGAGCAATATCGTCGGCATGTCGTCGATTACCCATACAAGGAGAGGCCGGGAACGATCCTGGTCGATTCCGACGCGCGTTATCTCTACTACGTCCTGCCGCAAGGCAAGGCGATCCGCTACGGCGTGGCGGTGGGGGAAGAAGCGATGGCCTGGTCTGGCATCGCGACCGTTGGCCGGATGGCGGAATGGCCTGATTGGGTCCCGACGCCGGAGATCCAGGCGCGGCTTGGCCCGTACCCGCGACGCGTTCCGGGGGGGCCGGAAAATCCGCTCGGCGCGCGCGCGCTGTACCTTTACGAGGGCAACGCCGATACGCTTTACCGCATCCACGGCACCAACCAGCCGGAATATATCGGCCAGGCCATTTCGTCCGGGTGCATACGCATGACCAACGAGGACGTCATCGATCTCTATGATCGGGTGAAGCAGGGTGCGACCGTCGTCGTGCTGGCGCCGGGTCAGGGTGGTCGGATGGGGACCCTCACAGGCAGGCGCAGTTGACGAAAGGTCGCTGAAGGATTCGAGGGGGCGATGCAGTGAACCCGTGTCAGCGTCCGCTGTCATGCTTGCTGAGCTTGGCTGCGCTCGCTCTATGTTCGACGGAGGTCGCCGCGCGCGCCAGTCATCAGGCTCACCACGACAAGAGGTCGCATGAAGCCACAGTAGCGCGTCATCACCATGGCGCCGCCCTCAAAGAGGACAAACGTGCAAAGCGTGCCCAGGCCGAGCCGCGCAAGGCGCCCCCGTCGAGCGACGTGCCGTCTCCAATCGCGGACACTCCTCCGTTGTCCGGCGATCTCGCCGCGGTCAGGGAAGCAATCGATCTGACGCGCAAGGGCAAGATATCCGAGGCGACGACAATCGAAAAAACCATCACCGATCCGGCGGCGCGGCGGCTGGTTGAATGGTTCATCCTGCGCCATCCGGAATGCGACGCGAACTTCAACCGTTACGCAGCATTCATGGCCGACAGTCCAAGCTGGCCGGGCATGGTCCTCATGCGCAAGCGAGCGGAGGCGGCCCTTTGGCAGGAGCGCGGTGACTCCACCACCACTCGCCGCTTCATCGGCGGCCACCCGATAAGCGGCAAAGGCCGCTTCGCGCTCGCACGTGTCCTGCTCGCCGAAGGCGACCGGGACGGTGGCGCAAGGCTGGTCCGACAGGCCTGGCATTCGGACGAATTGTCGGAGCGCTCCGAAACAGATGCATTGGAACAGTTCCGCGACCTGCTCACGCGCGAGGACCACCGTGCGCGCATGGATAAACGGATCGGCGCCAAGGACCTGGCGGGCGCCAGGCGCGCCGCGCAACGGCTCGGCAGCGACGAACTTTCGATCGTGAAGGCCTGCGCCGC
>Ga0070741_10009190_pt1 | contig 19352 bp, 24 predicted proteins | sample Coa_R1_4_FD_66440 | JGI IMG/M metagenome (GOLD analysis project Ga0070741, IMG submission 66440) | Surface soil microbial communities from Centralia Pennsylvania, which are recovering from an underground coalmine fire - Coalmine... | ecosystem: Environmental > Terrestrial > Soil > Unclassified ...
GATGGGCGGAAATGCTTGTTGCTGGTTAACCTTGTTGGCTGCGACGGTGATCTTTTCGAACTCGCCGGAAATGCCGGCGACGAAGTCCTGCACCTTCTTGAATGCAGCCTGCGTCTCCGCATCAAATACAATTGTTACGCCATCCATAGTCAGTTGGGTTAAAGGTTGGGAAAAGCTGTCCGGAGTCGCTTGGTTTGTTCGGGAGTGGCCTTGAACAACTCAGTTCGCTGGCCGTTCTGTTTGAGGTAAATCTTCACCTTGCCGACACATGGGCAATGCGGGTCATTGCAATGCTCCCTGGCAGTTTGCAAGCCAGCGATACAGTTCCGGGCGATAACTGCATAATCCGGATGCGGGTTTTCAGCATTTGCCGCGATTAACAGGTCAAGCGATTGGTCAAAGAGTGCCTGCCGCTCCGCAAGCAGGGGGATTAAATCCGGTTCAGGCTGGAGCATTTCCTCTGACCATTGCTCCGCAAGCCTGCGCTCCTTTTCCCAATTCGCCTGAAAGGCCAAGGTTGCCGGTCCTGGACTTGGTTGGTTCTGGATTCGATTCATAAGCTTAGTGATTTATTTAAAGGGTTGCTGCGTCTCGCAGCGTCGGGGCAGGCTGCGTTTTTTTGCTTTGAAGTTGCCGAGTTATCCCCCCCCATCGGAAAACGCGCCACAGGGCATTTTAGAGCTTTTGACTGCCTCACTCATTTTCAGCAGCATATTGCCCCTCGTATTTCTCACTGAATTTCGGTCCCAACTCCCGTTCCAGATTGAGGAAGATGGCCCGCAGGTTCGAAACGCTGGCCTTGCGCCAATGGGAGGCGTGAGCCACTAGGCGCGGTGGAAATTGGCTGGCATCGTCAAGCCCGGACCATTCCACATCCGCGACCGTGGAATGAAATGGCGCGGTCAGTTGGGCCGTAACGGTCCTGCCGCTGGCAAAAGTTAGAGTGAACGTGGCGTGAACCGGCATGATGGGTTAGGTAGAATTTCCGCGTTATTATCGAAGCCGCCGCAAACCGTGACGGTTGGCTTTGCCTTACACTTCGCAAGGGGCGATTGTTCCACGGGGAACGTCTTGCGAGAGGGAATGAGAAAGTAAACCGCGCCACACTCGCATACAGTCTCCCTGCGGCCCTGGCATTCAACCCAGTTCGGCGAAAAGAACACATTGCAGAAATTGCAGGTCATGGCGTTTCGCTCCGTTGGGGTTCGACCAGGCGAAACCAGGATGCCGGCAGGTAGCTGCGGACTACGGCGCGGAACTCTTCGCTCACGCCCGGCTGGCCCGCAGCGGCCTTGAATGCTTCTTTGACGGCGATCCCCGGTTGCAGCAATGAACGGACAATTTCCGTTTCGCTGGCCGTTGGATAATATCGCGCCTTTCTGCCGCAACGCCCGCGCTGGTCCTCCGCGCCGCCCTTGCGCCGCCAGCGCCAGAGAGTTGTTACGCTGACTTTCAAGGTCCGGGCGGCCTCCGCTTCGCTGCAACCTTTTTTGACCAGGTCGTCGAACTCGGCCAGGATTCGACGGCGGCGCGCACTCGATAGTGCAACTGTGTTCTTTGGATCGCGCTTGCGCGGCTCCGCTTTGAGAGTTGGCTGCGAAGGAATGGCAACGGCAATCTGAGAAGCTGAGCCAGTCTTGACGAAAATTTCTAGCGTCAATACCGCTTCTTTTTTGTTCGTCACTTTCATAGCATCAGGGCGTGGACATTGATTGCGTGGACTTCTGTTGTTGTCACCGCCCCGGACTCAGCATCGACGAGCAATTGAGCTTCTAGCCGAACGATTCTTGTAGCGCAAATAAAAAGTGCCGGTGGAATGAGCACCGGCACCAGCGGTGCAGACCTAAAAAGACCAGCGCGGCCTACACCAAATTTTAAATTATAGTTCGATAGGATGCTCATTCCATCCTCAGTTTTCATTCGATTATGGCGGGCCAATAGTCCGCCTGGCTGCCAGAGCCACTGGCAGCCAGGGCGACGCGGCAACCTTGACCAAAAAGTTTAAAGCTGTTTTCATCGGATGGCGGCATCCACGGTAAACGTCCCGGCTGGTGAGAGTGTGACGTTCCCGGCTGGCGTTGGTATCGTTGCCCGCAGGATCGACGAAAAGTGTCGCCGAATTCGTGATTCCATTAATAGCGAAAAAGTTGGCTGGGGCTGTGATCAGGCCGTTTGTATCGGTTCGCACGCCGTAGATCGGCGGATTGGCAGCGCGAAGGGACAAGCAAAGGCCACAGAGCGCAATTAAGGGCTTGAGAATATTGTTTATAAATGTTGGTATCACTTCAAACCTCCCGTCATCACGCGCCGCCTATATTCCACAAGCAAACCGGGATTCTTCGCCCCCAGTTCAGTGAGCGCCTCGGTCAGACTAATGCCGCGCTGCTCGGCAAGCTCGCGGCCTTGCTGCATGAATTCCGCGTTGAAATCCTTTGCCTCCTTCGACACGGTCAGTTCAACGCTACGGCCACCAGCGCCGCCACTAAGGGTGGACCGTCCAAATGCACCTTCGATGAGAACGGCGCGACGGTATTGCGGATAAAAGTCGGGATTGGCATGCAGCGCCTCAACCAGGGCTGTAGCCATGTCGATTCGTTCAGATTTGATTGGGTTGCTTCGATCTGCTCTGACTGCGGCCTTTGCCTGCGCTATTATTTGTTGCGTGCGAGCGGCAATGCCCCGGACGGTTACACTGCCCGCCTTGGCCATTACCGGCGTGTTCCTGGTGAATGCGGATCGTATCACCAAGCCGCCCAGATTCTCCGTCACTCCCACAAACTCAAACGTGTGAGGGTCCATTTCCCATTGCGGGGAGATTTTACGCACGCGGCGTTCCTTGATGGCTTGAGCGGCTTGCGCCAGCCAATTAACCCGCATGCGGATGCCTCCGGACTTTGGATCTTCCCCGCCCCACCAAACCTGCGTCGGGATTCCGCTGCGCTCCCGGTCCTCGTGATAGAAGTCCAGATAAGGTTCATCCCCCTCGCCTGCGAGGTAACTTGCGCGCATTGACTGCAAGGCAGCGCCCACAGTTGCCGCAATTGCCGCTGTAACGTTGAATTGGAAGGGCTTCTCAGCCGGCTCCCCGTTCACCAGCGGTTGGATGGGGTGCTCGCCTGGTGCCATCCATTGAATTTCGGAGGGCGGTTCCCCCGCTGCCGTCAAGCTGATGTCAGTGGCCAGTGCGCTGCATGTGACTGAGTTTCGAATCATACGCGCCCCCCTTGGACTAAAAGTGAATCGTAACGGTTGCCCACATAGGGCTGGCTGGCCTGCACGGTCTTGTTTAATGCCTCCTGCAACCAGTCCGGAGTGAGGAGACGGAAGTTTAAGTCCTTCATTTCACTGGCCTTGTAATCAAGGGGCGTGCCAATGCCACGCAGTTGGTTGCTATCTGAATCTAAGGCGAAGCATCGGAATGCGACCGGCTTGCCGTCCACAATGACATATGGATTGGGACCTTGCGTTTTGTCAGCCGTCTCTTTTAAGGAAGGCAATGCGACAGAACACGCGGCAAAGTCCATGCCAAAGCCGTCCATTGGGAATTCGGCTACATCACCGGATGTTTTCCCAGTAATCACGCCATCTGTCTTGAGATTTTCAGGATCGTAGCTCATTCAGTGAAGTAAGGTTGGAGGCGCTCCCACTCACGGATAAGTGCCTGGGCTTTGCCAACTACGGTGTAAGAAGTGTTAATTCCGATGATCGTAAAATTTAGGTTTTCGAGCAGATCCACCTTTTCAGCTAACTGCATCGCATTATGGCGGCAATAAGGCGCTAACATTGCCGCCAACTCACGGATGCAGCGAATCCTAACCCTGCCGCTGTGTTGCTGGTATAGCGAAAACACGCGAAAAAATTCCACCTGTAGTTGTTGCTGAAGCGGGCCAACCTCGGTATTCCAAAACTGATTAAGCTTTTGCGTAGCCTCAAGATGTTGAGCGTAATTCGCCATCAGCGCGGGAACGTCTCGTTCATTGATTTCCCGAACCCTAAGAGCCTTGGCAAGCCGGGCCTCAACCGGACTGTTCGGGTCCTTCAAAAGCGGGGCGAGGACCTTTTCGAATTTGGCAACCTCTTTCTGCATCTCTTCCAACTTGACCAAAAGGGGACCAAGACGCTCTGCCATTTCCTTAAGCGGCTGAATCTCCGCGCAGTCGTCTGCCTGTTGCTCGGCCAACCTTGGCGGGTAGGGAAATTTGTCGCTGTCAGTCATATCTGGGAATCAATCCCCATTGGCCAGGCACGCAGCGCCATGGCCTCGTCGATCAACCAGGCTGGGTCAAGCTTGCGATAGCCATTGCCGAGCTTGTCTGGCGCGGCATCCATTGACCTTACGTAAAGGAAAAGCTCGCCAGTCGGGTCGTTCGCTTCCTCGGTCAGATTGATGACCAAAAAACACTGCGGCACGCCGTTTGGGTCATTCTGGACCACGTAAGGAATTGGGCCCTGGCCGATTTGCGCTTTCGCTTTGACCAGGTCAAGCGCCGGGATGTATCCGCGATACAGGTTGCCTGCCCAGATTTTTGTGACTTCTGTCCCAAGAGCGAAGGAAATGATTTTCTTGGTTTGCATGGGCGGCTATTGGTTTGATTTGGATTCCAAAAGTTGCAGGACCGTAACGCAACTGTTGCTCGTCACAACGGTGATTCCGCTCGGATAGATCAAACGATGACCAGCTAACTGATCGCGTGTCAGGGAAAACACCACCCCGTTTGTAAACGGCGATCCATTAGTGCCTCCGACAAATGCGCCCGAAAAGTTGTTCGACCAAACCTGGTAGTGGCTATTCGGGCCGGTCCAATTGGCCGTGTTGTCCGATGTGTCGAAATTCAAGAGCCAGTAACCGACAGCCGCGTTCGTCAATACGAACTGAGCATAAAACGACATCCCCGCATTGGGCGTGATAGTGAACTGCTGCTGGGCTGCAAGCGAAACGTCGTTCGATCCGAACGTTACCGTCGTATTACTCACGACCGTTAGGCCGGTGTAGTTGCTGACAACGGTAACAAAATTCGGCTGGCCCGTCTGAAAGGGCGCGGCAGATGCCGCAGGCACAAGCCACAAAGTAGCGCAGATGCAAAGAAGCAGGACGAGATTTGCAGCCGTGGCTTTGATCCTGGATTTGCAGGATGTGGTCATATTTTTGGGGGTTAGTTGTTGGGTCTGTTTAAGCGCCTCGTAACGCGCCTTGAGCTTTGGTAATTTCCACTCTCCAGTCAGAGCGCGCCGTAAAGTCCTCTCATTGACCCCGAGCGTGATAGCGTCGGAACCAATGCCACGAAAGCGCCATTTCCGCTTGACGGTTTTGCAGGCTGCCTGTTTCATTATGGAACACGGGAACATAATTCCGTGCACCCGTCAAACAAAATCTTTCTTTTCCGCGCAGTCTAGTAATTCTTATGGTCGTGCCGCGAAAGAACCCAATCCCCGATAGGGAAGCAGCGATTTGCCGGAGGCTTATGGAATTCCGGAAAAATACGAAGCTTTCTCGGGTTGCCTTTGCCAGCGAGGCAGGCATTGATAGTTCGGCACTTTCCAGTATCGAACATCGCCGCTCACCCTTGAGATATGCTATCGCAAGAAAAATCTGCGAACGGTTTGGTGTAAATCAGCGTTGGCTCTTCGAAGGTGAATTGCCCATCAGCCCATATATTCACTTCGCGCCGGAACTTGAGAACGCAATTCCAAGCAATGCACTTTTCAGCAATGCCTACTTGCAACATTTGAAGAGGGGTGTCGAGCGGCAGTCGGCCTGGATCGCAGCGGGGGAAAAGGCCGGCATCCATGTTGAATTCAGTCCCGTAGCTCCGTTGCCAATGCAAGATTATCAACTGACGGTAAGCAAGGCCATCGCCGGAACTCTCGAATTAATCCCGCCCCATCTGTATTCAGAACTCACCAGCGATGTGGTCAGCGCCGTGGTCACTTTCCATGCCAGGCACAAAAAGGAGATTGAAAAATTCTTGCAGAGCAAACGCGGGAAGACTTAAATCCAGGCAAGGCATGAAAACAAAACTTCTCTGTGTGCTCTATGCGGCGCTCTTATCGGGCTGTTTCACTCCACAGCATATTGAACGCCTCACGCCGGAGCAAATTGCGCAACGATCCAAACTCAGCCGGGACCAGTTCCGAAAAAATACCGTGCTAGAGGGCATGAACTTGCAATTCGGCGAAATGGGAATCAATTCCTATGGGCTGTCGGCAACGAAATACGATGCTGATCCTTCGATTGATTATACAGTCTGGATGGCTACAAAGCGAAGTCCCCAAGAAGGTTGGGCATTCTGGCAGGATGCCCATGACCAAAACGGGAATGAATTGGTGCGGCCTGCCACTTCGAGACGAGTGGGCACTGATGCATTCACGTTGGAAGCCATTTCATTTTCAGTGACGCGGCAATGGCTTAATCAGGCCGCAACCAATGGTATCGTGATACGCATTGATGGCCAGCGCGCTCAGCAACAGCTTTCACTTCCCGCAAATTACGTCACTGGTTTTTTACTCAGTGCGGACAATGCCTTCCCCCTAAAATAGGTGTTGACAGTTTACACTTATTTTATCAAAGTCGGGATGTGACTAAAAAGCCGACACCGCGACTGGACACGCTTCTCGATTCAGTTCAGTCAATATGCGAAAAACGTTACGGTCGGAAATCGGAATTGGCACGTTTCCTTGGAGTGACACCCCAGTTTGTTCATAAGTGGGTGGTTGCCCGAGACAATGAGCCTGGGGGTGAAGTCACGCTTCAACTGCTCGAATGGGTCAGGGCAGAAGAAGACAAACAACAAAAAACCCTGCCGACGTGCAACCGCCAGCAGGGCCGTAAGACCCGGAAACCTCATCACGTGAATGAAAAAAGCAACCGAGTCCGCAAAAGGAAGTAGCAGGAAAAAGCCCATTCCACAAGGGCAAACCGCGTCCCTAAAAACACGGATTTTGGCATCCGAAGAATCCACACTTAGGTGTAATCAGGGACGTGATCTCAAGGTCGCGGTCCACCGCCGCCTAAAGTGGCTTCGAGAAAAACTGGACATTCCCATTAATGAAATGTCAACAGCGGTCAGGCAGTCCAATCGCCATTTTACCTCGAAGCCCGCGAACAATATCCCGCTAGTGGGAGCATTTCGCGTCTGCCAAAAGTGGAACGTTAACGCGCACTGGCTTTTGACCGGCCAGGGCGAACCGTTTCTAGGCAAGTCGTCCACTCCTGCTTGGGATGCCATGTGGAGCGAATTCACGAAGCTTGAGGTGTTGATCTTAAAGCTGCGGTCATTGGCGGAAACTCAGGGTCAACTTGGGGTGAACGTTGCAGATGATAGTCTTGACCAGAGCCTATCACGCATGTTCAACGGTATGCTGATACTCTCGATAGACCAGGGCAATGAACTGACTGAAACATTTAAGCGTGTCTTCGGAAAGTTGGTAGCCATGCACGGGGTTTTGCACGGGGTGTGACAATGAAAGGTAACACCTTCACAGGTCTGGGTATCGATCCTTTTTCGCACCCCAAAACCATGTTCCTTCCATCCCCAGGGAACGAGGCGATTATCGTCACCCGAGCCGGCAGCCGGTTCCGATCTAGGCGCAAGCGGTTCGGCGATCCACATGCCGCGCTGAATTGGTGCATCGCGAACGATGCCGCGCTGGTGTTTTGGAAGGCGCTGGCGTCGGCCAGCAATTAGCATGGCAGTCGTTATGGCCCGGTGGCGCAAGTCACCGGGCTTTTTTGTGCCCTGGCAGCGCCGCTGCGGACCAGCCGCGCCGCGCCCGCCGCCGGATCGCAGTGCCTGGTCAGCTATGCGCCAGGCGATTGCCCTCAAAAACCGTGAGTCTGATTTCCGCCGACCGGCTAAAAACACGAAAAGGCTCCGTCCAGATTAGCTCGGAATTGCTCCCCCTCCGTCCAAACGAGACAACTTTTCTTTGCGTTGTAAGTCGTTGATTCCGACAGTCCTAACCTGTCTTCACGCCTTATAACCCTTTTGAGACAACCTTTTCGCTGGCTCACATTTTTCGTAGCCATTCCACATTTTTCCACTTTCCTGTTGACAACAATGCCCACACTGTGTAAATACAATGTAAACACATTGCATGGGCGATTGAAATACATCCAAGTCAATTATGGAGTTCGACTGGCACAACCCGCCCTTCAATTTGGAAAGTTCTTTGACGCGACAGGAGATAGAGGAATCCTTCGAAGATCCTTTTGCGATTCGGCTCTTGCCGGACTCGCCCCGCTTCTCGGTTCAGGCACGGTTTTTCAACCTCGGCATGTCTGCCGGCGGGTCGGCGGTCTTCAGTATTTATCGGACCAACGGCAAGCAGGTTCGAATTATCCATGCCCGGCTCATGGAGCCGGAGGAACGGTTCTTTTATCAACGGAAAATGGATCAGACCCTGGCGCAATAGGGTAGAGATGGCGCGCTGCGCCGTCCGCGCCGGGGACGGAATGAATTTTGAGTTGGAATTTGAAAGACCGCTGACATTAATATCTCATGAACACGTTCACCAGTTGGGAAGAAGTGCCCATCTTCGACACCGAAAGGGCGGAAGCCGATTTCTGGTCGGAAAACCGCCCGGACCTCCGCTTGATGGAATCCGCCGTCGCCGGCGGCAGCGAAGCCGCCGAATCGGTCACCATCTCGCTGCGCATCGACCCGCGCATGCTCGCGCGCATCAAGCGCCTGGCCCGTTCCCGCTTCCTGAACTATCAAAGCATGATCAAACAATGGCTGAGCGAACGCATGGAACAGGAACTGCGCGAACGTTGAACCTATGAAGCTCAAACCAGGAATCGGGAAAAAAAGCCGGCTCATCAGGGCAGGGGAATGGTGCCCCTGCAAACTCCCACGCTCCACGCCTTTACCCCCGCCCGCCTTTACCCTGATCGAACTCCTCGTCGTTATCGCCATCATCGCGCTGCTCGCCGGCCTGGTGCTCGGCGGCGCCTCCATCGCCAGCGCCAGAATGAGGACCACCCGCGCCCAAGCCGAACTCGGCGCTTTGACCACGGCCATCGACGCCTACAAAGCCAAAAAAGGCTACTACCCGCCGTGCAACGTGTCGAATAATGTGGTTGTTACTACCAAGAGTTCCCTGTTTTACGAACTCACCGGCGTAATCAGTGCTTTGACAAACAACAACACCTCCTTTCACTCCCAGGTCTCGCAGGAGAATCTGACGTCTCTCCAGGTGCAGTTTTTCTTCGGCACCGGCGGCATTTTGAATTCGTCGCCAGACGCCACTGAAATTCAGAACTTTTTCACCTCCATGAGGAAGGATCAATATGGGTCGATTCTTATAAATCCGAATCAAAATCCGGGCCCGACTTATTCAGTGATGACGCTTTCGGTCCATGGGCCCAAAGATTTGACCGCGGGCGTGACGGGATCGCAGATATTCAATTTCTGGCATTACGTCTCGCCCAACGATGTGCGGCCGCCCCAGCATAATCCTGACACCTACGACCTCTGGACGGACATCCTCATCGCCGGCAAGACCAACCGCATTTCCAACTGGAGTAAAGAGCCGCAAATCGTCAACGACTGGCAGGACTGAAACCACCACCTCCGACCCAACCCCAGCTCAAGCCTATGCGCAAAATATTTTCCAAGTTTTCTCAACCCCTGCGCGTCCGCTGGTCCGAACGCGCCTGGACGCCCCGCATTATCCTTGGCCGCCGGGGCGCGGACATTCCGGTTCGCTTGAATGCGTGTCCGCAAAAGGCGGACAGAAATGTCCTCGCCCCGCCTCGCCCCTGGTCCACCGCTTCGTGCCTGATCCGTCTGCCCAACTCCGCCAACCTGCTTGCAAAACACCCCATGAAAAAGCCATCTTGCCGTTCCATTCGTCCCCTGCGCGGTTTCACGCTCATCGAACTCCTCGTGGTGATCAGCATCATCGCCATCCTTGCGGGCCTGCTGCTGCCTACCTTGGCCGGCGCCAAAAAGCGCGCCCAGGTCGGCCGCGCCCAGGTCGAGATCAATGACATCGTCTCCGCCATTCACCAATACGAGGCCACCTACAGCCGCTTCCCTGCGTCGAGCGGCAACAATAACACCGCCGCTGCTTCGGTTGCGAATGACACGGCGTGTCCTGACTTCACGTTTGGGACCGTAACGCTGGCAGGCACCAACCTGCAGAACAAGGCGCACATAGCCCTGCCCTCGGTGATCACGCCCCATGGCGGCAGCCAAAGCGCTGGTGGCTATCAGAACTCCAACGCCGAAGTGATGGGTATCCTTCTGGATCGCGTTGCGTATAACGACACCACTCCCTCCGTCAATGTGAACCATGCCAGGAACCCGCAGCAAGTCGTCTTCCTGCACGCGAAGGAGGTCAGCGATGCCAACGATCCCACGGCTCCCGGCGTCGGCGCCGACGGCGTCTATCGCGATCCCTGGGGCAATCCATACATCATCACTCTGGACATGGATTCCGACAATAAATGCCGGGATGGATTTTACTGCCAGAAGAATGTTTCCCAGCAAACTGGTTCTACCGGATACAACGGGCTGTCCAATTCGGACACGGCAAACCCCAACAGCGACAAATTCGACTGCAACGCCACTGTCATGGTTTGGTCCTTCGGTCCGGATGGAAAGATTGATCCTACCGGTTCGAAGGCTAACCAGGGCCCCAACAAAGACAACGTTCGTAGCTGGTAGGAGCAAGTCGTATGCGGACCCGTCTGCAAAAAAATTCGCCCGCCGCCTCAGCGGCTTCCCTTCTCCATCGTTCCATCCAATGGGGAGAGGGCCGGAGCGACTTTGCGGCTCTTGGGATTTGGATCCTGGAGTTTTTCTGGAGCTTGGCGTTTGGAGTTTGGTGTTTCGTCCACAGACTTCCTGAAAATCAGAAATCAGAAATCAAAAGTCAGAAATCCTCCCTCGCGTCCGCTTTCACCCTGATCGAACTCCTTGTCGTCATCGGCATCATCGGCCTGCTCGCGGCCATGCTCATGCCTGTCTTTTCCAAAGGCGCTCTCGAAGCCAAAAAGAAAACCACCAAAGTCGAGATGAGAAGCCTCGAAGTCGCCATTACCAGTTACGACGTTACTTACAGTCGTTTCCCTGCCAAAGCCACCGGCGCATCCGATCTCACTTTCGGTTACGCGAGCGCCGTTGCGGGCGTCCCGGCCAATTCCGAAGTCATGGTCATCCTCATGGACATTCCCACCGGCGTGAACATCAATCACGCGATGAATCCCAGCGGGGCAACCACATTTCCCGTCCATCAAGTTAGCGATACCAATTCCCCCGGCCTGAGCACCATCGATTACCAACTGCGCGACCCCTGGGGCCATCCCTATGTCATCACCATGGATCTCGACGGTGACAAACGTTGCCGCGACGCCTTTTACAGCACCGCCGTTTCCCGCTTTCCCGGCAGCCAGGGCCCGGGGCCGGGTTACAACGGTTTGGTTGACCATGGCAACGGTTTCGAACTCGACGCCCCCGTCATGATCTGGTCCCTCGGTCCCGACGGCAAGTACGACGACAGTACGACCGCCAAAGCCAACGCCGGTGCGAACAAAGACAACATTCTAAGCTGGCAGTAACCATGCGCACCACCAATCCCAGTATTTGCCGATACGTGTTCAGTGCCGGTGGTAAAAACACCAACCACCAACCACCAAGCTCCAGAGAAACACCAAGCTCCAACCTCCAAAGCGGCTTCGCGGCTCCTGGAACTTGGAACTTGGAGCTTTTCTGGAGCTTGGTGGTTGGCGGTTGGTGCTTCGCGAATGGGCGCCCTCACAATCAAAGATCTTCTCGCACTCCGCACCCGAAAGCTTTCACGTTGCTCGAGCTTCTTGTCGTCATCGTCATCCTCGGCCTCCTCGCCGCCATCGGCATCCCGGCGATTCGCGGCATGAGCAAATCCAACTCCATGGCCGCCGCTGACCGCCAGATGCTCGACGATCTGGCCTACGCCCGTCAGCGCGCGATTGCCGACCATACCACTGTCTATGTCGTGTTCATCCCGCCGTGGATCATTGATCAGAGTCAATTTCCCGTGACGGATCCAATCCTGGGTCCGGCCATCACGCGCCTTTATGGCGGCCAATACACGACTTACGCCCTGCTCAGCCTGCGCATGATTGGCGACCAGCCGGGACGCTCCACCCCGAGATATTTGACCTCGTGGCGGACGCTGCCCGAGGGAGTCTTCATTCATTCCAACAAATTCCTCATCGATTTCCGCACCCCGCTTTACCCGTATGAGGTCACTAATTTCCCCACCATGAATTTTCCGTTTCCGTTCGTGACGAACAACGCCGTTCCACCATACGCCACGCCCGGCGGGGTTTCGCCCGTTCTCCCGTATGTTGCCTTTGATTATCTCGGGCACCTGATCAGCCAGCGGGATGAAACCATCCCCCTGGTGCACGGCAGCATTTTTTACGCGCGCGCTGCCAACGGGGACTTCATCAACCAGCCTCCCGACGTCCTGGAAAAGCCCGGGACCAACACGGTTTACAGCGCCAATTATCCCAGCAACTCCTTCAATCAGATCCACATCGACTGGCTGACCGGCCGCGCCCGCGTCGAAAAACTTGAAATCCAATGAAAACGAGGCCAGAGGAACAATCCAAAGTCCCCCCTTCGTGCGGAAGCTCCGGCGTGGCGAGCCAAAGTCCAAAGTCCAAAGTCTCGCGGACCGGATTGGGCAATGAGGCAGGGCAAAAGAACGGGGGCAAAAGAATATTCGGCTCCATTCAGGCTTTTACCATGATCGAAATCGCCCTTTGCCTGGCCATCATTGGCTTCGCCCTGGTCGCGATCATCGGTGTCCTCCCCACCGGCCTTTCCGTCCAGAAAGACAACCGCGAGGAAACCATCATCAACTACGAAGCCAACTTCCTCATGGACGCCATCCGCAGCGGCGCCCAGGGCCAGGATGACCTGACCAATTACGTCATCTGCATCACGAACATCGCCACCACTTATCGGATCAATGGCAACGTGACCAATGTGTCGGGCAATCCCGCCTTTTACACCTTTCAAAACGACACGGCGCCGAATGCTACAGACCTCAACGGCACTTTTGTCCGCACCAATTTTTTAAGCGTTGGGTCACACATCGTCGGTCTGTTGACGACTCCCAAATACATTGCAATCAACGGCGGCTTCATCAGCAATTACATTAGCGCGGATTTCCGCGGCATCAGCGGACCCGCCGTGGACCAGGGAACCAGCCAGGACTCGAAGGACTTTGCCTTTCGTTATCGCGTCGAGCCGGAGCTTGTGCAGTACGGCGACAGCTATGGTGGCGCCACCGGACACGATTTTTCATGGACAAATCTCACCGCGCCCAATTTGACTGCATACGAGTTCGCGTGGCGGTCCAACAATTTCCTTCTTGCCGCCAACCTCCAGGCCAACCTGAGCGAGCTTAGGCTCCGTTTCCGTTGGCCGGTTTTGGCCAATGGCAAAACCGGCACCGGCCGGCAGGTGTTCCGGACCGCCGTCGGCGGTTCGATTGCCAAACAGTCTGTTCCGGCCAAAGGTCAAAATATCACCCTCTGGTTTGCGCAGCCGCAAGGCTATGCGACTACAAACGCCGCCGCTTTTTAGAGACGTAATCACTGAATGAACTTTCCAACACCCATCGGCGTCTCGCCCGCCTGTCCCCAATCCCAAAGGGATTGCGTCCTCCAGCCCAGGGTTGCGAGGCACAAGCTACCTGGGGAAGACGGCGCCGGGAGAATCGGCAACCCCAAAGGGGTTGTGACCTCTGCCGGGCTCAGAGCTTTTTCCCTCATCGAAATCCTCGTCGTCGTCGCCCTGCTCGCCGTGATCATCCTCGGTCTGGTCGCGATGTTCCATCAGACGCAAAGGGCCTTGTTGGGCAGCACCACCCAGTCGGATATTCTCGAAGCAGGCCGCGCCACCGCCGATCTTCTCGCCAGGGATTTGGAGCAGATGACTCCCTGCAATTCCACCAATCCCAACGCTTGGAATTTCTATGCTCAGCTCGAGTTGCAAAACAACAATCCCAACACGCCCGCCGTTTTGTTGCAGCCGTTGCTTGGCGCCAATGATTACCAGACGAACGTCATGCAAATCTTGTTCTTCGTGAGCTGCTATAACCAGCACTGGTCCGCCACTGGGTATGCGCTGGATCGGCCCGACTTGGGCGTCGCCAGTTTATACCGGACTAATTTTGATCTCAGTACCAATTATGTGCGGGCCTACGGTGTTTCCAATGTTGCCGCAATTCCCCAGGCTTTGACCGACTTCAATAATCTGGTGGGCGCAGCCATGTTGAACAAAACCGTGCCGTCGAACTTCAGCCGCATCGCGGACGGTGTCATGCACTTGCGCGTGCGCGCCTACGGCACGAGCGGCGTGCTGGTTCCATTAATGAACCCGGCTCCACGCGCGCTCAGGCTGAACAGCCTCAATCTTGGCACAGCCAACATGGGAGCGCAGCTTGACCCTCCGTTCTCCAGCTCTGTTTATACCGGAGACTACGATTATTCATTCAATAGCAACGCCGTTCCCGCCGCGGTTGAACTTGAACTGGGGATACTGGAGCCGCGCACCTTCGAACGATTCAAAGCCTTGACCAACAACCTCACCGCCGCTGTAACGTGGCTCACCCGGACGAACCGCGCCGCCCAGGTCCACCTGTTCCGCCAGCGCATTCCCATCCGCAACGTCGATCCTTCCGCTTATCAAGGCCCATGAAAAGTCGTTCAAACCGCGGCCAGCCCGCAATTTTACAGCACAGGCGCACGCCAGGTGGCAGCCAAATGGTTCCCCGTCTCCTGGGGGAGAGGGCCGGGGTGAGGGCGAGCATCCACCAGCGGAACGCCGGCGTCGCCCTCGTCATCACGCTGATCTTTCTCGCCGTCATTACCTTCATGGCGGTGACCTTCCTGGTTGTGACCCGGCGTGAGCGTGAGCGGTCAATCACCCAGACCAGCCAGAGCGATGCCAAATTCGGTGCCGACGTTGCCTTGGAGCACGCCAAGGCCCAGATGATCGCCTCCATGCTGGCCCGGAACAACAGCTACGATCTCGGCCTGTTCGTCTCCACGAACTATATCAATGCCAATGTCTATGGCACCAATGGCGCGCTAATCCGGGCGGGCGGGTTCGACCCCACGCTGGGGAACGCCTTCCCGGACAACATCACAAATGTCAGCTACACTTATCTGGGTGGCGGGCAGGTGGCCGGCAAGGACATCCCTAAACTGATGTCCAACCTCCGCATCCTTCCCCGCGTCCCCGTTTATGTCAGCACGAACCGCAACCCCGCGTTCCCCCCCGACTTCCGCTTCTATCTCGACCTGAACCGCAACGGCGTCTATGACACCAACGGTTTCGGCTTCCAATACTCGAACAACGTTCCCATCGTCGTGGGCGGCGTGCCATTGATGGCGAACTACGTGGGCGACCCCGAGTGGATTGGAATTCTTAACCATCCCGAGCTGAGCCACTCCGCCAGCAACCTGTTCATCGCCCGCTATGCCTATATCGCCATCCCCATCGGCAATACGCTCGACCTTAACTATATCCATAACCAGGCCAAGCAGCCCAGTCGATTGCGGGACGGCTTTTTGCGCAACGAAGGATTCGGTTCCTGGGAGTTGAACTTGGCGGGCTTTTTGCACTATCTCAACCCTGACACTTGGACGTACACTTACGCCAACGCCGATCTCAATACCATCAACACGCTGGGTCCCAGCAGTGGCACGGCGTTCCAGGATGCCACCAGCTTTCTCATCTATCGTTACACTACCCGCACACCCAATGGGAACTGGCCAAACCTGGCCAACTTCAATTTGATTTACGGAAAGCCGGGCTTCAACGCCTTCCCTTTCGATTACATTGACGTTTATTCCCAGGGTCCGCTATGGACAACGGCGCACTCGCCGACCAATTATCCCGTAACACGAGCAGTGCTCAATACCGCGTGGTCCGGGGCGGACAACCCGCTGCACTTTTTTTCCCATCAGGATTTGTTCAATTTCACGAACTCAGTGCCCAATAACCTGTTCCTGGGCCAGGTTAACCCGAGCAGCCCGTCGAACTTCGTGGATCGCCTCAACGCCCTGAGCTTTAACACAAATAATTCCGACCAGCGGTACACGTTTTACAAGCTCCTGTCGCAGGCGGCCTTCGAGTCCGCTCCCGAGACTAACAACAAGATCAACCTGAATTACGCCAGCCTCGGTGGCACCAGTGCCGGCAGCTACACTCCGTGGGTGCCGGTGCAGTTTTTTACCAACGCCGCCACCCGGTTGTTGCAAACTCTTGGCCCGCCATATCCCACCAATCTAAGCACTGCGTTCATTCCAGTCTGGCCCACCAACGTCAGCCTGTATGATTCGGCTGTGCACCGGATGCTTCAGGTCGCCGCAAACATCTATGATGCGACTACCAACCGGCATTTTCGCAGTAGCACCACGAATTTCTATCCTTCGGTGTTTCGGCCCACCTTCGGCCGGACCAACCTCACGGTCGGCACATCCAATGTCAATGTCGTTTACATTAGCGGGTACGAGGAGGTTACAAACTTGACCAGCGTAATTGATCCCTATTGGTTGGCCAAACCTCTATCTCTGCCCGAGGATATCAACCAATTGCAGAACAACACAGCCACCAATCATGCAAATATTTATGGGGTTCCCTGGATTGTAGGCGCGAAAAAAGGATTGCCCAACTTCAACCAATTTGGGTTCCAAAGCATGTCTCATATCACACGTCGGCTCAACATCGACAAGACGCGCAGTGTAACCAACCGTAAGTTGTGGACGACAAACCAGATGTATGTCATCGGGGTTTCGAACACTTTGGCGCTGGATGCTTGGAATTCGTACTCCGCTGCTTATCCGAGAAGTCTGAATTTGAGCGCTAACGATGACCTCAGGATGACTTTCAGCGTGTTTAACAGCAACGCCATTCCTGGCTCCACCCCCATCTATACGACGAGTTTGGCTGTCCTCCAGCCTTTGGGCCCGAACCAGTCTTACTTTAGCCCGGTTACTAATATGGCTCCTGGCGCTTGGGCTGGGTTTAGGGGTTCTTCGACTCCGGGGAATAACAATCCGAGCTTTCAGTCATACAGGAGCAATGTGGTGTTCATTCCGGATATGCAATATAGTGTCAGCGGTCAAAGGCTGATTCCAACTAATTCCAGCCTCGCGCAATTCGAACCTCTTGGAACAACTGTTCCTCACTTCGTTTTGGGCGTGACGAATCGGCTGAGGATGGTGATACTGGATAACACAGACGGCGGTGACATCCGTGTTCTCGACTATGTGCAATTCGGCGGGGCAGATAGCAGTTCAATGGATAGCACGCGTGACTTGACCGCAGAATTAACTACATATAACCCAGATCCTACGGGATCCTGGGACCAGAGGTCTGCTCGGGGAATTCCTTATGGTCCAAATAATCAGTTACAAATATCACTGGGCAATACCAACGTGAGTCCAACCGACTGGAATAATGCTCAGATTCATCAAGCCGGCGCGCAAAGTATGGCTAACGCCATAGCTGGATTCAGCACTTGGTGGAGCAGTACAACTCCGACAAATTTGGTTCAAGAGGTTCCCTTTACTCCAACGGCTCAGTATTATCAAGCTTGGGCTTGGCAGGCAAACGATCCATTGGTCCACTATACGCTGAGGGATATAAATATCCCTGCGAACCAGAACAATCCTCCAGTTCGCATCGTACCTCCTGATGGACCTAGCTCGCAAGGACCCCTTTTGGGACAAGTTGGCGTTGTTACCAGTCACTACCATCCGTGGAACTACAACCCAAACTCAACCACGGACCCGGGGCTCACGGATATGACCCTTAAAGATCCGCTGGCCGTAAATTCTGACGCTTGGGACTTCCCCACAAATAAGTTCGCGAGCATTGGTCAATTGGGTCGGGTTCATCGCGGAACTCCATGGCAAACCATTTATCTCAAAGCACAAACAAATACGGTGCCCAAGTGGGAAAGCTGGACGCTCAATACCAACTTCTTGAACCGCGCCGCCACCCAACCCACGAACGATTGGAAAATTCTTGATCTATTCACCGTGGCTCCGAACGACAATGCCACGCGTGGCCGCTTGTCCATCAACCAATCCGGAATGGCGGCATGGGCGGCAGTTCTGGATGGTGTCGTTACGCTAGTTCCAACGAATATCGCACCTGGCTACGTGCCGCTGGTGATCGATCCGAATTCTAATGATCCGCAGTTCCAAACAATAGTGAATGGCATCAACCGGCAGCGCGCTACTTATCCGGGCGGGGTATTTACGAATTTGGGAGACATCCTTTCAGTGCCTGAACTTACGACGGCATCACCTTTCCTTACTAACGCTATTGGACCGAATGCAATCAGCGATGCCGTTTACGAACGCCTCCCCCAACAAATCCTCTCGCTGCTGAAAGTCGGCGAGCCGCGTTATCTCATCTATTGTTACGGGCAGTCGCTGAAGCCGGCGGATCATTCCGTTTTTCAAGGCGCTGGCCCTTCCTTCGGCATCGTCACCAATTACCAGGTCACGGGCGAGGTCGTGACGCGCGCGGTCGTGCGGGTCGTGGATCAAACCCGGCCGCTTCCGACGCTGCCCAACCAGCCGCTGAATTTGCCGCAGCGCCAGCCGCAAATCGTGGTGGAAAGTTTCAACGTGCTGCCACCCGAGTAGAGTCGTTATTTGGAACCGAGCTTAACCTGAGCTATTATATGCCCGAAATCAAAAGCACTCCTGCGATGATGACGAGCCTGATCGAAATCTGAACTGATCTCTCAAGTCGTACCCGAAAACTCTGAAGTAAATGCATAAAAGACTTTTGTTCTGGCTGTCCATTGGCCTGCTCTGCGTGGGGGGATTTATTTATTTCCGGCACTCAAACGCCCCCGGTGCCGCTTCCGAATCGCGCTCGTCCTCGTCGTCGTTCACGTCCTCGGCCGGTCAGCCGGCGCACTCTTCACCCCAACCTTCTGCCCTTGGAACGGCGAAGGCGCAAACCGCCGCCAGCCAGACCGCCACGAATGCCGTCGCAACCTCCACCACCAACAAGGTCCAGGGCCGGCTGGCGTATCGTTTGAGCAACACGGCGCAAAGCGTGCGGCAACTGGCCCACAGTGAGCACGCGCTTTTATTGGCCAATGCGTTGATTGACACCACCCGGCAGCCCCTGGGGCTCCCGGTCCCGGCCTCGTTGCAGGCGGCCCCGGACAATGGGGCCTATGTGGTGCAGGCCAATGGGCCGGTGGACGCGGCCTTTCGGGCGCGCCTGGGCCAGGCGGGCGCGGTCATTGTTTCGTATATTCCCAACAACGCCTATTTGGTGCGGGTGTCGGCGGCGGGCGCCCAACAACTGGCCGGG
>Ga0070741_10009191_pt1 | contig 19352 bp, 21 predicted proteins | sample Coa_R1_4_FD_66440 | JGI IMG/M metagenome (GOLD analysis project Ga0070741, IMG submission 66440) | Surface soil microbial communities from Centralia Pennsylvania, which are recovering from an underground coalmine fire - Coalmine... | ecosystem: Environmental > Terrestrial > Soil > Unclassified ...
CAGGCCGGGGGAGAAACAGTCCACCCCAACCCCTCCCTGACCGCCGGCTCGTGGTATATTGATCGGGCAATATGACTCAAATGCTGCTTTGCGGGGCCGGACATTGGCGTTGCGACAACTGGTTTTACATGCCGGTATGTCGCCGGCGCACGAGATTGCGCTCAAAATGATTTCACGGCCCGTGCGCGTCAAGCGTCGGGCCGGTCTTGTTTTGGCAATCTCCGTCTATCCCTGCTTTGCGCAGACCGAAAAACCATGGCTCAGACCGATGTATTACTGCTAAACAGCAATTACGAGCCGCTGCATGTGTGCTCGCTCGTCCGCGCCGTCGGGCTCATGCTGAAAGGAAAAGTCGAGGTGCTGCATCAAAACGGCCACGTGATCACAACCTCGATGTCCGAATTCCGCGCACCGTCCGTCATTCGGCTTAGGTATCACATCAAGCGTCCAATGCCGGAACTCAGGCTTTCGCGGCACGCGATCCTCGCGCGCGACAACTACGTGTGCCAATACTGCGGTTCGGGAAAAGATCTGACCATTGATCATGTCATCCCGCGCTGGCGGGGCGGCCGCCACACATGGGATAACGTCGTGGCCTGCTGCCGAAAATGCAACCTGAAAAAAGGCGAGAAAACCCCTGCCCAAGCGCGCATGGTTTTGGCAAGGCAGCCAAAACGGCCGTCCTATGTGCCGTTCATCTCTCTCCCGCACTACGTGAAAGCCAAAGAGAAGCACGAATGGCTTCAATACCTTCCGAACTTCGAAGGCGTTTCGTCAAGAGCCTGATTACAAAAACTCGATGCAACTGAATTTCACCGATCAAGAACGACGGTTCCTGGAAGACGTCCGCGAATTCTGTGACCAGCAAGTAGCGCCGTGCAGCCGGGCTTGGGAACAGTCCACCTTTCCCGAAGACATCTGGAAAAAAACTGCCGCCATTGGAATTACAAACTGCGTTTTGGCCGAAAACCTTGGAGGCAAAGGCTTCTCGTGCGCGACCTATGCCGAAATGTGCCGAATCATCGCCCAAGCCGATCCCGCACTCAGCATGAACGTTGCCGCCATCAACGCGCTTTGCGTGGCGCACTTCGAACATTTCGCCAGCCAAGAGCAGCGGGACAAATACCTCCCGGGAGTTCTCAGCGGCGACATCCCGCTCGCATGGGGCCTCACCGAACCCGATGCCGGCTCCGACGCCAGGCGCGTAAAAACTGCCGCAGTCCCGATTCCCGACCGCCCAGGCTTCTATCGCCTGAACGGCGAAAAGATGTTCATTACCAACGGCGGATTCGCAAAACTTTTCATCATCATCGCAAGGCTCGATGCCGAAAACCTCAGCGCATTCCTCATGGAAAAAGATCAGCCAGGTTTCGAAGACCTGGGAAGAATCCCCACAATCGGAGTGCGCGCTTCCTACACGTTGCGCTTCAAAATGAATGACGCCATCGGCTGGCACACTCCCGGCAGCTTTGAACAGGTAACCGGCCTTTTGTATCGCGGCCGCGTGGGCATTGCGGCAATGGCGCTTGGCATCGCCGAAAAAGCACTTGAGCTCGGTATCGAATATGCCAAACAACGCGAACAGTTCGGGAAGCCACTTGCCCAAATGCAATCTGTGCAAAACATGATCGCCGACAGCGCGATGCAAGTAGAAGCCGCCCGCCTGCTGACCCATCGCGCCGCCTGGATGTTCGACCAAAACATGCCGATCGTCAAAGAAGCGTCTTACGCAAAACTGTTCGCAAGCGAAACAGCGCGCGATGTGTGCAACCGAATGCTCCAGATTCACGGCGGAAGGGGAATGACGTTTGACTATCTGATCGAGAAACTTTGGCGCGACGCCAAACTCACCGAAATCGGAGAAGGAGCCAGCGAAATTCAGCGGCTGATTATCGCAAAACAGCTCCTACGATAACTCTTTTTTCTTATACGCATCGTAGAATCCGTACGCGAAAGCGATCACTCCCACCAGCGCAGTCCATGGCACGATGAACTTCACCGTAGACAAAACCACCTCCAAAACCCAAATGATCGCCGATACCGCAAAAACGTACAGTCCCATCCGCGATATCGGATTCAGTTTCGGCCGCTTCGGCTCTTGATCGCTCACTGCCCTCACAGTATACGCTCCGAAGGTAAAATTCAACTATGGCGATGACTTCGATCGACCTGACGCTCACAGCCCAAAAGCAGCAGATCGGCGAGCCCTGGATCTGGCGCCTCAGCCGCGACTTCAACGTGAAGGTTTATATCAGGCGGGCGAACGTGGATCCCGATTTCGGCTGGATTGAAATCACACTCGAAGGACCGCTCGAAGAAGTCCAGCGCGCCACCGCATGGCTCCACACCACGGGCCTTCACGTTGACCCCGTACAGCGATCCGTCGGCGCATAAGTGCACTCCGATCCGAATCTTCAACCCTACCTTCCCGAGGATTTCGATCAGTTTTGGGAACGCGTTTCCGACGAAGCGGCAAAGTCAAGGCTCGACTACGCACGCAAAACCCAAACAGCCCACGAACTCCCCGGTTTCCGCATCGAACTGATCGAATTTCGAGACGTGTCCGGCGGCAGGCTTCAAGGCTGGATCGCCATCCCCCGCGAGCGCTCCGTCCGCGCACCCGCATTCCTCTGGCTCCCGCCCTATGGGCGCGAATCAAGCCTGCCGGATGAATACTCCACCAGGTTAGGCATGGTCAGCATGAGTTTCAATTTTCACGGCTATTCGGCCTTTTACAAAACACCCTATTCGCCGTCAGAAGGCTACTTTGCCCAAGGAGTCGAAGACCCGAACACCTGGGTGTTCAAAACCATGACCCAAAACGCGCTGATCGCCGCTCGCGTTTTACAGGCCCAGATCGAGGCCGACGAGGATCGCATCGCAGCCGCCGGCCTAAGCCAAGGCGGGGGCATGGCGATCTGGATCGGCGCGCATTCGAAGGTCATCAGGTGTGTCGCCGCCGATCTGCCTTTTCTCTCGTGCATGCCGTACGTGTTTTCCAAGCCGGTCTATCGCTACCCGCTGAAAGAGGTCACCGACTACGCCGCCCAAATCCCTCTCGGCATGGAGCGGGCCGCTTACACGATGAGCTACTTCGACACCGTGAACCACGCCGCCCGGCTCGCCAAGCCCAGCCTGGTCAGTTATGGGCTGAAAGACCCCGCATGCCGCCCCGAAACCGTCAGGGCCGTCTATGAGGCGATTTCAGCCCCGAAACGGCTCATCGAATACCAAGGGGGCCACGACTGGGACGAAGGCATGATCGCCACAAATCGCGATTGGATGCTCGAAAAAATGAACGGAATGCGCCCCTAAGCCGTCTACAAGGGCGGATCAGGAAATCTCCGAAAGACCGGCGCGGCCGAACGACAATCTGGCGAACTCCCCCAAGAGCCAAGTCAGAGCAGCAATCTCCCCTCAGCGGGAACGGCTCTCTTCGTTCGAGAATCGCGCCGGTTGCTCTTTTGGGCCCTCGGTGCAGTAAATTCCTCACTCGCATGCCGCAGGATGAAACCCACGACTGGGAGTTTGAAACGATCTGCCAACACGCCGGAGAAGACTATTCGCACCTGGGCGCCGTCGTCCCTCCCCTGTTTCAGAACTCCCTCTTCACCTACAAATCTGCCGAACAGTTCCACAGCCGAATTCAAAACTGGGAGAGCTGGGACTACACCCGCGTCAACAACCCGACGCTCGAAGTTGCGCAGCAGAAAATCGCCGGCCTGGAACGCACCGAACTTTGCCGGCTTACCGGAAGCGGAATGGCCGCCATCAGCGCGGCAGTGATGAACGCAGCCCACGCCGGCGATCACGTCATCTGCACCACCGCCGCCTACGGTCCCACAATCGCCTTGCTGAGAGACTATCTGCCGCAGTTTGGCGTTCAGACCACGTTTGTAGACGGTACCGATCTCGATCAGATCGAGCACGCGATTCAACCCAACACCAAACTCATCTACATGGAAACTCCCGGCACGTTCTTCTTCGATATCCAAGATATCGAAGCGATCTGCAGTTTGGCCAGATCCCGCGGCATTCTAACCGCACTCGATAACAGCTGCGCAACGCCTTATTTTCAAAAGCCCGCAACCCTCGGGGTTGATTACGTTGTGCACACCGTTACCAAATACCTGGGAGGACACAGCGACGTCGTAGCAGGCGCGGTTTGCGGATCAAGAGATCGCATCCGCGATCTCATTTGGAAAGAGGGCCTCATTCTTGGAGCGGTGTGCGATCCGTTCGCCGGCTGGCTCATCACCCGGTCTCTCCGCACTCTCGCACTACGAATGGAACGGCATCAATCGAGCGCGCTTCAAGTGGCGAAGATGCTCGCATCCCACCCGAAAGTCGAGCGCGTGTACTACCCGGGCCTCGAATCCCACCCCGGATATGCCATCGTGAAAAAACAGATGACCGGAACCAGCGGGCTGCTCTCGTTCACCCCCAAATTCCAACAAAAGGAGAAAGTTTTCCAGTTTTGCGAGAATCTGCGGCTGTTTCAGATCGGATGCTCTTGGGGCGGTCACGAAAGCCTCGCCATTCCGGTTACCGCCGAGCCGCGGTCAACGCAGTGGCATGTGCGCATGTCCATCGGCCTCGAAAATGTGAACGATTTGATGACCGATATCTGCGAGCAGTTGGATCGCTGCTGACCTAAGCGTCGTCTACCGTAACCCGAATTCCGATGCGCGAAATTACCGACGCGACCTTTTTGCACTCATCCCTATCGCCATGGTGCACCACGCTCTTGCCCAAATGGTGCACTTCCCAAGTTTCCATATACGCTTCTTCCACGCTGCAGCCCGTCGCCAACTGCAATATCTCCATCACTTCTTCGAATGTGTTGTAATCGTTGTCATACACAACCACAACCGAACCACCGTTTCCTATGTCGGTGTCGGCAATTTCGGGACGTTCGACCGTAACCGTTCCAGGTGCACTCATCGTTTTCAATCGCATCTGCGGTTCAATCCCATTCGGGTTGAACCAGTGTGCGCACTCCGATCTGTGATACGATGGCTGCAACAGCGCAACACGCCACTTGCGTACCAAAATGAATGTTCGCTTTGCCGTAATGATCCGCTTCCCAAGTTTCCATGTACGCTTCCTGCAGCGAACACCCGGTTGCGCGCATTATCGCCAGAACCACTTCGTCGAAACTGTTGGTGTCGTTGTTGAAAATCACCGTGGCGTATCGGCCTGTGTATCCGGCATCCGCCTCGACCACTTCAGGGGCTGTTTCTATCGTCGGCATTGCTGTTGCTCCCAGCACAACAATATAGCAAACTTGCCCCAAAAATGCCAAGCATCATCGCCAAAAATCCCGCCACATAAGGGGAAGGCCGGTACTCCAGTACGCCGTTCCCCGCGTCTTTCCAGCCCATCCGGCTCAGGTCGGTGATGTCCGGCGAAGAGCCCGGCGCATACCGAATCTCCGAAAACCGATGCTCCAACTCGTTCGGCGCTGGGTTTGGCACTTCGAGCAGCATCCAGCCAGCCCCCCGATAACGCACCGGCAGACCGAAATCTTGACTCGCGATCAGATACTTCACTCCGACTGCAGCCAGCCGATGGAGATCAAAACCCGACTTCAGAAACTGCATATTTCCGTTCACCAGCGGCGCGCTGTCTTTTCCGTTAATATCATCCAACCGCTTCTTCAACGGAATCGGAATAATCGAGTCATAACCGGTGATTTCTCGAATCCGATATGGCAGCAGGCTGTTCGGCGGCGCAATGAGATGAGGAGCAGGCGTAAAGAAACTCCATTCGTCGTTCAACACCGCAACGGTCGCATCGCCGATCGCCTCGCGGCCCGGAAACGGTTTGCTAAACTCGCCGCGATCCGAGCCCGGATTCATCTCGAAATGCGCCGCCGCAGGCACGATGATCCCAAGCGCAAACACAATCGCATTCAAACTTCCTGAATATCTTCGCGACACGTTCGCAGCTGCCGCCAACAAGCTCCCGATCAGAAACACCAAAATGAACGCAACCGATTTCGCGTTGGCACGCACGTAAAGATCGCCTTCCACGCCAAGCGGATTTGCCGCCAAAAACCACCACGCCCAAACCGCCAACACACCCGCCGCCGCGCACGGCGCAACGATGCTCAGCCAGTTCGGACGTTCGTCGCCGCGCGATATGCCCAATCCCGCCATGCACGAAACCGCAACAGCAAACAAAACCGCCGCCCTTCCAGGCGAACCGGTTGACGCCCAGCCCGGGACATAAAAGTACATCGCTTTCGCAACGAACGAACCGATCGCGATCAAAACCGCAAGAACGGCCAACACTCCCAAAAACATCGCCGCGCCGCGCGTCCTGCGTCGGCACAACGACAGAACCGCAAGCGCGATTGCAACCGGACCTACATAAAACGCCATCTCGGCATAATGCCGGCCATGATCCACTCTCGCAAGCCAGTACGATGTCGCGCCGTCATCGGTCGGCTCGTTCGGCATTCCAAACTGCTGCGGAGAAACCATTACGCTCAGATAGTTCACCGGGATCGCTTGATGAGAATAAAGCGTCCAGTTCCTTTCCGTGGGGGCTTGTGCTCGATGCCCGCTCCTTCCGTTTTGAATCGAAGCCGCCAGCTGCGGTGAAGCGATGCACACTGCCAACACAAGGCTGAGAACACACACCCCAAGTCCGCGAAGATTTCGGACAGACACGCACCGCCACAGCGCAAGAAGCGCGCATGCAAGCAGGCCGTAAACCGCAATCTGCAAATGCCCCGCAAGCAGCATCAAAGAGCCGCACACGCCGAGCATCGCCGCATCTTTCCAAACTGCTCGGCTCATCACACGGTCAACATAAAGAAGACACCACGGAATCCACGCCGCCGTCATTCCGACGCTCGGCAGTTGAACCCACGCAATCATAAACGCGCTCAACAAAAACGTGCATCCAGCAAGCACACCGCCGAAACTTGAACCGCCAAACTGCCTGACCAAGCAGTACATCCCCGCACCCGCAATCAACAGGTGAAGCCAGCACGAAAACGACAAAAGAGACTCCGCACCAAAAGGCGTCAGCGACCACAGCCAATGCAAAGGATAAAGCGGTGCCGACTGCGAGTTCGCCATCAACGGAGTCCCGCCGAACGTGTACGGGTTCCACAGAGGCACCTCGCCTTTTCGCATCGCTTCGAGCACCAGATCGCGCCAAGGCAGGAACTGAAGCGCGCCGTCTATCTGCAAAATGTCCCAACCCGCAGGAGGTCCGTTCCACGGCGCTGCCTGGTGAACCTGATCTACCGGCGCCGGCACCTTTCCGCCGATCACGAAACGCCACGTGGGGGCCAGCGCCGCCAAAGCAAGCACAACGAAAGGCCCCACCCTTCCCAACTTCACGAGAGAAAGTCTACTTGGGTACGCTTTTGAACCGTAACGGGCGGCTGTAGCTCAATGGTAGAGCCCCTGCCTTCCAAGCAGGTCACGTGGGTTCGATCCCCATCAGCCGCTCCATGCTCTTCTAAATTATAGTTTTGGCGCGTCAAACTTTAGAGTTTGATGGTATGCTGATTTCCATGGAAGAGAGGGGAAAATGCCCGGCTGATGCGGGCTTCGTCGCGGTCAACTACATCACCTGCCTGCCTCACTACGCCGAAAGGTTCGAGATGCTGTTCGCTTCGCGCGCCAGAATGATCGAGACGATGCAAGGGTTTCTGGGAATGCAGGTCTTGCGGGCAGAGGCAGAAAACGAACCGTATCTGGTGGTGAGTTACTGGCAAAACAAGCAGAGTTTCGAAGCCTGGGTCGGCTCGCCGGAGTTCCTGGAGGGCCACAAACGGGGGTTTGAAGACCTGCGGCGCGCCAAAGAAGCGGGTGAACAGCCGCCGATGCAATCCCGTTTTGTAACTTATTCGGTGATTGCCCGCTGAATCGGCCCTTGTTGAGGCATAATTAGATTTAAGAGGCGCCCGGATGAACCACCGAGCAGTTACGGCGAACTTGATTTTGTTGACCGTTGTGGGCAACTCGGTTGCTGCCGCCGCGTGCGCCGCCCTTTGCACCCAAAGCTGCTGCCAGCCTCAGCCGCACAAACCGTGCTGCTCCAGCGGTTCTCACTGCGCACCCGCGATCAACTGCCAGCCTGCTGACTGCTGCTCTTGGATCATCGCGAAACGCGATACGCCTGTCATCAAGACGGTACTTCCATCAGCGCAGACCTCGCAGTGGGTTCCTTTTGCGCCGCCGCCGCAGGTCACGCTTCGCCTTGCGCATTTCTCGCGCTTTGCGATCGTTCGGCGGCAGCCTGAACGGGCGGCTTTCAATTTCTGCATCGCATCGCATGCTCCCCGCGCTCCTCCGACTGTTTCGATCTGAAATCAACTCGACATTTCATTTCGAACAGACACATTTGGAGGAACAAATGAAAACATCATTCATCGCACTGACGATGCTCGTCGCGGGACTTCTGCCTTTTGTGGGCAGCGCCGTGCGAGCCCATAACCCATCGGCACAAAGCGCATGCTGCGCAGATGGGCCGTGCTGTCCTGACTGCTGCGGATCAGGCTGCTGTCAAAAAGGATAGCGCCATGAACGTGCGCAAGCTTAGGCTTGCGTTGGCGTTGGCCGCCGGTTTTTTACCGGCGGCCGCGCTGGCGCAGCAAGCCCACTGTCCGTTGTGAGCGGCCGGAGGCTATGCTGCCAGTTCGGCGGCAAACGACCGATGGTTTGTCAACACCGTGTACGCGCCTGGAAGCATCACGACAGATGAAACGTTCATCTGGTATCGAGCCAACGATAGACTGCGGCTTGGCATCGCCCACTTGCTCAAGCAGAACGCGATCCGGTATCTGGCCGCGTATACGCTCGCGCCCGAGACAAGCCGATCCCCATCGGTTAACCTGAGCGCCGGAGTGCAAGGAATCGGTACCGGCAATCCCGGCTATTCCGCCACACTCGAGAAGAACTTCATTCTCGACGGCGGAAAATCGAGCATCAACCTGTTTGCGGGCGTGGGATTCCGCTCCAACGAAAACATCGCGCGCGAAGTCGCAGGGTTAAAATTCACCACCAACGACGGTTTCAGCATCGGAATTCAAGACGATGGAAAACTTAGAAACCCGTTTGCAACCTATGCGACCGGAAACTTCGTCGCCGGCATCTATCTGGTCGGCGGGGAGCATCCCGCGTTTTTGTTCGGGATGCGTTTCTGACATTCCTTTCGGCGCCGCTCACATTCAGTTGGGCGGCGCCGAACCAAGATTGTTAGTTGCTCACACGCCACTTCACAAGGTCGAATCGGCCGTCCCAGTTCGTTGAGAACAGCGCCACACCGGGCCGGATTTTCACCCGCAGTTTCATTTCCCGCGTTGTCGGATTAATGAACGACGACACGTTCGACGAAATCACGACATTCGCGGTCTGGTCGTTCGCGCTAAGCGTTCGTGTGTCCACAGCCGCATACTGATTCGTGTCGTAATTGAACGCGAAGATCGTCTGCTGTGCACCTGCAAGCGTTGCACTCGATTCCAGCACCAAACTGATGGTGTTCGCAATCGTCTGCGGCGCCGTTCCTCGAACTTCCAAATCCACCGGAGCGCCCAAATCTCCCGGCAGAAACTGAGCATGAATAATCATTCTTGCGTCGTCGGAAACCGCAAGTTCGCTCAGCCCGCCGGAAAGCAGAGTTCCGCGGATCACCGTGAAGCCGTTTGCGGCAACATCCATATCAGTCGGTGTTACTGTTGCCTGCCATGCGCCGCGGCCATATGTGAACGCCAAAAGCTGCGTGTTGTTGCGCCAAACCAACTCTTCAATAGAAACGGTGCCGGGCCCCTGCGTAGAAACCGACCACGTCTGTCCGTCATCCCAGCTCGAAAAGATTCCCAAATCGGTTCCTGCAATCAGGTGTCCGGGGCGGAGCGGATCGAGCGCGAGTGCCGAAACGGGAGCCGAAGGGATCGCGCGCGGCGCTGTGCCCGTGATGCGAGTGAACGTCGCGCCGCCATCCGTGGTCTTCCAGATGTTGTCGCTTTCCCACCCCATAATCGCAATGTAAACCACGTTGGGATTGTTCGGATCAATCACGATGCGCGAAATCCACCGATCCGGAAGCGGGCCTGGATTGTCATCCATTTTCGTCCAGGTTGGAGTCGCGGCAGTTCCGTTGGTGGTCTTCCACACTTCGCCGTTGTTGTAGCCCACCCAAATGATGTCCGAATTGCCTTTTGCCACCGCGATGGTTGAAGCGTTGTAAGGACTGTTCGGCAGCATGTGCGCGTTCGGAATGTCCTGAATCGGGCTGTTGCCGATCGCGTTTTTGATGATCGTCCACGTTGGTGTAGCGGCTTTCACGTTCGTCGAACGCCAGATGCGCCTTGCGCACACGAGCATCGTATTCGGGTTGTTCGGATCGAGCATGTAATACGATATGAAGTTGCAGTTCGAACCGCCGGCATCGCTGATGCCGCCGTTGATCATCGTCCAGTTGGCGCCTCCATCGGAAGTCCGCGCCAGACCGATGTACTGATAACCGCCATAAAAATAGTTGGGGTTTGTTTGGTCTGCGCAGGCAAAACCGCCGTCGCCGCCGATCACCGGAGTCCAACCCTCGGTGTTGCCTGTAAAGAGCGAAGTGTAGTTGTCCTGCGCTCCTGCAACCATTTTGCCGGTCGCATCGTTCATCGCCCCACCATAAAACTGGGTGATTCCTAACTGATTGTTCAGTTCCGTTACCGCGTCGGCATAAACGTTGTTCGCACGGAAAATCCCTCCATCGGTTCCGAAGTACACCGTTCGTTCGTTCACGCCATCGAACGTTTTGCGGTTCACGATGATATGCATATCGGAGTGCACGTTTCCGAAGCCCGATGTGAAACTCGCTCCGGCGTTTGTGCTCCGGTAAAGATTCACACCGCCTACGACCAGCGTGTTCGGGTTCGTGGGGTCAACCCACAACGCGATGTTATACGCCGAATATGTGCTGATGCCGCTCCCCGTAGTCTTCAACGTAAACGAAACGCCGCCGTTTGTGGATTGATAAATCTTGATGCGATCGTTGGCGGCCGCCGCGGCATAAACGATGTTCGGGCTGCTTTTCGAGAAGGCCGTTTCCACACGATGCGTTCCGCTGATCCCTGTGCTGTTCGTGAACGTTGCGCCGCCATCGGTCGAATACGCCGTGCCAGTGCCCTCGTGCATCCCGATCACAACTGCGTTGTCGTTGGCTGGGCTGATGTCCAGATCATAAATCCAACCGTCATATGTTTTTGTCCAACTGCTGCCGCCATCCACCGAACGATAAACGCCGGTATCGGTTGCGGCCAAAATCACGTTGGAATTCGACGCAGGGATTCCGATGCGGTTAACATATTTCCACGACGCGGTGCTTTGCATCTGCACCCACGTTGTGCCGCCGTCAGTCGTTTTAAAAATCCCTGCGCCAACGATTGCGGCTGTGTTCGAACTTCCTGCTTCGGTTTCAAAAAAACCTTCACCGGTGCCCGCGTATATGATGTTCGGATTGTTCGGGTCCATTGTCATGCACCCCACCGAAAGAGTCGCCATAAAATCATCCAGCGGAAACCAACTTGCGCCGCCGTTTGTGGTTTTCCAGATTCCACCGCCGCACGAACCCAGCCACATCGTGTTGTTGTCGTTCGGATGGATCAAAATCGAACGGATTCGTCCGCCGATGTTTCCCGGACCTAGCCATGTCCAACTCGTCGAATCAAACTGCAACGTTTCGCCTTGCGCTCTCAGCAGGGCATCGCGTTGAAGTTTAGCTTTCCAGAGCGCGTTTTCCGGCACGGTGCCGTCGGCGCTCAATCTTTGGAAGTTTCGAAACCGCATCGCTTCCACCGCGGTTTCCATTTCACGATCCTCGTCTTTTTCAAACGCATCCGCATCGTGTTCCTCATGCTCCCACCGTTCGGCGACCCGCTCTACACGCGTTGATATGCGTGACGGAGCCGGCTGCGCTTCCGCGGGTTGGGCGGCTGCGACGCGCGGCTCTGTCCGCTGAAAAACCGCAGCCGTTTTTGAATCCCGTTTCGCCGCGCATCCAAGAATCCCCAGCGCGGCCGCTGCCGCGAAAATGAGTAATCTGCCCTTCATTTTTCCTCCCAAAGACCCAGCCGTCCCTCACAAGTTTAGCCCAACCCCGCGCAGTTTAGTCCCGGCAAAACTACGCGCACTGATCAGGTTTTTTCGAACCTCGACGTCCCGCCTGCTTTGGGCTTCCGGCTTCGCCAAACCGAGGATTTTCGCCCAGTCAAAAGGCCCAAAACTGCGCTGCAAAGAAACCCAGGCCGCTTATCACCACGTTTACCTGTGAGTAGTTCAATGATGAAAACGGGGAGAACCATGACCACAAACAGCACGATGACGGAACTTACGGAGCAGTATCGGACTCTATGGAGCCGCGTTTACGCTCCTCTGCGGCGGGCTTTGGCCGGCACCTGGATCAACAGGGACGGCTCGGAGTCGTTCAGCCTGACGCTTGGCGAGCACGGCACATTCCGCCTGCGCTCATTGACCACCCATACCGATTCGGCCGGCAGATACACCGTTGTCGGCAAGAACGGCACGCACTATCTTGCTTTGGAACCCACCGAGGGGCCCAAGTTGTTTCTTAGAATAGAAGACGTGGACAGTCTTCGGCTTAGAGTGGCTCTGGAGGACAAAGGCGTCCTTCTGGACCTGAAGAAGCAAACGACAACTTAAATCACCCTCTCCTCCCCTGAAAAAGCGCCGCCGAGACCCTCCCCTCGGCGGCGCAACTGTTCTCTGCGGGGGCATAATCTTAGGTTCAACGACGTGTGGCTGAAATATCGCAACGGCATCAAACTCGCCATCGGATTCGGGCTCATTGCGGGGCTGGCGTTCGCAGGGTGCCGGATGTACACGCTGTATGTGATTCTGCCGAAACATTATCCTCGCCTCACCCCCGGCAAAGTGAACCTGATCGGCATCCGCCTTTCGCGGGAACGGCTGGTGGTGTCCAACGGAGCGGTTAGGCTTGAACTTGGCGGAGATCGCGAGTTCGGCTCCGATCAGCCGCAGACCGAGGACGACACCTCGGACGAGCCGATCGGAAGCTCAAAATCAGGGTCGGTGCCGATGTACGCCATCATCGGCGCCCTTCAGATGAGGCCGCAGGACGGCAGCGATCTTGTTTCCGCTCTTGCCGGGCTCGATTCGGCAGAGATTCCGCCCAAAGACCTTGTGTGGACAGCCGAAGACGTGCGCAAGGCGCTCGCCGGAGACCCCGTCTTGAAGCCCCGGCTCGAGGACGATTTGTGCCAGGCTTTGGACGGCGGGCTTCTGCCTCGCTTCCGGGTGTCCCGCATACGAAGCGGGATTTTCATCCAGCTGATGGTGCCGATCCAGGTGCCGTCGGAAGGCAAGCCGAAAACCCTGCTCGCGCCGGTCGTTGTGCCGTTCAGCACCGAACTCACGGCGAGGATCAGGTCGAACCGCCAGATTCAGAACAAGTATCAACCTTCCGCAGCCACGTGGCGGGGGGTTTATGAGGAAGAAGCCGCGAACCTACAAAAGGGCGCTCACCAATCGCCGGCAGAGCAGCTGAAGAAGGTTGTTGACGAAAAGAGCATCGAGGCGATGGGAGAGCCGGCAGGCAGGCTGCTTTCGCGCATCGAGGTTCTGAGCACCGAGGAGCAGATCACCTCCGGCACTGTGGAAACCAGCCCGAAACCGAACTCATCGGGCACCTATTCCACGATTCGGCTGAGCCTGACCGAAGAGGGGAGGAATCGGCTGTGGCAGTATACGTTTCGGCATCCGGGGTGCCAGCTGCTGTTTGTGTACGACGGGGTGGCGATCGCCGCGCCGTTCGTAGAATCTGAGATGAAGTATTCTACGGTAGCCATTACCAATGTCACCGACGAGGTGACTGCACGAGAAGCCGTCGAATGGATAAATCACCGTACAAAGTAGTTGGGTTGTTGTTGATCGCTTTGGGGACGACCTGGCCGCAGGCCGGCTGCGGCCCTGCCGCTCCGAAAGACAGCGGCGGCGAGGGCGCCACCAAAGTGATTAAGGCCGAAGCCAAGTCCGCGCAAGATTATTTTCCGTTCGCCGTTGGGAACTCGTGGACGTATGACGAAGTCGAGCAGCAATCGGGCTCGCAGATCGGCACGCGAAACATGCGCTCGACAATCACTTTGAAAGTGACCAACGTTGTGAACAAGCCTGAAGGGATCAGCGCGGATGTGGGTGTGTTCGATCAAGATTCCAAGAAGATTGGTGCGGTTGTGTTTTTGGCAGCCAAAGATGCGTTGTATCAAACAGAACTGCTTTATAAAGGAAAGCCGATGACATTGGAGCCGCCGATGTGCGTGGCGGTTTATCCGAGCGAGCCTTCCAACGGCAAAACCTGGACGGGAGTCGGCCCAAAGCCGTGGGTGGGCACAACCGGAAAATACACGTTGAAAGTGGAAGGCTTGGGCCCGGTGGAAGTTGACGGCGTAAACGAGCGGTTCGCCTGCTTGGGATTTCATACGACGGCGGAGTACGACGAGGGCAGCCAGCACATTCAGTATGAGCAGAAATCGTATTACGCGCCGCGCGTCGGAATCGTTAGAACGTTGGAAATGGTTCAGGTGTTTTCCAAGGGGCAGCAGATTGGCACGGTAACCAAAGTCTCCACGCTGAGGAGCCACACGCTGAAATGAGAATCAAAAACTGGTGCTGGGCGCTTTTAATCGTTTCCGTTTTTGCGGCTGGGTGTTCGGGTTCAACGGCAAAGCAGGATGGAAGCGCGCCTGATTCCGCAGGAAAGAACCAGAATTCGAAGGGGGACGCGGTTTCGGCAGAAAAGGTTCTGCTTCCCCAAGAACTTGTGAGCGATGCAACCAAGGCGATCGGCCTTTTGCAAACCCAATCCATTACGTATTCCACAAAATCGAGCACAGGGCAGACCGGGGAAACAACCCGAACCATACGGTTGGAGAAAAACGACAAAGGCGAATACATTGTGCATTGCACTTGGACGGGCCAGCTTGCGGTTGAAGGCGATGAGTTTTACAAAATCACCAAGGACGGGTTGTTGGAGTTTCGCGCGCTGGATGACGACATCAAGCCGCCGTACATTTACCTTCCAGCGGGCATGACTCCAGGCAAAACCTGGAAGTCAACCTACGGTTTCGACAACGCCAAGACGCTTGGAAAAGTGAGCCTTGAGCAAACGGCGAAAATCGCGGGCACCGAAAAAGTTACCGTGCCGATGGGCACCTATGACGCGGTCGTGCTCGAGGAAACATCCAAGATGACCGGCGCGCAGTTCAGCATAAACACCCATGCCAAAACCTGGTTTGCGATGAATGTGGGGTTCATTCAATCGAAGATCGAATGGAACGGGACGAAATCAGATGCGGCGGGCAAAAAGCAGCCCCTGCATGAAACGCTTGAATTTAAAGCGGTGAAGATGACGAAGGAGGAAAACCGATGATCGGCCTGCCTTTGATTCTGGTTGTTCAAAGCACGAATGCCGACTACTTCCCTTTGAAGCCCGGCTGCGAATGGACGTATACGGTTTCTTATTACCGAAATCTTGGAAGCGCGAAACAGGTAAACAGGATTTTGGAGCCGGTTTCCATCAAGGGTGAGACTGTAACGCCGATGAGTGTGCGCGTGGACGATGGAGCCGAGCAGATCTCGTATTACGCGATTAAGGCGGGCTACATCGCGATCGTATCCAACAGCGATCAGGAACTTCTGCCTTCGCCGATCCCGGTTTTGCCGCTCGATCCGAAGATCAAATCGTTCGAGTTTTCCGGTGGAGTGCAGGTTCTCGGCGGTCTAACGCCTTCAACCACAAAATCGAAGATTGCTGGATTTGAAAAAACCAACGTTTTGGGCGAAACCAAAACCGCGTTGAAAGTCACACGCGAAACCACATTGGGCGGCGGCAAGCAGGCGCTCATCATCAAAAGCACCGAACTGTATGTGGCTGGAATCGGCATGGTTTTTCAAAGGCAGGAGACAACCGGAAAAGACAAAAGCTGGGCAGAATATCGCCTTGCGGCATTCAAGGACGGCCATTCGTGAAACTGTTTCCGCTGCTCACGTTTGCCCTTTGCACATGCTCGTGCGCACCGAAGGGCCAATTGGGCACAACCATCGGCAAGAGCGACAACCTGTTCCCTGAAGCCTGGCCGCACCCCGAAATCAATCTCACGCTTGCTGGACAGGAGATTCCTGCAAAAGTCGTAATGAACAAGCACGGAGATGAGCGCGAGATTGTAATCATGAACGGCGACGTTCGGTTGGAAAGTGAACTGTATCTGGTGAATGATTCGGGCATTTTTTTGAAGCGGATCGGCCCGTCGGACGGCGAGTGGTATGACCCGCCAATTCCGCTTCTCAAGTATCCGGCGCACGTGGGCGAAACCGATCGGTGGTCAGGAAGCTACGCAGTCGGCGACAGGAAGATTCCGGCGAATGCAAAAATCAGTTTGTCTTTGGAGCAGGTATCGCTTGCCACGGGAACGGCACAGGCGCTGCGATGCAACGTGGACTTGGTGATTGACGACGGATCGAATCAGAACGTAAAACACGCGTTGGTTTTTTGGTTTACAAAAGGCGGGGGGCCGGTGAAACGGGATTTTGGAGATCAGATTCGCGCTCCACGCTGAATGAAACGGTAAGGGAGTGATAGGGTGAGGGTTGAGGAAGCGGTCAGAGGCATACAGTCGGAAGTCGGCAAAGCGGTCATCGGGCAGGAAAGGCTTGTCGAACACACGCTTGCTGGAATTTTGGCGGACGGGCACATTCTTTTGGAGGGCGTGCCGGGCGTTGCGAAAACGCTGTTGGTGCGGTGCATCGCGCGGACGCTCGATGCGAGTTTCGGCAGAATTCAGTTCACGCCAGATTTGATGCCAAGCGATGTGATCGGCACGAACATTTTCAACCAGCGGACCAACGAATTTGAACTGCGAAAGGGCCCGATATTCACTTCGATTCTTCTTGCCGATGAGATCAATCGAACTCCGCCGAAAACTCAGGCGGCGCTTTTAGAGGCGATGGAAGAGCGGCGCGTTACCATTGACGGCACGCGGCACAGCCTGCCGTTTCCGTTCGTGGTTTTTGCAACACAAAATCCGATCGAATTCGAGGGAACCTATCCTTTGCCCGAAGCACAGTTAGATCGCTTTCTGATGAAAGTGCTGGTTTCGTATCCCGAAAAAGAGGACGAGGCCAAGTTGATTCGCAGGTATTCGGAAGGGTTCCGATCTCAAAACTTAGATGAGGCGGGGATTCGGCCTGTGATTGATCCGAACGGCCTTGCTGCGTTGAGGCAGGAAGTTGATGCCGTGAAAATTGAAGACAAGATCGTGGATTACATCAACGATTCGGTGCGGTTGACTCGGACGGCTGACATGATCGCCGTAGGTGGATCGCCGCGCGCTTCCATCGCGATTCTGCTCTGTTCGAAAGCGATTGCGGCCATGCGCGGACGCGATTATGTGATTCCCGACGATGTGAAAGAGATCGCGCTTCCTGTGCTTCGGCACCGGGTGCTGCTGCGGCCGGAAGCAGAAATCGAAGGCATCACTCCCGATCAGGTTGTGCTCGGGCTGTTTGAAACTGTGCCCGTACCGCGATAAACATGCTGGCCGTTTGCGCGTTCGCCTGCGTCACGCTGAACGCAGACATCGCTTCACTTCTTTCCGACAGCAGCCTTCGCGATGCGAAAGTCGGATTGATCATCGAGCGGCTGGGCGGACCGGAAATCGTTTCGAAAAGCGCGGACGTTCCGTTGATTCCTGCCAGCGTGATGAAAATCGTAACTGCATCGTGCGGCTTTGAGTATTTGGGCCCCGAGTTCACGCCGATGACTGTGGCCTGGCGGACCGGCAACCGGGTTTGCGTCCGCGGCGGAGGCGATCCGACGCTGCGCGCCGAAGATTGCGAAAAAATGGCGAAGGCGATCGGGGCGCGCGCAGGCGACGTGGTTCAGTTCGACGATGCACTCTTTGGGAGCGAGTGGAAAGCGCCAACGTGGACAGATTCGGAAACGATGTACTGTCCGCCTGTCGGGGCGCTGTGCGCGAATCGAGCCGAAATTGAAGTTTGGGCCCAGCGCGGAAAGGTTTGGACAAAACCGGAACGGTTTGGTATCACACTGGTGGGCGGATTGCGCGAAGGCGCTGGAAAACCGTCCGCTCGCTGGGAAAAGTTTGGCAGCTCGATTCGGGTTTCGGGCAGTTATTCATCCAACGCGGCAAAGATGATTGCGAGTTTTACGGTGCCCGATCCAGGAATGGCCGCCGCGCGGATTTTCGGCGCCTCGCCAACAAGAGCGGCGGGACTGAAGCCGCAAGTTTCCATTCTTCTGCCCGAAGAAGGCCAAACTTTTGCGACATATCGGGAAGGCGATACGACGGTGGCGGTGCTTCGAGGACCCCCGATTTGGAAACTCACAAAAACTGCGCTCACAGAAAGTGATAACTTCATTGCGGAAACGCTGCTGAAGTTGTGCGGCGCCGAAAGCGGAACTTCTGGATTGTGGATTGACTGCCTGGCGGCTGCCTCCAAACATCTTGCCGAAATCGGCGTCGCTCAAAACCAGTTTACGCTTTACGACGGATCGGGGCTTTCTAAACTCGATCGCTTGTCACCGCGCGCCGTGGTTTCGGTTTTGGAACGCAACATTAAAAGCGAGCGCGGCGCACTGTTTTTGAACTGTATGGCAATGCCAGGTGAAGGGACTCTGCGCAATCGTTTGAAAGGGTTAAAGGTGTGGGCAAAAACCGGTTCGCTGAACGGCGTAACGGCGCTCGCGGGAATCATCGAGCCGGCGGCGAATCAGCGTTATCTGTTTTGTATGATTGTGAACGGAGGTCGGGGCCCTGCCGAAAAGCAGCGTGCAGTTTTGGATTCCATAGTGCGGCTGATCGGGCGTGCGTGATGCAAAATCGCCCCGGCGCATGGAAGGTTTGGTGAGGGAACGCGCCGGGGCAGTAGGGTGAATAACAAAGGCAATCGCTGGTTTCATCGTACCAACCTTGGGGGCTGGCTGTCACCATCAATTTTATGAGACTTTGAGAAGGGATTGTTCTGCGGCGAGCCTTCGACCGTTTGCGAATTCCCGGCCCGACATCGGCTGCTTTCCAGCCGGCCTGACGCTCAGCAGTTCGAGCGATCCAGTCTGAAACGCCGCCGTGATTCCTCGAGGGCCGATTGCGAGAATCGTGCCCGGAACAGCGGAGCGCTCTTCGCGGTCGCATCTGCATTCCAACACAGTGAGCTCACCAAACTGCGTTGAAACGAACGCGCCCGGCTTGGGCGTGCAGGCACGGAACTTTCGATAAGCGGTTTCTGCGCTTTCTTGAAACGAGAGTTCGGCATCGGCTCGAGTGATTTTCGGCGCAA
>Ga0070741_10009192_pt1 | contig 19351 bp, 15 predicted proteins | sample Coa_R1_4_FD_66440 | JGI IMG/M metagenome (GOLD analysis project Ga0070741, IMG submission 66440) | Surface soil microbial communities from Centralia Pennsylvania, which are recovering from an underground coalmine fire - Coalmine... | ecosystem: Environmental > Terrestrial > Soil > Unclassified ...
CTGAAACCCGGAATTCAAAATCCAAAGTGGGCTCCGTTTCCGCCGCGCCCCACGGTTCCGCTTCCATCCTCGTCATCAGCTGGCTCTATATCCGCATGATGGGCGCGGCCGGCCTGACCGACGCCACCCGGATCGCCCTCCTCAACGCCAACTATGTCGCCCGCCGCCTGGAAAATTATTTCCCCGTCCTCTACAAAGGCGGCTCCGGCCTGGTCGCGCACGAATGCATTCTCGACCTGCGCCCCTGGAAAAAGCACGGGCTCGAGACCGAGGACGTGGCCAAGCGGCTGATGGATTACGGTTATCACGCCCCCACCGTTTCCTTCCCCGTGCCCGGCACGCTCATGGTCGAGCCGACCGAAAGCGAATCGAAACGCGAACTCGACCGCTTCTGCGATACGCTTATCTCCATCCATGGCGAGATGGCCGCGGTCGCCAGCGGCGAGTCCGACGCCGTCAATAATCCGCTGAAAAATGCCCCGCACACCGCGGCCGCGGTCTGCGCCGATGACTGGAATCATCCCTACTCGCGGGAGACCGCGGCCTTTCCGGACGCCTGGACCCGGGCGGGCAAATTCTGGCCGGCGGTCGGCCGGGTCGACAATGTCTACGGCGACCGCAACCTGGTCTGCTCCTGCGCGGGGATGGACGCCTATACTGAAGCGGCCAAAGCCTGAAAGGCCATAGCTACCTTACCGCGCGGGCCGCGCCAGACTAGCGATAACCAAGGGGACTGTACCGTTTCCCGGACCCCAGCCCGTTGACAGTCGCCGGCCCCCGCGGCACATTGCCGGCGTGAAAAAGAAGCAAGCTAAAGTTGCAGAATCCGCTGGCACTTACACCGCGAAGCCTTCGTCAGCAAAGGCCGCCCCGGCGCAACCGGGCATTCGTCTGGCCAGCTTGCAAGAAGTTCGGAAGGCCAACGCCAAGCTCATCCAGGTTCATCGCAAGGTACTGCAAAAACTGGCCCAATGAATGAGCCCGTCTTCCTTTCGAGGGAAGCCGTTGATCTCATCCACAAAGCTTCCCTGCAGGCGTTTGGCGGTGCTGATGGCGTCCGCGACGAGAATGCCCTTGAATCGGCGCTGGCGCAGCCCATGCACGAATATTTCTACCGACAGGCCGACCTGCATCAAATCGCTGCAGCTTATGCTTTCCATATTGCCGAGAACCAGCCCTATATCGACGGCAACAAACGCACCGGATTGCTCGGTGCTTTGAACTTTCTGGCTCAAAACGGAATCGTGGCGGACCAGCCGGTGGACGAATTTTACGATGCCATGATCGCCATCGCCGAAAAACGGCTCGACAAGGCGGGGCTGGCCGCTGTGTTTCGCCGGCATCTTTCCTCATGAAACTCATCCGCCACCTCACTCCAACCGGTCCGGCCTATGCCGCGCTCCAGCCCGACGGCACCGCCCGCGAAATCGCCGGCGACATCTTCGGCGAGTACCGCGTCACCGACACCCCCGTCAGGCCCGGCAAGCTCCTCGCCCCGGTCGTGCCGGCAAATATCCTCTGCATCGGCCTGAATTACCGCAAACATGCCGCGGAGGGCGGCCATAAATTACCGCAGAACCCGGTGCTGTTCATCAAGCCGACCAGCGCCGCGCAGAATCCCGGCGACCCGATCGAAATTCCTCAAAAACTCGCCAGCCAGGAGGTGGATTACGAATGCGAGCTCGCCGTGGTCATCGGCCGGCGCTGCAAAAACGCCACCTGGGCCAACGCCCTCGACTTTGTGCTCGGTTACACCTGCGGCAATGACGTCTCCGCCCGTGACTGGCAGCGGCACGGCGGCGGCGGGCAATGGAGCCAGGGAAAAAGTTTCGACACCTTCTGCCCGCTCGGCCCCGTGCTCGTCACGCCGGACGAAATTACCAACCCCAACGCGCTTCGCCTCCGCACCCTGCTCAATGGCGAAGTCATGCAGGACTGGAACACGAACGACATGATCTTCGACGTGCCGACGCTGATCGAATTTCTCAGCGCCAGCAAAACCCTCCTGCCCGGCACCGTCATCCTCACCGGCACCCCGCACGGCGTTGGTTTTGCCCGCCAGCCGCCGGTTTTCCTCAAGCCCGGCGACACGGTGAGCATCGAGATCGAAAGCATCGGCACCCTGACCAACCCGGTCGTGAACGAAAAAACCTGACCGCCACCCGCCATGAAAAAAGTCCGCATCGCCGACCTGCCGTGGGAGGAGCGTAAATCGCCCACCGGCAAATATCACTCCTTCTCCAAGGATATTTCGCTCGCCCTTGGCGGAAAGCGTGACGTCGGAACGTGGGATGGCGGACATCCCTTCGACCTGCAGCTGCGTCGCGTGCCGCCCGGAGCCCTCGTCTGCCCGGTGCACGCTCACACCGTGCAATGGGAACTCTTTGTCGTGCTCGGTGGCACCGCCACGGTAAAATCCAACGGCGAAAACCATGTGGTGAAGACGGGCGACGCCTACCTCCAGCCGCCCGGCACGGCCCACCAGATTATCAACACCGGCAGCGAGGATTTTATTTTCTATGTCATTGCCGACAACTCCCCGGCGGACAGTACATGGTATCCAGATTCGAAAAAGTGGCAGATGAAGCCGCAGCGAAAACTTTTTCGCATGACCGAGGTCGATTATTACGACGGCGAGGAGTGATCGGCGGCGGACGGGCGTTAAATTTCGGTGGATTTAAAATCCCGCCGCGCCCATGCTGCTTTCCAAAACCGCCCCCTCATGCCCACGACTTATTCCGCCGCCATTGATCTCGGCGCCACCAGCGGCCGCGTCATCCTTGGCGTCTGGTCCCGCGGCCGGCTCACTCTCCGCGAAGTTCACCGTTTCCCCAATGGATTCCACTCCCTCGGCGCGCACGACTACTGGGATCTGGGGTCGCTCTGGCCGGAAATCCAGGCCGGCCTGCGCCGGGCCGCCGCCGCCCTCCCCCGCGGCGCCCGCCTCGCCTCCGTCGGCGTCTCCACCTGGGGCGTGGACCATGTGTTGCTTAACGACGCCGGCCGGCTGGTTTTTCCCGTCCATGCCTATCGCGACGCCCGCACCCAGCCGGGCCTCCGCGCCCTGGCCGACACCCGCGCCGCCCACGAACGCGTTTACGCCGCCACCGGCATCCCGGCGATTTTCTACAATACCTCCCTGCAGCTCGCCGAGACTGTCGCCAGCTGCCCCGCGATCACCGACCTCGCCACCCGTTGCCTTTTCCTGCCCGATTATTTCAACTTCCTCCTCAGCGGCCGGGCCGAAAACGAGCTTTCCATTGCCAGCACCTCGCAGCTTCTTGATGTCCATTCAACCGACTGGTCGCGGGCCACCCTCGATCACTTTCATATCCCGCCCCAATGGTTTCGCCGGCCGATCCGCGCCGGAACCAAACTGGGGCCGGTGAAAAATCTCGCCGAATTGCGCGGCACGCAGGTGGTCGCGGTTCCCGGCCACGACACCGCCTGCGCCTACGACGCCATGCCGGCCGCGGCCGACGGCGCCGATCTCTATATCAGCTCCGGCACCTGGTCGCTGGTTGGGTTTGAGAGCGATACCCCCGTGCTCGGGCCGGCGGCCCTGGCGGCGCGCATTTCCAACGAACGCACCGGCGACGGCCGCTACCGTCCACTGACCAATGTCATCGGCCTCTGGCTGCTGGAAAGCATCATGAAGGATTTTGCCGCCCGGCCGAAAAACGACCGCGAGTGGGCCGCGCTGATCGCTGCCGCGGAAAAACTTCCTCCCCCCGCCGAGCTGCTCGATGTGAATGATCCCGCCTTTTCCAATCCGCCATCGATGCGCGCAGCCATCGACGCGCAGTTTAAAAAAAGGCGGCGGGCCGCGCCGAAAAATCTCGCCGGCTACACCCGGCTGATCTGCAGCTCGCTCGGCCGCGGCCATGCCGACGCCTTGCGCGCCTTCGAGCGCATGACGGGGAAAAATTTCCGTCGCATTCTCATGGTCGGCGGCGGGTCGAAAAACCGGCTGCTTTGCCAGGCCACGGCCGACGCCGCCGGCCTGCCCGTTGTCTCGTTCCAACTCGAGGGTACCGCCGTCGGCAGCCTCGCCCGCCAGCTCATCGCGCTCGGCGAAGTGCGCCATCTCGCGGCTTTCCGCGCGCAACTCAGCCCGACGCTGAAGCAAACCGTCTACGCCCCGCGCTGAGCGGTCAGCCTTTTCAGTTCGCCGTAAAGCTTCTCCAGCCGCGGCGTCGCTGCCCCGGCGGCGCGCGCCCGCCGCAACGGCTCGCCCCAGATCGCCTCCACCTCCACCTCGCGGCCGGCAAGATGATCAACCAGGCTCGACGGCTGGTAAGCGCCCAGGGAAGGCGTGACATCGAACTGCTCGCGGAGAAATTCATCGTGAATGATGAAGCCAAGCCGGGCGGCGGCAGCCTGTACCTCGCGCATCAGGGCCTTTACCTCGGCTGCCAGCGCCGGACCGGCGCACAGCGTGTCGGTGGCGCAGCGGTGCGCGACCGCCAAGCCATTGAAGGGAATGTTCCAGATCAGCTTGCGCCAGCGGGCTTCGTTCAAGTTTTCCGTCACGCCGGTTTTCACCCCCGCCGCCTCGAATTGCGCCGCAAGGGCTCGCGTGCGCTCCGTCGCCGGCCGGCCAAGTTCGCCCAGCGCGACCGAACCAGGATGATAACAGACCACCTCCCCCGGACCAGTCCGGTTCGTGGCGATGAAAGCCAGGCCGCCCATCACGCGCTCCGCTCCGAAAAGCGCCCCCAGCTGCTCGTCCGAGCCCAGCCCGTTTTGCAGGGTGAGAATGGCGGTCTGCGGTCCAAGCAGCGGCGGCAGGAGGCGCGGAAATTCGCCGTTGGCCGTGGTCTTGAGCGTGACGATGACGAGATCGACCGAGCCGATTTCATCCGCCGCCCCGAAAACCGCCGCCGGGTGCAATTCAGTTGTGCTCCTACCGACGCACAGCCTGATCGAGCCGCGGGCGCGAACCGCCGCAAGATCGCTCCGCATCAGAAAGCGCACGTCCCCACCGGCGAGAGCGAGCTTCGTGCCGTAATAAAGGCCGATCGCGCCGGAGCCGACGATGGCGATTTTTCCAAACTGCGGGGAGGCGTTCACCAGGCGGGCGGCACCGATGGGCGCGGAGCGGCAGGCACCGCGTCGAGCGTGAGTTTGGCCGGGGCGAGGCCGGGCGATTCCGCCGTGAGCACGAGCGGACCGGGCTGCGCCGTGGTTTGAACGATGACCTGAGCGAGACCGTTGAAAACGTGGCGCCGGTCCGCCTGGTCTGCCTCATGGCTGGCTGGATTACCGTTGCCCACGCCGAGAATGCGGCCGTTCGCACTGGCGGCGAAAACCACCTCGTTGTCCGCCATCGGGACGACGCGGCCTTCCGCGTCCTCCACCGCCACCGTCACGACCGCGACGTCCTCGCCGTCGGCCCGGAGCCTCGTCCGATCCGGCGTAAGCCGCAGCCGGGCCGGCGGGCCGGCGGTGGCGGCTTCGGTGAAAACGACTTCCTTGCCGCCGTTGTAGCCGCGGGCGGAGAGCACGCCCGGAGCATACGCAACCTTCCACTCCAGGTGCGAACCGCGTGACATGGTTTTCCGGCCGAGGCTGCGGCCATTAAGGAATAGTTCCACTTCTTCGCAGTTGCTGAAGCAGCGAACATCGATCTCCTGGCCGTTGCGACCCGGCCAGGTCCAGTGAGGCGCCAGGTGAATCGTCGGCTCATCCCGCCACCAAGCGCGATAGTAATAGGCACCGGCTTTGGGAAATCCACAGGTGTCAAGGATGCCAAATTGCGAACTGATGCAGGGCCATCCGTACGGCGTGGGCTCGCCGCGGTAGTCGAAACCGGTCCAGACAAAACCGCCGGCCAGGAACGGACGCGCCGCATAAAATGTCCACCATTCCTCGGCGGTCTTGCCCCACCGGACTTTTTCCCGGTCGCAATCGGCAATGAAACCGGCCTCGGCGTCGTTCGCGTAGATGCCGCGGGTGGCGATCGCACTCGTCGTCTCGGTGCCGATGATCGGCTGCGTGGGATGATCCCGGTGGTAGGCGCCGATCCGGCCTTCGTTGTAATTGACGCCCTCCACGTCGGCAACGGTGGAGAAGCCTTTGCCGTGCGCGCCGTTCATCGCGAAAGTCACCGGCCGCGACGGATCGAGCGAGCGGGCGAGCCGTTTCATCGTGGCGCCGATGCGGGCGCCAACCTCGGTGGCCTGGATGTATTTTTCCTCATTGGCGAGGGACCAGAGAATGACGCAGGGATGATTGCGGTCGCGGCGGATGAGCCGGGTCAGGCGGTCGAGCGCCTCCGGCGTGCTGCCGGGGGCGCGATTTTCGTCCAGCACAAGAAGGCCGAGGCGGTCGCAGGCATCGAGCAGCTCCGGCGTGGGGGCACCATGCGCGGAACGGTAGGCGTTGGCCCCGATTTCGCGCAGGCGCTCGAGCCGGAAGTCCTGCAGCGCATCGGGCAGCGCCACGCCGACGCCGGCGTGATCCTGATGGCAGCAAACGCCCTTGATTTCGATGTGCCGGCCATTGAGAAAAAAGCCGCGCTCCGGATCGAAACGAATGCTGCGGAAGCCGAACGTCGTCTCCACCGCATCGGATACGTCGTCGCCGCGGCGCAGCGTCGTGACCAGGCGGTAAAGTGTCGGCGATTCCGGCGACCAAAGGCGCGGAGCGGCGACGGATAATTTCTGCACCGCGGCCGCCTGCTGGGCCGGTGCCAGCGTCATCGTCGGCGAAATGACGCGGACAATTTCATCACCGGAGGCGTCGACAATCACCGACTCGAGCCGGCAGGACGCCGCGGCATCCGATTCGTTGACCATTTCGGTGTTCGCGGTGACGTCCGCCGAGCCGTCGGGGTGAATATCCGTCAGCACCTGCACGCCGTCAGGCACGACGTGGACCGGCGCGGTTTTGACTAGCCAGACATGACGATAGATTCCGGCGCCTTCATAAAACCAGCCTTCCGGTTGTGTCGCGTCGACCCGCACCACCAGAACATTGTCGGCGCCATAGTTGAGATAATCGGTCAGATCGAAGCGAAAGCCGTCGTAGCCGCTTTCGTTGCGTCCCAGCCGGCAACCGTTGAGCCAGACCTGCGCATCGCGAAACACGCCGTCGAATTGAACGACGATGCGGCGTCCGGCATCGCTCGCCGGAACGGGAAACACCCGACGATACCAGCCAATGCTGGTGCCGGGAAAGGCGCGGCCGAGCGGTTTGAAGCCCTGATTTTTTCCCGCGTGCGGATCGAAGGGCAAAGCCACCGCCCAATCGTGTGGAAGGGCGACCGGCTGCCAGCCCGAATCGTCAAACTTAAGCGAACCCATCCCCGACGCCGTGGCGGCCTTGGTCGGGTCCGTGCCATCGCCATAACCGCCCACCTTTTGCAGATCGTTGCCGGCGCCGAAACCGAAGTCTTTCGCCGGATCGGCCGCATCGCCGAAGTGGAATTTCCAACCGGCATCAAAAAGGAACCGTTCCCGCCCGCTTCCCGGGCTCTCCCCATGGGACGCGGCGGCAATGCAGAGTACAAGCAATGGCCAAAAGCGGCGAAAAGGGAGGTATTTCATGACCAGGGGAGAGACAAATCCCGGCTCATAATCCGGCCACGCTTTCGCCCCGGAGGCGGAAAGTTTCCCAAAGCTGTTAACAGCATCATGTCACTTGCGCGTAACACCAGTTATTGGATACACCGACTGGAATAAACTTCATATTTTGTTGGTTTCCAGCGGCTAGAGATTATTTTTGGAACCATTTCCGATTTTCTTCAAATTGGTAGCGATGGCACAACTCACAGGTTATTCACAGCCCCTTTTTCCATGGTGTTTTCACCGGGAAGGGGGACGGCGGACAATGGAATTGCGCGCGGCCGCCCGCTTGGCGGGAAAATCCTCGATGGCGTGAAGCCCGCGGCTCTCGTGGCGTTGAAGCGCACAGGCGACAATGAGCTCGGCCGCCTGCACGAGATTGCGCAATTCCAGCAAGCGCGTGTCCACGGAAAAGTTCCAATAGTATTCCTGGATTTCACGGACAAGGTTGGCGATGCGATGCCGCGCCCGCTCGAGACGTTTGGTCGTGCGCATGATGCCGACGTAGTCCCACATCGTGCGGCGCAGCTCGTCCCAATTGTGCGTGAGCACGACCCGCTCATCATCACTGCCGCCGCCCAAATCCACCCAAGGCGGAATTTCGAAGTTCGCGCGGCGCACGGTGTGCAAATAACTGTCCACCGATTCCGCCCCGCGATGCGCCATTACCACCGCCTCCAAGAGTGAATTGCTGGCGAGCCGGTTGGCTCCGTGCAGGCCGGTGCAGGCGACCTCGCCGCAGGCGTAGAGTCCGGGCAGGGTGGTTTCCGCCGCCAGGTTGGTGGCGACGCCGCCACAAGTGTAGTGGGCCGCCGGCACCACCGGAATGAGATCGCGGGCGAGGTTGACACCGAGCTTGCGGCAGGTCTGAAAAATTTGCGGAAACCGCTCGCGGAGGAACGCCTCCGTGCGGTGAGTGATGTCGAGCCAGACGTGAGGCGACCCGGATTTTTTCATTTCCGTGTCGATGGCCCGGGCGACGATGTCACGCGGGGCGAGATCGGCCATGGAATGATAAGCGCCCATGAAAGCCTCCCCGGCGGCGTTGCGCAGGATCGCGCCCTCGCCCCGCACCGCCTCGCTGATGAGGAAGCGCTGATCCGTGGCGGAATAAAGCGTGGTGGGGTGAAACTGGATGAACTCCATGTTCTTCACCGCCACGCCGGCGCGGAATGCCATGGCGATGCCGTCGCCGGTGGCGATGTCGGGATTGGTGGTGTAGAGGTAAACCTGCCCGGCCCCGCCGGTGCTCAGCATGACGACCGGCGCATGGAACGTCACCACCCGCCCGTCACGCACGTCGAGAGCGTAGAGGCCGGCGACGCGGTTCGGCTGACGCGCCCCCCGGGCCCGGCGGCGGCGCCCCGGGCCCGCCCTCCCGGTGGTGACCACGTCGATGGCAAAAAAATGTTCGAACAGCGCGATGCGCGGCTCGCGCGCCAGGGCCTTGAGCAGCGCCTCTTCGATCGCCTGACCGGTCATGTCCTTGACGTGGAGGATGCGCCGCTCGGTGTGGCCGCCCTCCCGACCGAGGTCGTAGCCGCCGCCGGCGTCGCGGGAAAATTTCAGACCGATATCCACCAGTTCGCGCACGCGCGCCGGACCATCGCGCACGATTTCCTCCACCACCCGCTCGTCGCACAGGCCGTCGCCCGCCACCAGGGTGTCGTGGGTATGCTTGGCGAAATCGTCCGTCTGCGCCATGACCACGGCAATGCCGCCCTGGGCCCGATTGGTGTTGGAATCGGCCTTGTTCTTTTTCGTCAGGATGGCCACGGAATGCCCGCGCTGCGCAACCTTGAGGGCGAAGCTCAGCCCGGCGATCCCGCTGCCCACCACCAGAACGTCGAAATGCTTGGTCACAGTTCGACGTTATCGATCAAACGCACTTCGTCCACCCACGCCGCCACCGCCAGCAGGGTCCGGCCGGGCGCGACCTCGCGCAGCGGTTCGAACGTGTCCTTGTCCACCAGGGCGGCATAGATGATGCGCACGCGCCGCTTCTGGCTGAGCAAGTGGGTCGCCTCGGCGATAAGCCGGTCGGAGCGGTGCTCGCCGCCGGCCACCATGTCCTGGGCACGGCGCAACGCCTGGAAAATCACCAGCGCGTCCTCCCGCTGCGAGGCGGTGAGGTAACGGTTGCGCGAACTCATGGCCAAGCCGTCCGGCTCCCGCAGGGTCGGCGCAACCATAATCTCGACCGGAAAATGCAGGTCGGCCGCCATCTTTTTCACCACCGCCACCTGCTGGGCGTCCTTCTGCCCAAAAACGGCGATTTGCGGCCGCACGATGTTGAAAAGCTTCGCCACCACCGTGGCCACGCCGCGAAAGTGGGCCGGCCGCGATACGCCCTCGAGCGGCCTGCTCACCGTTTCCTCCGTCACGTACGTCGAATAGCCTTTGGGATAAATCTCCTCGGCCGGCGGAATGAAGACCGCATCGACCCCGGCCTCGGCGCACAGCTCCAAATCGTGCTCCAGCGTGCGCGGATAGCGGGCGTAATCCTCATTCGGACCGAACTGGGTGGGATTGACAAAGATCGACACGACCACGGCGTCGGCCTGGGCCCGGGCCAGCTTGACCAGGCTGAGATGGCCGGCGTGCAGCGCGCCCATCGTCGGCACGAATCCCAACCGGCGGTTTTTTGCGCGCATTTTTTCCGCCAGCGCCTGCATCTCGCAAACGGTCTCGATTTTTTGCATGGGCATATTAGTGAAGACAACTCGGGCTTGAATTAACAAGAGCCCTCTCGCTTATTCAAGTATTTCGCCCGCCGCACCTGCCCGGTTCACGTTCCCTTTACCGAAATGATCCGCATCAACGAAAATTACACCAAGCTCAAGGCTTCCTACCTTTTCAGCGACGTCGCCCGGCGCGTTGCCGCCTACCAGCAGGCAAATCCCGGCAAGCCCATCATCCGCCTCGGCATCGGCGACGTGACCGAACCTCTCCCGCCCGCCTGCATCGCCGCGCTCCATGCCGCGACCGACGAGCTGGCGGACCGCGCCACTTTTCGCGGTTACGGACCGGAACAGGGCTATGCCTTCCTGCGCGAAGCCATCGCCCGGCACGACTTCGCCGCCCGCGGCGCGAAGGTCGAGCCCGATGAAATTTTCGTCAGCGACGGTGCGAAGTGCGATTCCGGCAATATCCAGGAGATTTTCGCCAATGACATTCGCATCGCCATCACCGACCCGGTGTATCCGGTGTACGTCGACACGAACGTGATGGCGGGCCGGACCGGACCGAACCGCGACGGCCGTTACGAAGGCATTACCTATCTGGAATGCACCCCGGCAAACGGCTACGTGCCGTCGCTCCCCTCCGCGCCCGTCGATCTGATTTATCTTTGTTTCCCCAACAATCCCACCGGCACGGTGGCGACGCGCGCCCAGCTCGCCGCCTGGGTCGCGTTCGCAAAAAAGCACAAGGCTGTGATCCTCTTCGATGCCGCTTACGAGGCCTATATCCGCGACCCGCAGATTCCGCACAGCATTTACGAAATCGAGGGCGCCCGCGACGTGGCCATCGAGTTCCGCAGCGCCTCGAAGACGGCCGGGTTCACCGGCACCCGCTGCGCCTACACCGTGGTGCCGAAGACGGTCGTGGCCTGGGACGCCGCCGGCAACGCCCACCCCCTTCACGCCCTTTGGAACCGCCGCCATGCCACCAAGTTCAACGGCGTAGCCTATCCCATTCAGAGGGCGGCCGCGGCCATCTACACCGATGCCGGCCTGCAGCAGGTGCGTGCACTGACGGATTTCTATCTCGGCAACGCCAAGCTCATCCGCGAGGCCATGAGCCGGCTCGGCCTGCCCTGCGCCGGCGGCGAGAACGCGCCTTATCTTTGGATCAACACCGGCCGCGACTCCTGGGAATTTTTCGACATGCTCCTGAACCAGGCCCAGGTCGTCTGCACGCCGGGCGCCGGTTTCGGCCGCTGCGGCGAAGGCCATGTCCGGATCAGCGCCTTCAACTCGCGTGAAAATGTCGAAGCGGCCCTCGCCCGCATCACTGCGGTGCTGAAATGAGCCGGCGGCTATTTCGCCGGCAAGGCCGCGGCGATGGCGTCGGCCAGTTGGCCGGCGTCGGCGCCGAGTAGCTCAGCCAGCTTCGCGTAATCCTTGCCGTCCCATTTCGCCGGCGCAGCGACGAAGGCGTGGGTGGTCCGGCCGCTGCCATCGGGCGCGGCGATGTCGAAGGTCGCGGAAAAATTCACCCCTCCGTCCGCCGTGCCCTCGCAGGCGAGGATCTGCACGCGCACGTCCGCATCGCGCGGCTCATCTAAATGAAAGGGGTACGCCGTCACCTGGGCCGCGCCGGCCAGCTTGGCGCGGAGCACCCGGGTGAGGCCGGCCTCGAGCGGCTCGGCCCAGCGCGCCTGGTCAGTGTAATGGATCTCGCTCGCGCCCTGGCGGATGGCAAGCGAGGGGGGTTTCAAATAATCCGGCAGACGCAGGGGCAGAAGGCCGAGCCGCACCGCCGGGGTCCTGGCCGGTGCAGTTTCCGCCATGGTGGGCAGCAGGTAATAACGGGTGGTATCGGGCTTGGCCTCCGGCAGGGAGCACGCCGCCGGCCAAAGGCAGAACACCGAGGCCAGGAGGCAGAAGCCGGGAAGAGAAAGCCGGCGCGGGAGCGTCGGCGCGACCGTCCTTGCGCACCTTTTATTTTTCATTTTTCGCGTCTTTCGGCTTCACCTCAGGGTGATGGTTTTTTGCCCACGAGCAGGGCGTTGGGATCGCGCTCGAGAAAATCGGCCAGGCGCCGCACCGCTTCGGCGGCCTCGCCGAGCTGCTGCAAGGTCTGGGCGGCCTGTTCCCCCACGCCGTTCTGCGCCTCGATGAAGTGCTGGGCGCTGGCCGCCGCGGTATTGAACCGCTCCAGCGCGGAGCGGGCCTCCTTAAGCGTGGCGGTGAGGTTTTCGCCCGCCGGCGTGACCTGGGTGTCAAGCTTGGCCAACACACCGCGCAGGCCGGTGATCGCGGCATTGAGATTGGCAAACGCCTGGCGGGCGTCAGGCGACGACGCCAGGTCCTTTACCGCCACGCCCGCGTCCTTCCATTGATTGACCATGCCTTTCACGTCGGCGCCGTCGAGCTGCCGGTGCGCGTCGGTGACAAGGCCTTTCAAATTTTCCACCAGGCCCTCGAAGTCGACCTTCTTCAGGTTGTTCAGGATCACGGAAAAACTCGCCTGATATTCCGAGGTGAGCGAGCGGACGGCGGGGACGACGGCGTACTTCACCTCGGTGAAATTGACGGGCGGCGCGGGATACTCCTGGGGATCGAGATAGTTGAGCTCGACAAAAAGCAGGCCGGTGGCGAGGCCGACGACGCCGAGCTGGGCCCGCAGGCCGCGGTCGACCATGTTCTGAAACACGCCGCGCTTCGAGAGGTCGATCGGCGCGCCGCGCGGATCGGTGATGATGTTGCGATTCAGTTCGCAAACCACGGCGGCGACAGCGTGGTTTTTGGCCGCATCGTAGCGCACGCTGAGATCGACCACCCGCCCCACCCGGACGCCGCGCAGCTTGACCGGCGAGCCGAGATCGAGCCCATGCACGGATTCATCGAAATAAACCACAAATCGCTGCGGCTGGGAAAAAAGGCTCAGCCCTCCGAAAGAGAGCAGCGCAATGAGGGCGAGGAGGAGAGCTCCTACGACGAAGGCCCCGATCACGGAAGGACTGAGTTTCGGCTTCACGGGCGGCAATGGTTAAGGATTTGCGGACGGGGGTGAAGTTTTTTGCGCGGCCCCGTCGCGCCTCAGGAATTCCTGTACGCGCGGATCGTCGCTCTCCTCCACCAGGGCCTGCGGCGGCCCCTCGGCGATGATGCCCTGGGCCGCACGGTCGAGAAGGATAACGCGGTCGGCCAGGGCAAAGATGCTCGCGAGCTCATGCGAAACGATGACCATGGTGGTGCCGAGCGTGTCGCGGATCTCGCGAATGAGTTCGTCGAGATGATAGGAGGTCACCGGATCGAGGCCGGCCGAAGGCTCGTCGAAAAACACGATTGCCGGATCGAGCGCCAGCGCCCGGGCCAGCCCGGCGCGTTTTTTCATGCCCCCGCTGATCTCCGCCGGATAATAATCCTCAAAACCGGAAAGCCCGACCTGGGCGAGCTTGAGCATGACGATCTGGTTGATTTCGCGGGGGGCGAGCGCGGTGTACTCTTCCAGCGGCAGGGCGACGTTTTCGCGAAGGGTCAGCGAGCTCCAGAGCGCCGCGCTCTGGTAAAGGACGCCAAAAGTTTTGAGCAGGGCCCGACGTTCCCCCGGCTCGGCGCGGGTAAAGTTTTTTCCGAAATAGCTGACCGAGCCGGCCAGCGGCTGGCGCAGGCCGATCATGTGCCGCAGCAGGGTGGTCTTGCCGCAGCCGCTGCCGCCGATGACGAAGAACAATTCGCTCCGCCGCACGGAAAAGGTCACGTCACGCAGCATCACCGTGTCGCCGTAGCCGCAGGTGAGGCGGTCGGCTTCGATGACACGGGATGGGTTGTTCTCCGCCATGGCTAGATGTGGAGAATGTTGAACACCACCGCGAAGACCGCGTCGGCGGTGACAATGAGAAGGATGGAGGTGACGACCGCGGAGGTGGCGGCGCGGCCCACTCCCGACGCGCTGCGCTCCGCCTGCAACCCGCGCAGGCAGCCGGCCAGGCCGACGATCATGCCGAAAGTTATGCTCTTGATCAGCCCTGCGCTCAGGTCGGAAAGATCGATCGCGCTCTGCGTCTCCACCCAGTAGGCGCTCGGCGGGATGTCCAGGATGCCGAGCGAAACGATCATGCCGCCAAAGATGCCGACGCCGTTGGCGTAAAGCGCGAGCAGGGGCATCATCACGGCCAGGGCCAGCCTCCGCGGCAGGACGAGGAAGTCGACGGCGCGGATGCCGAGCGTCTCGAGCGCGTCGATCTCCTCGTTCATCTTCATATTGCCGAGCTCGGCGGCAAAGGCGGCGCCGGTCCGGCCGGCCAGCACTGTGGCGGTCATGACCGCACCCATTTCGCGCACCGTGGAAAGGCCGACCAAATCCGCCACCCAGATGTCGCCGCCGTACTGTCGCAGGATGATCGCGCCGGTGTAGGCCAGGGTGACCCCGGCGAGAAAACTGATCAGGCTGACGATCGGAAGCGCCATCGCGCCGCAGGCCTGCATTTCGGAAAAACAATCGCGCCAGCGAAACCGGTGCGGCTGCCGGGCGAGCCGCACCGCCGCCAGCGTGCACTCGCCGACAAACCGCAAAAATTCCCTTGTCCTCTGCCCTACCCCCTCGGTGGCCAGCCCGACCACGGCAAGAAAACTCTTTGACCGGTCGAAAGGCGGACGGGTGAGGTAGGCGCCGGCCAGCCGGTCGGCCAGCCGCCGCAGCGCCGGAGGAAGCGCCTCGAGGTCGAGCTGCGCGCCGGCATTTTCACACCACCGCCGCGCCTCGTGCACGAAAAGCACGAGTGAGCTGTCCCATTGGGTTTTGTCCCGCAGTTCCAGCCGCACGACCGTGGGGTTGAGTCCGCCCAAAACGCCGCTCCAGTCGGGTCGCGGAGCCGTGACTTTCCAAACCCCGGACAGTTCAAGGATGAGCCGGCAATCCTCGGCGCGGGCGTGCACCTGGGCGTGAGAAATGTCGTCGCTGACCGGCATTGTGCATTGGTTCTAGCGGACTGGGGACAAAGCAAAACTCAAATTTTTCATGTTCTTTGCGGCCATTTGCCGCCAACAAGGTTCCCATGACCCGCTTCCGCACCGTCTTTTTCGACCTCGACGGCACGTTGATTGACCACTTTGCGGCCATTCATCGCAGCTACGTGTACACCCTGCCCCGGCTTGGGCTGCCCGCCCCGAGCATGGCGCAGGTTCGCGCGGCCGTCGGTGGCGGCTTGGACAATGCGATGCGCCGCCTCGTGCCTGCCACGCTGGCCGCCGAGGGGTTGAGGATCTACCGGGCCTTCTGGCCCACGCACATGCTGGATGGCGTCCGGCCCATGCCGGGCGCGACCGAGCTTTTGCGAGGACTGCATGCCCGGGGCGTCAACTGTGCGGTCTTCACCAACAAACATGGCCCGTCCTCGCGCGCCGTCTGTGATCATCTCCACCTCCGGCCGTTTCTCAGCCTGATCATCGGCGCGACGGACACACCCTGGCTCAAACCCCAGCCTCAATTCACCCGCCTCGCCCTGGAACTCGCTCATGCCGATCCTCACACCGCTCTGCTGGTCGGCGATTCGTCCTACGATGTGCAGGCCGCCCACAACGCCGGCCTGCCCTCGTGGGTTGTCACCACCGGTACCCACACCGCCGACCAGCTCCGCGCCGCCCGCGCCGACCGGATTTTTCCCAATTTCCGCGAAATGGCCTACGCCCTCGGTGTCACCTGAAGCATCGGCGCCCGACGCCGGTCACTTTTTTCCCTAGCCGCGGCGCGCCGGCCGCAACGCCGGTTTGCCTTGGCCGCCAAAGCGGTTTCAGCTCAGCCCGACCGTGGCCAACTCCGTCCCACCACCGCCCGCCGCGCTCACCGGCGTCCTCGAGCGCATCATTTTTCTCAATGAGGACAACGCCTACACCATCGCCGAATTCCGGCCCGAGGCCGGCTCCCTGCGCGCGGCGGGAGTCACCGTGCCGCGCGACCGCCCGGACAAGATCACCATTGTCGGCCCGCTTCCCGGCGTGCAGTGCGGCGAAACGCTTCACCTCACCGGCGAATGGACCCGCCATGCCCAGCACGGTGACCAGTTTCGCGTCACCGCCTTCAAAAGCGAACTGCCGGCGAGCGTCTACGGCATCCGCAAATATCTCGGCAGCGGGCTGGTGCCGGGTATCGGCCAGGTTTATGCGGAAAAAATCGTCGACGCTTTCGGGGCGGAGACGTTTCGGATTTTAAGCGAAGAGTCGGCCCGGCTGCGGCGTGTGCCCGGCATCGGCCCGAAGCGCGCCGCCGCGATCAAGCGGGCCTGGGACGAGCAACGGGCACAGCGGGAGCTTTATATTTTTCTCCAAACCTACGGTGTCACGCCGGCGCAGTGCGTCCGGCTCGTCAGCCATTACGGAGCCCAAGCCAAGACCATACTCCGCCATGAACCCTACCGGGTGGCCCGTGAAATCGACGGCATCGGCTTCAAGACCGCGGATCGCATCGCCATCAATCTCGGCTTCGCCAACGATGCGCCGCCCCGCCTCGACTCCGGCCTGCTCTTCGCGCTGGAAACGCTGCAGGAAGAAGGACATACGGCCTACCCGCAGGATGAACTGATCATTTATGCCGCCGGCCTGCTTGAAACTTCGGCCGAGCGCCTCGCCGCCCGCCTCGACGCCCTGGTCGAAGGCAAACAGCTCGTGCGCCACGCCGCCGCCGGCGCGCCGCTCATCCAGCTTCCCCAGCTCGACCGCGCCGAACAGAAAATCGCCGAGGTCGTAGCACGCCTCACCCGGGTGCCAAGCGGGCTGCCGCCGATCAAGGCCGATGCCGCCGTCACCTGGGCGCAGCAAAAGGCCGGCATTGCCTTCCATGAATTGCAGGGCACCGCAGTCCGCCATGCCCTCACCCATAAATTTTCCATCCTCACCGGCGGTCCGGGCACGGGAAAGACCACCATTCTGCGCGCACTGGTCGATATTCTCAAAGCCAAGAAGGTCCGGCTGCATCTGGCTGCGCCGACCGGCCGGGCCGCCCAGCGCCTGACCGAGACGACCGGCGGATTCGCTTCCACCATTCACCGTCTGCTTAAATTCGAGCCGGCCGGCGGTGGTTTCACCGCCAACGAATCGCATCCGCTCGCCACCGATTTTCTCGTCGTCGACGAGGCCTCGATGCTCGACTCCCGTCTGGCCGCGGCGCTTTTCCAGGCTGTGCCGGCCAAAGCCCACCTCCTTCTCGTCGGCGACACCGACCAGCTGCCCAGTGTCGGCGCGGGCAACGTGCTCAAGGATCTCATCGCGGCGGAGCGCGCGCCGGTCACCCGCCTTTCCGTCGTCTACCGCCAGCAGGGCCAGAGCCCCATCGTGACCACCGCCCATGCCATCAACTCCGGCGATCCGGTTTTTCCCCCGGTGGTGAATTCCGTCGCGGAAATGAAGGCGTGGAGCGATCTGACCTTTGTCGCCGCCGCCTCGGCGGAGGATTGCGTGCAGAAAATCGTCGAGCTCTCCACCCAGTTCATTCCCCAGCACTGGAAATGGTTTCATCCCGTCAACGACGTGCAGGTGCTCGCCCCCATGCACAAGGGCGCGGCCGGCGTCGCCAATCTCAATGCCCAGCTCCAGACCGCGCTCAATGGCCGGCAATCCGGCCTGCGCGCCGCAGCCGGTGAATTCCGCGCCGGTGACAAGATCATCCAGCTCCGCAACAATTATGATAAAAATCTTTTCAATGGCGACATCGGCGCCGTCGTTGCCACCCACGCCGACCGCGGCACGATCGAAGCCAGTTTCGACGGTGAGAAACATATTTTCGATCGGGGTGAGCTCGGAGATCTCGCCCTCGCCTACGCCATCAGCATTCACAAGTCGCAGGGCAGCGAATATCCGGTCGTGATCATTCCGCTGCTCAAAGCCCACTTCATGATGTTGCAGCGCAACCTGCTTTATACCGCGATCACCCGCGGGCGGAAAAAAGTCGTCCTCGTCGGCGAGCCTGCCGCTTACGCCATGGCCGTGCGCAACAGCGAATCGAAACGGCGCTGCACCCACCTCCGCGAGAAACTTTCCGTCTGACCGGCCTATCGGTCCGCCGAATCCGCCCAACATGAAGGCCGCCCCTTGCGAGGCGGCCCGCATGACCTAACACCAAGCAAACCGTAGAACTACAAACATGTCGTTTTGCAAACGACACTGACTACGACGTGATAGACGGTTGAGTGGTTACTTTGCTCAAAAATGTTTATTAAAAAAACGCAAATGGAGCGGAACCTTTTTACTTCGTTAAAAGACAATGGCTTGCATTTTTTGCGAGGCCCACTTTTGCAACTTCCACCGGCGTTGAAACCTGCAAAACCGCCAAAAGATGAGTACTCCCCCCTAAAGCCAGATCAGGCGTTTGTGAAAATTGTCATGATAACGACGGCACGAAACGTATTCATCTTCCGATTGCCGGTTCCGCCCGAGGCGGTCTGAACGGTTATTCCCGCGGGTCGGTTACCCGCCCAAGAAAAAGACATGCGCCGGTAGGCACATGCTGGATGGCGAAAAGAAACGGATGATCCACCCTGACTTCGATTGGCTTGGAGGCGTTGGCGGAAACATCAAAGGTATCCAGGACGAGGGTGTCCCCGGCCGCCGCCGCTTCGGTTTCCTTCTCATCGATGGCAATGAATGCCCGGTGGAAAACCTCGCCAAGTGAAAGATAATCATTCGGCTTCCGCGGCGCCAGGCGGTCAAAATTTGCGCTGCCAAACGGAACGTCGAAAGCCGCCTTGAGGCCAAGCTGGCGCAATTGAACACCGAGCAACATCGAAGGCGACGCGAATTTGAATTTCGGCAAATAAAGAGCCACCTCGCGTTGCGGCAGCTTCACGCATTCGGCCAGAAGGTCCGTTGTGATGTTGGACTCGACCGCGGCGAGACCGTCGCGCGCGTCGGGCAAGATAATGGATAGCTGGAGCTCGCCACCCTCATATCGCAACGCGACCACGGAAAAGCCATGAAAGGAATGGGAGACATAACCGTAAATATTCTGTTGCGCCATGGTCGGCACCATCACGCTTTCCGACCCGTGGACAAAAAATGGTGTCGGCTTGGTCGCTTTTGGATCGAATGGACTGAGCCAACGTGTGCGCAGGTAGATCGCGT
>Ga0070741_10009193_pt1 | contig 19350 bp, 19 predicted proteins | sample Coa_R1_4_FD_66440 | JGI IMG/M metagenome (GOLD analysis project Ga0070741, IMG submission 66440) | Surface soil microbial communities from Centralia Pennsylvania, which are recovering from an underground coalmine fire - Coalmine... | ecosystem: Environmental > Terrestrial > Soil > Unclassified ...
CTGGGTGTCGTGGGGTTGATTACACCGTGGAATTTCCCCAGCGCCATTCCGGCGTGGAAGATGGCTCCGGCGCTGGTGGCCGGGAATACGGTGGTCATCAAGCCCGCCTCACTTGCCCCTCTGAGTGCCTGCCGGCTGATTGAAGCCCTCCACGAAGCCGGAATCCCGCCTGGGGTCGTGAATTATGTGACGGGAAGCGGAGGGTCGGTGGGCAACGCGCTGGTCGAGTGCCCCGCAGTTCGCGCCGTTTCGTTTACGGGCTCCTGCGACGTGGGGAACGCACTTTACGATAAGGTGACGCGCCGGAGGATTCGTGTCCAGTTAGAGATGGGCGGCAAGAATCCCACGATTGTTCTGAAGGACGCTGACCTCGATTATGCCGCGGACGTGCTCGTGAACGGTGCCTTCTTTTCGACGGGTCAGAAGTGTACCGCGTGCAGCCGGGCCATCATTGAGAAGGAGATTTATGACGCCCTGGTCGAAAGACTTGTGGCCAGGACGCGCAAACTAAGAGTTGGGAACGGTCTTGAACCCGGCATCGATATCGGCCCGGCAGTGGACGCCAACCAGCTTGAAACGGACCTGAAATATATCGAGATCGCGAAAAACGAGGGCGCGCAACTCCTGTGTGGCGGGAATCACCTCAAGGGGGGCATCTATGACAAAGGCTTTTTTATCGAGCCGACGATCTTCGCCGGCGTGACGCGGGAGATGCGCATCGCGCAGGAGGAGGTCTTCGGCCCCGTGCTGGCTTTGATGGTGGCGAAGGATTTTGATGACGCCATGCAGCTTGCAAACTCCGTCCGCTTCGGGCTATCCGCGTCGATCGTGACTCGCGACGTGACCCGGATTCACCAGTTCACAAATCAAATCGAAGCGGGATTGATTACTGTGAACCTGCCCACGGCGGGCGTAGAATACCAGTTGCCGTTCGGCGGCACCAAGGAGTCGAGCTTCGGCATGCGGGAGCAAGGGCCGCTGGCGCTGGATTTCTATACCGAGACAAGGACGGTGTATTTGAAGTATACCTTGTAGATGTTCGCGAGAGGTCGAGAGCCGGAGGCCGAGGGACGAAGGCCGAGCGTCTTTGGCATTGGAATGTGGAGTGACTCATGAAAAAAACTCAGCAGTTTCTCTCGAAACTCAAGCTGCCCGCGGAAGACAATCACGAACTCAAGCCCAGTGAACTGCGCTTTCCCGACGGGGGGCAATATCGCTTTGAGATCCCAAGCGTCGAAGGGCCGCGAGTCTTTCGTGAGGTGCTCGCAGCCGCGAAAGAGCGGCAGGTGCCTGTCCACCGTGTGAGCCAGGGAAGCGGCGTCATGCTGCTGACCAAGGAGGAAATTGCGGAGATGGCGCGCATCGGCGCGGACCAGAAAATCGAGGTCTGCCTGTTCGTCGGGCCGCGCGCCACGTTTGAGACGGGAGGCCAGACGGCCTCGACGGCCGGAAAGGTTATCGGCTTGCAGCATCGCGGCGCCGACCAGCTTGTCTATGCCATTGAGGACGTGCGGCGCGCCTGCGACCTGGGTATTCGCAGCATCCTGCCTGCCGATTTGGGTCTCATCTGGGTTCTGAACGAAATGAAGAAGAAGGGTGAGTTGCCCAAGAACCTGGTTATCAAGAGCTCGGTTACTCTTCCCGCCGCCAATCCTGCCACGGCGAAGCTCTTTGAGAACTGCGGCGTATCCACGCTTAATATCCCTTGCGATCTCAGCCCGGCTCAGATTGGCGCGATCCGCCAGAGTGTCAACATTCCGATCGATCTGTACATTGAGGTTCCCGACAACTTTGGCGGGTTCATTCGTTACTATGAAATGCCGCAGATCCTCCGGGTGGCCTCGCCGGTTTATTTCAAGTTCGGGCTGCGCAACGCTCCGGACATTTATCCTTGCGGCAGGCAGCTCGAAGACCTGGCGATGAATATGGGCCGTGAACGTGTTCACCGGGCGCGGGTCGCGATGGAGATCCTGGAGAAGTACGCCCCGCAGGCGAAGATGTCGCCGCTTGGCAGTAAGGATCTTGGAATCCCTGAGATCTAGGGTTTCTGGCTGCCGCGATTCGCATTCTGGCCGGCTGTGTCCCTGGCAGGGGCGTCGAAAGAGTCATCTCCCGCAGGTTATCCTTTTTCCCTCCATGAATCTTGAGATCGCTGCTTGGCTTGATGGCCACGTTTCATCCCGGCAGCTTGCGGAACACAACTTCCGGTTGTAGACTGATAAATCAGGGTTGATTCTTTCAGGCCATGTGCTAGGGAAGGGAAGACCATGTTACCTCCAATTCGCAGTGAATGGGTGCGGAAGCGCACCGGACCGATCGTGACGCAGATGCACTATGCCCGCCAGGGCGTCATCACCGAGGAGATGGAATTCGTCGCGAAGCGCGAGAGCCTCTCGCCCGAGACTGTTCGCGATGAGGTCGCACGCGGTCGGATGATCATCCCCGCCAACGTTCGGCACGTGGAGCTCGAGCCCATGTGCATCGGTGTGGCGGCGAGGTGCAAGATCAACGCCAACATCGGCAATTCTGCCACGACCTCCAATATCGACCAGGAACTCGAAAAGCTGCACGCCTCTGTGCACTTCGGCGCCGATACGGTGATGGACCTTTCGACAGGGGGAGACATCCACGAGATTCGTGAGGCGATTTTGCGGCACAGCCCTGTCCCCATCGGAACAGTGCCGATCTATGAGGCCTTGACTCGCGTCCGCCAGGTCCGGGATTTGACTCCGGAGATCATGCTGGAGGTCATCGAGGAGCAGGCCGCGCAGGGCGTGGATTACATGACCATTCACGCCGGCGTGCTGAGGGAATTCATCCCTTTGACCCGCAGACGCATTACGGGCATCGTCAGCCGGGGCGGGGCCATCATGGCCCAGTGGTCGGCTGAAAACGGCAAGGAGAATTTCCTCTACACCCATTTTGAAGACATCTGCAGGATTTTCCAGAAATATGATGTTTCCTTCTCGCTGGGTGACGGCCTGCGGCCGGGTTGCCTCGCCGATGCCAGTGACGAAGCGCAGTTTGCCGAGCTTAAGGTTCTTGGCGAGCTGACCAGGAAGGCCTGGGAATATGATGTCCAGGTGATGATCGAAGGCCCGGGCCATATCCCTCTGGACCAGATCAAGCTCCAGGTTGACAAGGAAGTGGAGTTGTGCCACGAGGCGCCGTTCTATACTCTTGGTCCCCTGGTGACCGACATCGCGCCAGGCTATGACCATATCACTTCGGCGATCGGGGCGGCCTTGATCGGCTGGCACGGCGCTTCGATGCTCTGCTACGTCACCCCCAAGGAGCACCTTGGGCTTCCCAACAAGGATGACGTTCGCCAGGGCATCATCGCCTATAAGATCGCCGCTCATGCCGCCGACGTGGCGCGGCACCGGCCCGGCGCACGCGACCGCGATGACGCGATTTCCTATGCGCGCTTCCTCTTCGACTGGAATAAGCAGTTTGAACTCTCGCTTGACCCCGAAATGGCGCGCTCCATGCACGACGAAACGCTTCCCAACGAGACTTACAAGGATGCAGCTTTCTGTTCAATGTGCGGGCCGAAGTTCTGCTCTATGAACACCACCCAGGTCATGGAAAAACACCTCGGCCTCGACCAGGGTGAGCGCGAGCAGAAATTCGTTGAGCTGCTCACCAAGGTCCAGGGGTGAGGGCCGCGGCGAGGCGACTCTTTTTGACGGCGTAACACGCACTTTTCAGGGCTTGACCAAATCTCAGATCACGAGGGGCCGGATTTCCGGTGCGCGGGGGGTTGTCCGTTTGCCCGGGCCGGGGTCTGTATCCATAGCCATTCCGAAAACCAGGAGGGACTAATGAGCCAGATAACGGACGTCGAACGGGCGGGAAAGACGACGGCGACTGTGCAGGCAGGAGCCGCGCCACAGGCTTCGCAGCCTAACCCCCTGCGCATTTTTCAAACCCTCAACGCCTTCCAGCAGACGGCGGCGCTGAGGGCGGCTATCGAACTCGACCTCTTCACCTTGATTGCCGAAGGCGCAACCACTGTCCCGCATATCGCCCAACGCGCGGGCGCGGCGGAGAAAGGCGTTCGCGTCCTTTGCGACTTCTTGGTGATTCTCGGCTTCCTCACCAAACGCGATTTGCACTACGGCCTTGCACCGGATGCGGGGCTTTTTCTCGACCGGCGCTCGCCCGCCTACATGGGCTCGGCGGTGCGTTTTCTGAACGCGCCCGAGTTGCTGGACGCCTACAGGGATTTCACTGCGGTGGTCCGCAAAGGCGGCACCCTCATGCCTGGGCAGGGCAGCGTCGAACCCGAGAATCCCATCTGGGTCGAGTTCGCTCGTTCCATGGCTCCCCTGATGTTCATGCCCGCCAAAGCCGTCGCGCAGATGGTCGGCACGGATTCGTCGGGGCGGACGATAAAAGTTCTCGACATTGCCGCCGGCCACGGGTTGTTTGGTATCGCCATCGCCCGGCAGAATCCGCGTGCTCACATCGTGGCTCTCGATTGGTCGAGCGTGCTCGAGGTGGCCAGGGAGAATGCCCGCAAAGAAGGTGTGGACGCCCGATACTCCACACTACCCGGCAGTGCGTTCGAGGTTGACTTCGGAACCGGCTACGATCTGATCCTCTTCACCAATTTTCTCCACCATTTCGACGTTCCGACGAACGAAAACCTGCTGCGCAAAGCGTACACGGCGCTGGTGCCGGGCGGGCGCGTCGTCCTGCTGGAGTTCGTTCCCAACGACGACCGTGTGACGCCTCCGGAGTCCGCTTCGTTCAGCGTCATTATGCTCGGCACGACTGCGAGCGGAGATGCCTACACCTTCGCTGAATACCAGCGGATGCTCAGCAACGTCGGCTTCACGCAAAGCGAGCACGTGCGTCTCGAACAGTCTCCTGAATCGGTTATCATCGGAACGAAGTGAGGGAGCGGCTTGCGCCGGCACGATTCTTGACCGGTGATGAGTGGGCGAGGTATGCCGGAAACGACACACGATCAAAGCCTGCGCCAGGAATTCAACCGCTGGGCCGCGGCGGGCCGCGGTGAGGAGATGGAAGATCATCATCTACCCATCGTCGAGCCCGCGCTGGCCCTGATGGATATTCGGCCTGACGATTGCATCCTGGATGTCGGCTGTGGGACTGGCTGGCTGACCCGCCGGCTCGCGGCAATGGTCCCGCAAGGCCAGGTGGTGGGCATTGACGTCTCAGATGAGATGATCCGCCGTGCCCAATCTACTTCTGAGCGGATCCCGAACCTCCGGTTTCAAGTCAGCAGCATTGATGAGCTTACGTTCAAAACTAACTCCTTCAGCAAAACCATTTCGGTTGAGTCAGCCTACTACTGGCCCGATCCTGTGAGCGGAATCAAGCAGATATTTCGCGTCCTTAGAAGCGGCGGTTCCCTCTGGGTTGTCATCAACTACTATCGCGACAACCCTCATTGCCATCAGTGGGGGGCTTTGTACGCGGTCCCAACTCACTTACTCTCCACTGAAGAGTGGATGGAACTGTTCCGGGGCGCGGGATTCGCGAGTGTCGCCAGCCGTCGCATCCCGGACCCCTCCCCCAGTCCCGAGGTCTATTCGGGTCGCTGGTTCAGAGACGCTGAGCAAATGCGCCGGTTCAAGGAGTTCGGCGCGCTTCTTGTTCACGGTGTGAAACCATAGTCCGCATCCCTCAACCCAAAAACAATTTTCGGTCCAGGCTGATCCTGCCGATATAATTAAGTTATCTTATCCGTAAAGTACCCTCCGTGTGCACAAACGCGCAAACGTTCTGCACGAGGAGAGTTGCGGAGGTCAGCAGTTGCAGGAGCGTTGGAATGAGAAGCTGAAGTTGCATCCATTACTCGTTGCGGCCGGCCTGGCGCTCATCGTCTTCGCCGTCTACGGTTCCGTTCTTGCGTACGGGTTCGTCTACGACGACGTGGGACAGATTCTGCAAAACCCCTTCGTATTAAATCCGCGCCTTTGGGCGAAGAACTTCACAACCTCAGTCTGGGCGTTCCAGGGCATCAAAACAAATTTCTACCGCCCTCTTCAGTTCTTCCTGTATTGGCTGCTGTGCCACGTTGCAGGTCTGAATCCCGGGCCCTTCCATCTCCTCAATCTGTTTCTCTATGTGACTTCGGCGTGGCTGGTTTACAGGCTGGGGCGAGAACTTCTGGGGCGTGAGCTGCTGGCCGTCGCCGGCGCGGTGCTTTGGGTGGTTCATCCTCTTCACGTAGAGGCTGTGGCCTGGATCTCGGCTTTGCCAGATCTGGGTTGCGGGGTTTTGTACCTTCTCGCCTTTCTGCTCTTCCTCCAGGCGGAAAAGTCCGCGAGTTTTTCTCTTCTCAGACATGCGCTTGCCGCTCTGTGCTTTTTTGCTGCGCTGTTTTTCAAAGAAATGGCGGTCAGTCTTCTTCTCATACCCCTGGCTTACTGGTTCCTCTACTGCGCACGTGGATCCTGGCGAGATCGTATCATCCGCTGGCTGCCTTACTGGACAGCGTTCGGAGCCTATGCGATCATTCGCAAATCCGTTCTCGGTTTCCTCTCCGAGAATCCCCTGCGCTTCAAAGGGCTTCAGCAACTGGTTCCGACGAGCCTTGGACTGCTCGGCGAGCACTTCCGCCTGTTTGTCTGGCCGGCACACCTCACGGCGTTCCGCACCTTCGATCTTGCGCGAACTCTTCGTGCTCCCTGGCCATGGGTGGCTTTGCTGGGCCTTATCGTGCTCCTTCTGCTTCGCAAGCGCGATCGAGTTTTCAGCTTCCTCGTAGCGTGGTGGGCAGTAACGCTGCTCCCATGCCTCGACTTTCGTCTCCTCAGTTCGCCGCTGATTGCCGACCGGTTCAACTATATCCCGTCCGTTGGCCTGTGCCTGGCTGTGTCGTATGTTATTCTCGAACGGATTCCGGCGCTTCTTCCGAGCGTGCGCGGAACTCGCTACACCCTGGTGGGATTAGTCTTGCTGGCGTGCCTCTGGACCCTGCAAACCCGGCGAACGATTCCACAATGGAGCGGCGACGAGGCCCTGATGGATAGCGGTTTCCAGATCGCTCCCGACTCCGCACTCTTGCACCTGGCGCGAGCGGTCATAAGACAGTATCGCTACAATGATCTGGAAGGCGCGACTCGCGAATACGAAACGGCCATTGAGCTGAACAAGCGCAGTATCAAGCCGCTCAACGGGGTAGTGTCCGAGGCCTTGCTGGGATTGGGGCGGATTGCGCAAACGAAAGGCCAAACCGACGAAGCCGTGGCCTTCTACGAGAAGGCCATCCAATCCTCACGCGTCAACAGCGCGGCCTACGACGCCCTGGGGGCGGTCTACTTCCCGCGCCACGATTACGCCAAAGCGGCCGAATACTTCTCCCAAGCCCTCAGCTCGAACCCATACGACTTCGGGGCGCGCTTCTACCTGGGTACGTGTTGGAAAAAACTCGGCAGGTACAGAGAAGCGGCTCAACAATTCCGAGCGGCGCGGGAGGCCGATCCGACCTATTGGCAGGCCTTCGAAGCTGAAGCCTCCGCTCTCGAGGCGGCGGGGGACATCGAGGGTGCGGCGCTTGTCCGCAAGCTCGCCTATAAAAAGTAGCTCACCCATCCTACCGTTCACCGAGCCGAAACACAGAATTTCCATAACGTCTCCCCGGGCATCTCCCGGGGCGCGTCGGCCGCCAGGCCTGGAACTTGATTTGTGCACGACCGGGTATGAAACAAGCACCGCCTGCGGGTATAATGAATCTTGGCTCAGGGATTGCACGTACAAGCTTCCGGCGTTTTCACCGCGAGGTTGACCTTATGGCATACATTGAAAACCGTTACGAAAAGAACTTCGTCATTTCTACCGTGGACTATGTTTTCAACTGGGCGAGAAAATCCTCTCTGTGGCCGCTCACTTTTGGCCTCGCGTGTTGCGCCATCGAAATGATTGCTTCCACCACCTCGCGGTTCGATATGGCCCGTTTCGGCGCCGAGGTCTTCCGCCCAAGTCCCCGCCAGGCTGACTTGATGATTGTGTCGGGTACGGTGACTTTGAAAATGGCCCCGGCGATCAAACTTATCTGGGAACAGATGCCGGATCCAAAATGGTGCATCTCGATGGGCGCCTGTTCCAGTGTTGGCGGGCCGTTTAATACGTATGCTGTCCTGCAAGGGATCGACAAGATCGTGCCGGTGGATGTCTACATCCTCGGTTGCCCTCCCCGACCGGAAAATCTCTTCTACGGCCTGCTTAAGTTGCAGGAGAAGATCGACAGCATGAGCCTCTCCAAGCGGCCCACGGAAGTTCGGCTGGACGAAAAGATGATTGAGGAGTTCAAGAGAAACGTCCGGATTGGAAAGCCGGGCACCCCGGAACTCGTTCAAGTTGGCTAGAACTGCCTGCCGCGTACCGGTTCTGACTGAGATATTGATGCCAGGAGATCCACGCGAATTTCTTCCCGTGCGGAGGTCGTACCCATGCCCGACTACATTCCAGTTGCCAGACTTTCTGACTTGCAGCCAGGGGCGTGCAAGGCCGTGGAAATCGACGGAAAATTCATCGCCCTCTTCAATGTGGATGGAACGGTCTACGCGCTGGACAATGTGTGTCTTCATCGCGGCGGACCGCTCGGCGAGGGCACGCTCGAGGGTGAGGTTGTTACCTGTCCGTGGCACCAGTGGCAGTACAACGTTCGAAGCGGCGAAATGTGTGGGAATCCAGCAGTGAAGGTTCCCACGTATCCCGTCCTGGTGGAAGGCGGCACACTTAAGGTGGCGATCTGATTGTGCGATGTCGCAAACGCAGTGGGGTCATCCATGGTGACAAATCATCACGCGTCGTCGAATTACCTCCCCGCTTTAGCACTTCTCGTGGTTGGGGTCTGGAGCGCAAGAGCAGAAGAACGAGACCTGCCGCTCAAAATCCTCCAGGCCATCCAGTCGGGAAAGGTGGTTGTTCAGGATTTGTCCCACACGCTCGATGAGAACGCTCCTTACTGGCCCGAGGGCAGTGCTAAGACTCCTTTCCAGGTTTCTCTTGAAGCGACTTTCGAACGTGACGGTTACCTGGCTCGCAGGTTGTGCATGCCCGAGCACTTCGGGACGCACATGGATGCTCCTGCACACTTCCTCCCAAAGGGCCTGTCTGTTGACCAGATTGCTGTGAAGGAATTGCTGGTTGAGGCGATTGTCGTGGACGTGAGCGAAGCAGTAAAGACCAACCCGGACTACCGCGTGACGACTATAGACCTTGAAAACTGGGCGAAGGCGCACGGCCCCATGCCGCGGGGGTGTATCGTGTTGTTTCGAACGGGCTGGGATGCCCGATGGCCTTCCGAGAAAGATTACATGAACCAGGACTCGAAGGGCGTGATGCATTTTCCGGGACTCTCAACCGAGGCGGCGCGTTTCCTGCTTGAACACCCGCATCCCGCGGCGATTGGGATTGACTCTCCGAGCGTGGACTATGGACCGTCAAAAGGTTTTGAGGTTCATCATCTGACTCATGCGGCGGGACTGTATCACCTTGAGAACCTGACAAACCTGAACAGGCTGCCTCCGCGCGGAGCGCTGGTGATCGCCCTTCCGCTTAAGCTGCGGGGTGGTTCAGGAAGTCCCGCGCGGGTCCTCGCGCTGGTGCAGGAAAGTTCTCCGACCAATCATTAAATCTGATGCCTGAACTTCCTGAAGTCGAAACCGTTGCCCGAGGCTTGCTCAAACGCGCAATTGGAAGGCGCGTGGCTGCGGTGGAGGTGTTAAACCCGCATGTGATTGCGGGTTCGCCGGACGATTTCACCATGAACCTTACGGGACGGTCTCTCCAGGCAATCGAGAGGAAGGGGAAGGCTCTCGCCATCAAGCTGGGTTCGAAAGGGGAAAGCGGTCAGCGTTTTCTGCTCCTGCGGCTGGGCATGACCGGACAAGTCACGGTCGCTTCCCGCGCGGCTCCGCTTGAACCGCACACGCACGTGAGAATTGTGCTCGACGACGGCCGCGAAGAGGTCCGCTACAGGGATGTAAGGCGCTTCGGCCGGCTGCGATGCTGCACGCGAGAGGAGCTTGAAGCCGTCTTTGACCGCCTGGGGCCTGACGCGCAACAGATCACTGAATCCGAGTTCTCCCGCGCGATGCGAGGCCGCAGTGGCGCGATCAAAAGCTGGTTGATGAATCAGCAGTTGCTCGCAGGGCTCGGGAACATCTATGCGGATGAGGCGCTTTTTGCAGCGCGCATACACCCCCTGACCCAGCCGGGACGAGTCCCTCCCGAGAAGGCTCGGCGGCTATTCAAAGCAGTCAAGAAAGTTCTCGACCGCGCCGTCAAGCTGCAAGGGACCAGCTTCCGCGACTACATTGACATCGAAGGGCGGCCGGGGAGTTTTCGAATGAAGTTGCGCGTTTACCAGCGGACCGGCCAAGCGTGCCGGCGCTGTGGTGAGGCGATTCGCCGCATCGTGGTTGCCGGCCGCAGCAGTCACTTCTGCCCGCAATGTCAGCCTCGCCCCCGGCAGGCGGCGAAGATGGGCCAGCCACGGCACCTAAAAAGGCCGCAGGGGGCGAGGTAAAACTCGCCCCCGCGGTCACGCTACACGATCATCTGATTGCTTGTTTCACAACCCAGTAAACGTATGTGTTTTCGATCGCTCTCCCGAGTAGCTCGCTGCCTGGTCCCGAACTCCAGATGAGCTCATCGCCGCCGGTGTGGTGCGCTTCTCTATCGATTGGATCGGTCGGCACGAGCGTAAACACCCAGCCACCTGGTGGTTCCACTCCTGCCTGGACGGGTGTAGTCAGGAACGGCCCCAGACCTGCACCAGGCTCCTCGCCGCCCCGGGGAGGTAGCCCCTTCACCGCGAACCCGCCCGTCTCGTGGTCCGGAGCGACAATCAGCAAGGTGTGCTCTTTTCTCTCGGGGCTGGCGTTGATCCAGTCGCGAACCACCTTCACGCTCTGGTCGAAGGCCAACATTTCGCCGTACTGATATTGCACGTTCTCAGCGTGATTTCCAGAATCGATGAGCGAACCTTCGAGCAAGAGGAAGAATCCTGTCGGATGTTTTTCCAGAATCGCCAGCGCAGCGGCCGTGGTTTCGGGCAGCCGGGGTTGAAGGGAAGTGGGCAGCCTCTGATATTCGGGCGTCAGGTTCTTTGATGCGAAGAGCCCCAAGAGTCGGGTGACTCCACTGGCGACGGCATCGTCCATCGCCTGCTTGGTGGTGACGTAGGTGTAGCCCCGGGTTTGAGCCTCGGTTATGAAGTCCCCCGACACTCCACAGACATCTGCCGCTGAAGGTTTGAACGTTGCCTGGCCCCCACCGAGCATCACATCGGGTTGAGTTTCTTCAACGTATTGCCGGGCGATTTCGGTCTCACAGTTGCGGTCGGCAAGGTGAGCACCAAAAGCAGCGGGCGTGGCGTGGGTAATTGTTTGCGTTGCCACCAGCCCGGTCCCCCACCGATTCTGTTTGGCTAATTCCAGCAAGGTAGGGTTATTCGGCGCGCCGTCGGCGTGGAAGCAGACTTCGTTGTTCACAAATTTCTCGCCGCAGGCCCACGTGGAAGCCGCAGCCGATGAATCGGTGATGGTGTTCACTTTGGAGTACGTCCTCTGGTAACCAATGTGCTCGAGGGTCTCGAAATTGAGCGGCGGGCCGCCGGGGCCTTCCGCACAGAAGATGAATGGCTGCGTGGTTGGGGTGTTCCCGCAGTTCTTCAGGATGCGGGCGGCCGTGACGTCCGCCAGTCCCATTCCATCCGGGACCATGAAGATAACGTGTTTAACTTCGCGATATCTGTGGCCCTCGAGCGCGGGTTCCTGCGGGAACGAGAGCACGGACGCCGCCAGCATCGCCGCGACGACGAACAGTGATATACGGTTCTTCATACTCCTATCCTCCTTTTTCCGCGCCCTGCTCTGGCCAGAGAAGCAGGGCGTCGGAATCAACCAGGTTAGTTGCGCTTGCGCTGTCCGAGACGACGCCGTCGATCACCTCTCCCTTGCGGGAGCGTGAACTCGTTACCAATGCGGCCTCGAGCCGGGTTTCTATTGCCGAGAGCCATCAGTCTTCTCCTGGTAATAAGAAGGCCTCAGTTATGCACATAGTAAACACCATGCGTACAGTGATGCCCACCTGAAGGTCGGCGTTACTTCCGTAACTTCCGAATCGTTCCCTTAGCCGCTCGTTGCCCTGCCCCATAACACGCCGAGGACAATGACCCCTCCCACGATGCTCCCCAGGATGCTCAACCAGGTACCCGTCGTCGTCCCTCCTCCTTCCACCGGCTGCACATCGGCGAAGGCGATCTTTACCGGTTCGGACTGGGATTTCGATACGAGAGTGAAGTCCTCCGTGCCGATCGTCTGGATCTTTCCTCTCAGCTTTCTGCCATCAGCCATCGTGACCCGAATGGTCTTTCCCGTACCCCAACTAGCAACCACCCGCCTGGCTCCTACAGGATCCGGCTGGCCGTAGGCTTTGTAGAGGGCTTCGTGAGGTTAATGCTCTGCACCTGGGCGTAGGCGATGTGCCGCAATTGCCTGCCGTTGGTGGTTAGTTCAAAGTTATCCTCGCCGATTGATTGAATTGTGCCGAAGATACGGTCGCCGCCTTTCACGAGGACTTCCACCTCTGATTTGACTCCGAGTATCTCGACTTTCTGCTTAACCGCGGCGGGATTGCCCGATGAATCGGGGGCGCGGGCGGCGACTAGGTCAGCCACCAATGAGTGCACCAGACTTATCAACAGGCCGATTACGACGGCCTTCCTCCACTTGCTCATTTCAGCCTCCTTCCGCGAATTGAGGTCCTGAGGCGGGTCGAGGCCTAGTGAGACCTCGACCCCACAGCGATTGTGCGGCCTCTCGTGTGCGTGCCCGGCGTGGGAAGCGGCTCGCCTGCTCCTAGTGATCCGAGGCTGCTGCAGCCACGATAATTAACGTGACGAGCAGGGCGCCGGCTCCCGCGAGACCGTAAATCAAGCCTTTGCTCACTTTCTCCCCAGTCCCACCCTGAACCTGTTTGAACGATTTCACATCCGTGAAAGCAAGTCTTTGCGTCTCGATCTTGTTTCCCTGCGCCGTCTGCAAAGCGAAGCCATCGTCCATGACCTCTCCCAGTCGCCCTCGGAGCTTGTGTTTGTTTATGAGCTTGACTTCGATCATCGTCCCGGATTGAACTTCCAGAATGCGTTCCTGCAAGGTCGGCTTCTTCGTATCCTGCTCGGAAGATCCGCCGGATAGAGAAATGCCCACCTTGGCCTCCAGAATCGGGTTGCAGAACAGAATGAGTGTCAGAACTAATGGAATGACTTCCCTCATAGGAACACCTCCAAGCTGTAGGATCTTCGAGCGTAAGAAAGATGGGCAGCTCATCAGGATAAAGGCTCGTGTGCGTCGGGAACTGCCCATGAGATGGATTGATTACTTCTTCGGGGCCCGGTAAATCGTGCGGCTGCCTGGAAATGCTCCCAGGGCGGCGCCGCCTCCGAACCCAGCGGCAATTGCTGCTACGCAGGCGCCGCAACTATTCCCTTCGTTGCTGTTTGCCGCCAGAGGGACGATCGTCGCTGCAATGGCGATTCCGCCGCCAATGGCCGATCCCAGCAGCATGTTGCGAGTGCGGTGAGACGTATCACGAACCGTGACGCGAACCACATCGGCGTGCGCCACGGATTGTTCAGTTCCTCCGTCTCGCAGCGTGATTCCGTCATCCGTGAAGGAGACGAATTCGCCCTTGAGCGTCTTCATCTTCATATCGACGACTTCGATCTTCTGCCCCGGTTGCAGTTGTTTGAGATTGTCCCAGGAGTCTTTGGCCGACTGGGCCAGCAGAAAGGGCTGTGGCAAGAACAGGAATGCGAACGCGAGTGTTGCTCTCTTCATGACTACCTCCTCCGAGGGAACACCGTGGCGCCAAGGCGCCTTTGCCTCGCGGAGGGGCATGCGGAGTGCCAAACCAGCCGACGTGTTAACTCCTTCGTGAACAGGACAGTTAAGCGTGACCGTGGCAGGAACAGCCGGCACGCGGAGCAGGGATTCGCCGACAGTGGCGCGTCGCTCTGGCACCTTGCCTGATTCCTTGCACGCTCGCCAAGGCCTCTCGTCATGGAATCCTCTCTGCCCGTGCGTAGGGGAGGACCTTCACGGTCCTCCCGCGGGAGCACCACAAGGATGTTCCCCTACGAAACTAGTAGCCCAGAGGTCGTGCTTCTCGAATTCTGCGGTTGGGTCTTCCAGGAAAGTGCCGCAGAGTTGAAAGACAACTCTGCGCTACGAGCCGCACTCTCGCATGTTGGATATTAGTCCTGCGTAATCACCCTTTGTGGCACCCAAGGCACGGTGATATATTACGCACCTTACCTCAGGATTAAGTGGCAAATAGCATGGCAGGCGACTTCTTAAGAGCCCTTACCATTGCGCGTTTTGCAGTGCTGCTTCGACCTGACTCAACTCTATACCTGCCCGGCTATAAGGGGGCGGCCTTCCGAGGGGGTTTCGGGTATGCCTTCAAGAGCATCGCCTGTCCCACCCATGATCGTGACTGCATCCACCGGCGACTCGGCAGCCGATGCGTGTACTCCGAAGTGTTTGAGACTCCCGTCCCTCCTGAAACGAGGGTGATGCGGAAGTACCCCTACGCGCCCCACCCGTTTGTTCTGACCCCTCCCGCTGACCGCCGTGCTCATTTCACCTCTGAACAGGAATTGAAGTTGGAGCTGGTCTTGGTGGGGCGAGCCATCAACTGGCTCGCGTATTTCATTTGTACCCTGGAGGAACTGGGGCGACGCGGCGTCGGGCCATCGCGGTCGCGATATCGCGTGGTACGGGTTGAGAGTCTCCATGCGTACAGCTCTACCGAAAACGGCACGGGGACTACGGTATATCAGGGCGACGTGCGAAAGGTTGTGGGGGCGCCTCAAGTCTTCGAGGGTTCCAACTTCTTCGATGGCAATCGTGAGGCCGGTGCCGCTACTCTCCTCTTCGCGACCCCTGTTCGCATCATTTCTGGAGAGCGCTTAGCAACTCAACTGCCCTTTCCCACCCTGATCCGATCTCTTTTAAGGCGGCTGGCGTTGCTGGCCTACTTCCACTGTGGGCAGCCCGTGAGCCCGGAGGTTCTCCAGGGACTGATTGCGGAGGCGGAGAGCGTTCGGACCAAAGATTCAACACTCCGTTGGTACGATTGGCAGAGGTACTCGACTCGCCAGAAAGCAAATATGAAGCTGGGGGGGCTGGTGGGGGCCGTAAGCTATCAGGGTAACCTCACGACGTTCGTCCCATTTCTGCGAGCAGGTGCATTGACTCACGTCGGTAAGGCCACAAGCTTTGGACTTGGAAAGTACACTCTGCGTGAGGGTTGAAGGAGACCGTTGTGCCGCGTGATCTGGTTCCAGAACTCCACGATGTTTTGAAGCTGACGACGCTCAAGCACAACTTTTCGGATTTTGATCCTTACCGGTCCTTCGCGCCCAGTACGCCCACTTGGCGGGGTGTGCTTCAACACCACTGCAATAAGGAATTCCCCGCCTATCCCTCCGACCGGGATACTTTCTTGCTTCACGCTGCCGACGGCCTTGCAGCGAATTTCTCCAGGCACGCGCAAAGTATTCAAGGCGAGGCCGAGTGGACCGTTCACCGGTTATGGAACCCCCGGCGCGTGTGTGACGATGAGCGGCTGAGCAGACCGGACCAGATTCGTGAAATGCTCGAATTTCTTGGCACGGACCCGTCGTTCGCGGAGTTTTATTCGCGTTATGAGCGAGTCTTCAGAGCACGATCCGAGGATGCACGCCCAGGAATGAACATTACCACGTTGGAGACCCACGTTCGGCTGGCAGGGCGCTTTTACCGATTTCTCCGCCAGGCAAGCACCCTCGCCGTGACGGACGAGGAGGCTCGTACAGCCGCTGACCATGGTGTCCAGGGGGTTGGCGATTTACTTAAGCGGAAGTGTCAGGAATGGCGGCTCCATCTTCTGCATTGTCGCGTCAGACTTCTTACGAACCCGTTCAGGGCAAGAGACCTGAACATCTTCGCAGCCCTGCAGGAATTCCTGGCGGAAGTGAATGGAACACTTGGTGACAACGTTCTATTTTCAAGCACCGAGGAGCTGCTTCTCTATTCTGACACGCTGGATGTACTGACGAGTTTGCGGCAACTTGCTGCGCCAAAAGGCATCGTCCTTGAGGTTTGCAGGGATTTGCAACGAGCTGATATGTTCAGTCCGAACTTCAGGAAACCCGAGTTTGACATTCTCTATCCCGTGCTCGATGCCAGCCTGGCTCCGCCGTTATGCGAAATCTGCCAGATGAAACAGGCCACCAGGGTGTGGCCAGACGATTACATGGCGTTGAAGGGGGCTGAAGCTGAAGTCAGCGGCGGCGGAAGAGACCTGTTGTGCGAAACCTGTTTTTCCATTCGGAGCCGTCCGTCGCAATTACAAAAGCTCGCACACTGGGATGAGTGGGCTGCGGGTAATGTGATATGGATTCGCTTCGGTCTGGATTTCTTCCGCCTGCGGACCATTCTCGGAAAGCTTTACCTGGATTATCTGCGCTCTTTTGATCCGCATACACCGGAGGAGAAGGCGAGCGTCAGGTTTTCCTTGATTGCTGAATTTCAGCACGACTACGAGAGCTGCCTGGCAGATATGAGAAATCGGATCATTCAGAAATTCGGCGGCGAAAGAGTCGAACAGATACTGCCGGACCTGTTCTGCATCCAAGCGCAGGCGGGTACAGATGCATTCGTGGTGCTCAGGTGTTTCCTGGATAGCATGAACGGGTTCTTTCCAGCCTTTCTCGGAGACGTCGGCTCACCCCTCAAAGTGTCCTTGGCTTATGCTGGAGTCAAGCACCCCTTCTTCGAGATCTGGCGGCACTGGCAAGCGCAGGAAGACGAACTGGAGATCGTGGCGGTAGGCCATGGTCGTCTCCAGCTTGAGCTGAGACACCTGGAGAAATTCCTTCGGCTTGCCGACCATCCTTTTCGGCAGTCGGCACTTCACAACCTCGCCGAAATTTCACGTGTTTCGCAGCAACTGGCGGAACTTCGTTTCCGAAGCGCCGAGGAAAAGGGTGAGCGGGAAACGTTCGCCCGGCTCAAGGAGTTTCTTCCTCTTGGGCTGACTTTTGATGGGATTCTGACCCTGGCTAAGCTGGCGAGAGGATAGCGCGTGGACTTCCTGATTTACGAGCTGACGGCCAAAGCCATTCACTTGGGGGAACGGGCCAAAGGGAATCTCTTCAAGCCTTGCGTTCAGACGATTCCCTACAGTGCGATCACGGGCGCGTTGATGCATCGTTTCTCACAAGCTGGAGAGGGTGGGATCAAAGCGGTGGGCTTTCTGGACGAGTCCGTGGGTCGCAACCGGGTCGAATTGTTGACCTACTCACCCCGGGATCGCGTCGTGGAGATCAGCAAGATCCCGCTTCAGGTTGAATTTCTTTCCGATGTGCTGGCAACGGTTCTGGTTATCGCCAACGAAGCGACCCTGCGCTTCCCGGAGCGCTTCCAGATCGTGCTCGGCGGGATGCGGTCTCATGGCTTTGGTTCTGCTGGCCTGAAATTCCGGGAGAAACGCCCGGCGGGGAGCCCACGGCCCGGATTGCTGCGGGTGAGATTGCCGGAGGAGGAAGCCGCCGCGTTCGGAATCATCAAGGTACAAACCCCGGTGTTTGGCTACTTGTTCAAACCCGCTCCCGGCACTCATTCGGGCGTCTATGTTCGGGCGCTGTTCGAGGGTAGTCGAGTGGTGGGACCCGAGATGCTTCTGCAACCTCAGAAAAGGTGAACTATGGACAAGGTCGATGCGCTGCTTCGAGAAATTGCAGGGATGCCTGAGTTGGCATCCATGGACCATCGGTCCTCCAGCTTCCTGAACGATGTTGCCGAAATCTACGAGCGTCACGGGAGCGGTGCGACGCGAGCCTACCTCCTGAATCTGGCCGGAAGGCGCAATCGGCCGGAAGTGCCGGGGCTGATTAAAATCATCGACAAGCTGGAGGCGTCTCCCGACGTTCGCACGAATCGGGCCATCGGCCGCCAGATCATCAAGTGCCTTTTCCAATTGAAGAAGGGAGTGCGATCATGATTACTGAGAAAGCGTTCCGCATCACGGTCCGGACGACAGAACCTCTGCGAATCGGTGCAAAGAAAGACCCGCTTTCAGGCGCCGACAATCCTGTCACGCGTGTGGGAGGGAGCCTTGCCATCCCCGGTTCATCGCTGAAGGGTGCGCTCAGGGACCAGATCGAAAGCTATCTGATCGACAAGTTCTACCAGGCCGGGAAATGGCAACCCGGAAAAGAGGAATGGAGGCCCTGCGTCCCCGGCGCCGAACTCTCTTCGGATGAGAGGCGGCTGATCCGTGATGGCAAGTATCGAGATCAGGAAGGGACCTGCCACTACCCATGTTCTGACCGGAGTTGCCGAGATCACATTCATTCCATCTGTCCGGTCTGCTATTTGCTCGGCGCCATGACGCTTCCGGGATTTATCAGGGTTCCCTTCCTGTTCGCTGAGGGCGGCGCGGGTGAACTCATCGGCGTCAGGCTTGACCGCGCCACAAAAACGATCCCGCAGGTGGGCCGGGGCGGTCCGGTTCGCAGCTACGAACTGGTGCCGCAGGGAACGGTCTTTGCCGGAACGCTTTATGTGAACCTTTCGGACACCGTCACCGGCTGGGAACTCGGCAAACCCCGCAAGCTCGGGGAAGAGCAGGCTACGAAGGGTGACAAGTGGCTGGAGGGACAGAACTACACTCAGGATGGCTTTCTAAAGGAATTTATCCTTGACCGCCTGGTGGCTTTGAAGACTATTGGAGGATACGGATCAAAAGGCTTTGGACGAATCGAGATCTCGGCTGTGGCGGCCTGAATTTTCGCAAACCTCCCGGCTTTTTCGGCAGGATACCGGTTTGCGAATTATTTGAATATGCTCTCCCACACGATGGCTCGTAAGCGATGGCGAATCAGCGTTTTACGATACCGCTGGGAAGCGGTTACAGAGTAAGCCCTGAAGAAAAAGGGATTGAAACTCGCTCCTGCATCAAGAAAGAACTTGTCAATGCCGTGTTACAGAGTAAGCCCTGAAGAAAAAGGGATTGAAACAAAGAATCGGCTGAATACAGGCCTCGAGTGTGGCTTCGTTACAGAGTAAGCCCTGAAGAAAAAGGGATTGAAACACGTCTTGTCCTTTCATCTCGCGTGATCCAGCTGCCGTTACAGAGTAAGCCCTGAAGAAAAAGGGATTGAAACGCAATCTGCAAAAGGTTTTCTTCGCCGCGCGCGCTAGTTACAGAGTAAGCCCTGAAGAAAAAGGGATTGAAACAAAGAATCGGCTGAATACAGGCCTCGAGTGTGGCTTCGTTACAGAGTAAGCCCTGAAGAAAAAGGGATTGAAA
>Ga0070741_10009194_pt1 | contig 19349 bp, 21 predicted proteins | sample Coa_R1_4_FD_66440 | JGI IMG/M metagenome (GOLD analysis project Ga0070741, IMG submission 66440) | Surface soil microbial communities from Centralia Pennsylvania, which are recovering from an underground coalmine fire - Coalmine... | ecosystem: Environmental > Terrestrial > Soil > Unclassified ...
GGTGCTGCTGCTGCTGTGGACCGAAGGCCGCGAGCGTTCCGCAGGTGTCGTCGCGGCGCTGCTTGCGTTCGTGAAGCCGCAGTACGGGCTGCTGTGGATCTGGATGATTGTGCGGCGGCAGTGGAATGCGGCAATCGCGTTTCTTGTCTGCGCGATTGTGCTGATCGCGTTCTCGACGCTGGTCTTTGGATGGCACAACAATCTCGACTACATCCATGTGCTCTCGAGCCTGAGCCGAAAGGCGCAGTCGCACTACGGCAACCAGTCGATGTTTGGCACGCTGAATCGAGTGATCGGCAATGGCGAGAACATCAGCTACACGCCGCATCTCTACACGCCATACATTGCCTGGGTGTATCACGTGACGCTGATCACGGGGCTTGTGCTGATCGGCGGGGCGCTGGTGTTCCCGTGGGGCAAGCTGCGCGGATCCACGGCGGATCTTGCGGCGACGGGGCTGGCATCGGTGGCGTCGTCGCCGATGGCATGGGAGCACCACTACGGCATCGTGTTCGCGATTGCGGCGTGGATGTGGTTCGCGCATGGATGCTGGCAGCAGCGGCGGCCGTGGATGCTCGCGGTTGCGAGCTTCCTCACATTGAACTCGCTCACCGCGACGAACTTCCTCGCGCCGCACCTTGGATGGAATGTGCTGGAGTCGTATCTATACTTCGGGGCGCTGTTGATGCTGTTTGTCTTGATGCGGCTGGCGCGGAACGTCACGAACGGCGTGGCTGAACCCGCACCATAAAACAAAGCGCGGCGATCTGCCGCGCTTCAATGCAGAACCTGTTTTGCGAATCAGGCTGCGGTTTCGTTTTCGAAGTACAGATACTTTCTCCACGCGGCGTCGGCGCTGCCGATCATGCGCATGATGTGCCGGCTGGTGTGCAGCGTGAACGGCCGCGGCTCGCGCAGCAGCTGCATGTCCTGGAGCTCGTGCAGCATGTGGCTGCCCTTGCGGCGGTTGCACTCACGGCAGCAGGCGACAAGGTTCTCCCATGTGGAGAGACCGCCGCGCGAACGCGGGACCACATGATCCAGCGTCAGTTCGGCGGACGTAAGCACGTTCTGGCAATACTGGCAGGTGTTGCGGTCGCGCAGCAGGATGTTCTTGCGGCTGAGTGCGCGCGTCTGGTGCGGTATGCGGCGGTACTCCAGCAGACGAATCACGCTCGGCATCTGGATGTTCATGCGGTGCGAGTGCAGCGTGCTTCCCTGCTCTTCTTCCGTGCGTGCCACACCCTTGAGCACCAACACCAAGGCCCGGCGCGCGCCGCAGATGTTGATCGGCTCGTAGCTCGCGTTGAGCACGAGCACCGGCGTCTGCATCGCCGGTTGTCTGAATACACCTGCGCGAATCTCCAGCGCCTCCGCGCGCGCGGTGCCCGGCACCGGCTGCGTGGTGTGGTGGCGATTGCGCTTGCCTCTCATCTTGCCCGTCTGCATCACAACCCTCCCCAAGGTTCCGATTGCGAAAAACTCGCCTGCGCCTCCTGCTGCACAGGCACCGCATCCCAACGCGCGACCATCTCCTCGCCGAAATCGCCGGCACGTTGAAGTTTGACACTCTCCGGTTGCGCTTTCGCGACCGTTGCCACCCAGACTTTCGCCGCGCCGGCGCGAAGCAGAACACGCGCACATTCTCGCGCGGTCGCTCCGGTGGTCATGATGTCGTCGGCCAGCAGGACCTCGCGACCGCGGATCGCTTCCGCCTCCACGACGCGGAAAGCACCACGCAGATTCTTGCGGCGCTCATGTGGCTGCATCGTAAAGAGCGCATGGGTGTCCTTCACACGAGCGAGCGATTTTGTGTCGAGCTGGAGCTTCCATTCGCGGCGCAGCTTGCGCAGGCGTTTCAGCGCCGCTTCGGCGAGCAGCTTCGACTGATTGAAGCCGCGGCTGCGTTCGCGGGCGGCAAAGAGCGGAACCGGGATCACGAGCAGCTCGCGCGCGGCGGCGCCTTCCAGCTTCAGCACAGCATTCGCCAGGTAGTCTCCCAGCAGATGTACGGCAACTTCACGCACGCCATTGAACTTGAGCAGGTGCAGCATCTCGCGGACTTCGGCGTCGTACTCGGCGTACGCCACGGCGCGCGCAAACTCCGGCGAAGCCAGTCTGCACATGGTGCATTCAGATGTTCCCATTGCGGCGGCGAACCGCGCGGATTCCATTCCCAGCGCATCGCCACACCGGCTGCAGAGTACGTTGGATAACTCGTCCTGCGGTTTTACGCTCGCAACACAGCTCTCACAAACGCCTGCACGGCTGATTGAAATCATTGGTCCGCCACACAGCCGGCAGTCGCTCGGCCAGACGGCATTCACTACATCGCGGACAGCCCCACCGACCGCGGATTTCACAAATTGGAAACTTCGGAGCACGCGCGTTACGGCGCGCCAGCTACCTGCCTGTTGGCCAGGCGGCCCTGCGTTCTCGAGCCGGACATCCTCGACGCTTACGCTGAAGACGGACCTCACCCGCGGCACGGCGTGAAGAAACACCAGCTGTGCCTATGTCACGCAGTATAGCGCTGCTCCGTTTGCGCTGCAATCCCGGCGTTGGCGCAGCGTTAAAGGGCCGCGAACCATGCGTGATGCCAGCCCGCTACGCTACACTCGGCCCGATACTATGCAGCCACTTACACAGCTCTCTCCTGACGAACAGCTCTTCCGCTCCACCGTCCGCGACTTCGCCCGCACGGAGATCGCCCCGCTTGTCAGCAAGATGGACGAGGAGGCGCACTTCGATGCCGGTCTTCTGCACAAGCTGCACGAGCTCGGCTTCATGGGCATCCAGATTCCCGAGCAGTATGGCGGCGCGGCGGGCACGCTGTTCGAGGCCGTGCTCGCGGTGGAAGAGATCTCGGCTGTTGATCCTGCAGTCGGCGTCCTTGTGGATGTGCAGAACACGCTGGTGATCAACGCGCTGCTGCGCTGGGCGAGCGATGCGCAGAAGAAGCAATATCTGCCGGCGCTGGCGACCAAAGCGACGGGATCGTATGCGCTGTCGGAAGCAGCGTCAGGCTCCGATGCATTCGCTCTGCAGTGCCGCGCCACACGCGATGATACAGGCGACTACGTGCTGAACGGAGCCAAGCTGTGGATCACCAATGCACTGGAGTCCTCGATCTTCCTGGTTTTTGCGACCATCGATGCGTCGCTCGGATACAAGGGAATCACGTGCTTCATCGTGGAAGCGGCGGCCGACGGTTTCAGTATCGGCCGGAAGGAAGACAAGCTCGGCATCCGCGCCAGCTCAACCTGCGAGCTGCGCTTTGATAACTGCCGCGTGCCCGCCGCGAACGTGCTCGGTGAGCCGGGCAAGGGATACAAGATTGCCATCGAGACGCTGAATGAAGGGCGCATCGGCATCGGCGCGCAGATGCTGGGACTTGCGGCGGGTGCGTGGCGGCATGCGGCGCGATACGCGAAGGAGCGCAAGCAGTTCGGCAAGGCGCTGGCTGATTTTCAGGCGATGCAGTTTCAGCTCGCGCGCATGGCGACCGAGATCGAAGCCGCACGGCTGATGGTTTACAACGCCGCGCGGCTGAAGGATGCGGGCGCGCCTTATCTGAAGGAGGCTGCGATGGCGAAGCTCTATGCGTCCGAGGTCGCTGAGCGCACAGCATCCCTCGCGGTTGAGGTCTTCGGCGGTGCCGGATTCGTGAAGGACTATCCGGTCGAGAAGTTTTACCGCGACGCAAAGATCGGCAAGATTTACGAGGGCACGAGCTTCATGCAGCTCGCAACTATAGCAAAGATCGTTCTTGTTGAGATTCAGTAGATCGTGCTCGCCGACGCCTGAGCCTGCCGCGTACAATTTCACGCGCGAGTGCCACGATGTCTACAACAAATCAGCGTCCCGTCGAAGCATCCATCGTCAGCGATTTCTCGAACCGTCTCAGCTACTCGGGCTATCTCTCGCTCGAGGGCCTGCTGGCGCAGCAGCATCCGCTCTCGCAGCCGGAGCATCACGACGAGCTGCTGTTCATCATTCAGCACCAGGTATCGGAACTTTGGATGAAGCTGCTCATTCACGAGCTCACGTCGGCCATCGATCATCTGCGCCACGATCGCCTGCCGCCGGCGCTGAAGATTCTTTCGCGCGTGAAGCTCGTCCAGATGCAGATGTTCGAGCAGTGGGCGGTGCTGGAGACCTTGACGCCCTCGGAGTACATGGAGTTTCGCGGCGTGCTCGGCAACGCGTCCGGCTTTCAGTCATTTCAGTACCGCACGCTGGAGTTCCTGCTGGGCAACAAGAACGCAGCGACGATCAAGGTCTTCGAACATGATCCCGAGATTCACGCCGCGCTCGAACGCGTGCTGCACTCGCCAAGCCTTTACGACGAGTTTCTGCGCTATCTGGCTCGGCACGGATATGACGTTCCTGGCGAATCGCTCGAACGCGACTGGTCGCAACCGTACAAGCGCAACGATGCGATCGTGCGCGTCTTCCGCGAGATCTACGCCGACACGCGACGCCATTGGGAGGCGTACGAGATGTGCGAGAAGCTCGTGGATGTTGAGGAATATTTTCAGCTCTGGCGCTTCCGCCACCTGAAGACTGTTGAGCGCATTATCGGATTTCGTCCCGGCACGGGCGGATCGTCCGGCGCGAGCTTCCTACGTCAGGCTCTCGACCTGACCTTCTTTCCGGAGCTGCTGACTTCACGCACCGAGGCGCCCAAAGAATGACCATCGCAGACGCGATCGTCGCGCTTGGCGCCGGCCCACTGACCGAAAAGTCTGTCACAACGCACATCTTTCCACTGTTCTCACGCACCATCGCTGCGCCCGGCATCTACCTCGAAAACCACTCACTCGGGCGTCCGCTCGACCAGACCGAAGAGGACGTGCGCGAGGCCGCGCAGCTCTGGCAGACAAAACTCGGCGCCGCATGGACGGAATGGTCGCAGGCTGAACGAGACCACCGCGCCCGCATCGCGCAGATCATCAACGCACCGCGTCCTGACTGCATCGTGCCCAAAGTGTCAGCCGGCCAGGGCCTTCGCACCGTGCTGAACGCGATGCCGGGCACACCGCGCGTCATCGCAACCACAGCCGAGTTCGATTCAGTTGACGTCATTGTCAAGCAATACGCCGCCGCAGGGCGCATTCAGTTGCAGCTCATCTGCGTTCACGAGCCGGACGGCGCGCTCAATCTCACCCCGATGGAGAATGCCATCGCCGCCGGTACGGATCTTGTCATCGTGCCGCAGGTCTTCTTTATGACCGCGCAGATCATCCCAAACCTCGATCGCCTCGCGCGACACTGCCATGCGCACAACTCGCGCCTGCTCGTCGACGCCTACCATTCCGTCGGCGTGTTCCCTGTCGATGTCACCGCGATGCACGCCGACTTCCTCATCGGCGGCAGCTACAAGTACCTTCGCGGAGGCCCCGGCGCGGGATTCCTCTATCTTTCGCCCGCAGCGCTTAACAGCAGCCTGCATCCGCTCGACATCGGCTGGTTTGCGAAAGAGCAGGTCTTCGGCTTCGATCGACCGAACCCTCCCCGCTTCGCTGCAGGCGGCGACGCCTTCCTCGAGTCCACACCGGCTGTCTTCACTTACTATCAGGCTCGCGCTGGCCAACAGTTCACGCTCGCGCTGGGTGTGGATCGCATCCGCGCGTATACGCTCGATCGGCTGCAGCGGCTGAAGCTCTATCTCGCTGAAGCTGGCGTCACTGCGCGCGGTGGAGATGAGGCGCACGGCAGCTTTCTCACCGTGAACCATCCGGACGCGCGCGCCATTGTGAATACGCTTCAGGAGCACGGCGTTCATACCGACGCGCGGCCCAACACCGTTCGCCTCGGCCCGGACCTGCTCTCGACCGATACCGGCCTTCGCCATGCGGCTCACACGGTTAGCCAAGTCCTCTCGCAATTCGCAACGGATGCGCGAAGCTGAACAGCATGCAGCGAGAGGCTACTCGTCCTCTGTCATCGTGGACTCGATCCGCGCGGCGAGTGAATCCACTGAAGTGGTGTTCGCCATCTCCTCCAGTTCGGCGTCCTCGACCTGATCGATGCCGACCTTCGCCGCGATTGCCCGCAGCAGCTGCAGAGATTTCGTGACCTCCTTCTCTGCCAGCAGATCGATCTGCAGGTTCAGGTGATCGCGAATATCGGTCTTCTGCTGCATCCGGTTTTGTTTCATCAACACAAAGGTGCTCAGCAGCACCGCTTCGACCGAGACGATCATCGACAGCAGGATGAAGGGAAAGCGGTCAAACGGTTTTACATGGGGAATTGCGCCGGTGTTGATCAGAAACCACGCCGTAAATATCAGCAGGTGAACAACTACGAACGTGATGCTGCCAGTGAATCCGCCGATGGCATCGGCGATCCGGTCGGTGATATGGCGGCGGTCCTCAAACGCACGCTCCAGGTCCGCGACGCAATGGATATTGCTCTCGACCGCAGAATTCCGCCGTTCCAGACCGGATTCCATACCTGTATGGATGCTCCAGAACCCGCTCTGGCGGTATCCTGAATGTGGTGTCCGTCTCCGCCACATCCACGGCCGTCCGCGCTCGCAGCCACAGCATGGCCGTGCTCTCGGACTACTTCCTGCTCACCAAGCCACGTGTGTCGGCAATGGTCGTGCTCACCGCGGCAGGCGGGTACTTCCTCGGCTGCCTGCGCTCGGGCATCAGCCCATTCAGCATCAGCCTGGTGCAGACGCTCTTCGGCATTGCGCTGGTCACCGCAGGATCGAGCGCACTGAACCAGGCCTTCGAACGCGCCACCGATCGGCGCATGCCGCGCACCTCGCAGCGGCCGATGGCGCAGCATCGGATCGGGCTTGCACCCGGCCTCGTAACAGGATTCTTACTTACGTTCTTCGGCTCGCTGTATCTCGTTTGGACGACGAACCTGCTGACCGGCACGCTGACCCTGTTGACCGCGGTCACGTACGTCGGCATCTATACGCCGCTCAAGCGGATGACGCGGCTTAACACCTTCATCGGCGCGTTTCCGGGAGCGGCTCCTCCGCTCATCGGCTGGACCGCAGCGCGCGGCGTCATCGAGTGGCCCGCGATTGCGCTCTTCGCGATTCTGTTCATCTGGCAGTTCCCACACTTCATGGCGATCGGCTGGATGTACCGCAAGGACTACGGCGCCGCGGGCATCCGCGTCACGGCAACACAGCAGCCGGTCACGCGCGCGGCGCGCAGCTCGGTGGCGCAGGCCCTGTTTTATGCCGTGCTGATGATTCCCATCAGCATCTGGCCGACGTATCTGCATGTCACCGGCATACCTTATGCGATCGCAGCGTCCGCGCTCGGCGCGTGGTACCTCTACGCCACGGTGCGCTTCGCGCGAATCGCCCGCAACCCGGAAGACCCGGCGAATCGCGTGGTCGCGCGCAACCTGCTGAAGGTTTCGGTGATGTACCTTCCGCTGCTGCTGCTGGCCATGGCGCTCAACGCACAAGGGCGTCTGCTCTTCTAACCCATCGATGCCCACGCTCACCGCCCAGACTCCCAACTATCGCACGCCGGCGTCGGTCATCTGGAGCATCATTGGCGTCAGCGCGCTGGCGTCGCTCTTTCTTGCCTGGATCGTCTACTACCACGCGCCGACCGACGTCTCCGGCACTCATCTCGCCTTCCTTCCCGCACTCGACGCCATCCTCAACGCCATCTGTACGGTCTTTCTGCTCTTCGGCTTTCGATTCATCCGGCGCGGCAATATTACTGCGCACCGCAACAGCATGTTCGGCGGGTTCATCACCTCATGCGCCTTTCTGGTCGCGTACGTCACCAACCACGTGCTGCATGGGGACATCCTCTTTCCCAGGGAGCATCCCACGGCACGCGCCATCTATCTGTGGGTGCTGCTCACACCGCACATTCTGATCGCGACCATCTGCCTCCCGCTGATCCTCATCACGTTCTTTCTCTCGCTCACCGGCCGCTTCCCGATTCATCGGCGCGTGGCGCGCTGGACCTGGCCGCTCTGGCTCTATGTCTCTATCTCCGGCGTCATTCTTTACGCAATGCTCGCCGCCTACCGTTGAAACGCATGCAGCCAGACACTCGCAAGATCATCAAATTCGGTTCGATCCTCGTCATCATCGGGCTCATCGCCACCGCCCTGATGCTGACCGCTTTTGGCGGCGTCACGCACCAGGGGCCGCACACAAACCTCGGCTGGATCGCGCTGGTTGTCGTGATGGGCTGCCTTCCGCTCGGCTGCATCACGTTGCTGCTGGGTGTCGCCAAGCTCCTCGGCAACCGCGCTCGCTGACCAGATCCGCACTACAAATGCGCCGCAAAGCTGACGCTGGGCTGCTATCCTGTCGGCCTCGAGGGTCCCGCGCAGTGAAATCCCCGTTGAAATTTCTGCTCAACGCTCTCCTCGCAGCAAGCTGTCTCCCATCGCTCAACGCTCAGAGTGCGAACCCTCCCGCAGCGCAACCGCAACTCTCTCCCAAAGCCGCCTACGACGAGGCCATGCAGCCGCTCACCACCACGCGGGCGCAGGTCTCCAACTGGTCCGACGCCGAGATCGCCGCCCTGAAGGTCACCATCGCCCGCGCTGCTGAAGCGTGTGCAGCGCGCCACCCGGCCGATGTCGACGGCGACGCACTGATCGATCTCGCCAGGCTCTGCGCACTCGGCCAGACATGGAACACCGTCGTCGAGTCCACCACGCGCTATATCCAATCAGATGCCCCATCCAAGCCGCTGCTGGCCGATGCGTACGCCGCGCAGATCGACGCCAACCTGCACCTGAAGAACGAGCCGGCAGCGTTGACCGGCGCTCGCGCGATGCTCGCCAGCGTTCCCTACGACGCGCTCGCGGCAGAGGCCATTGACGAGGCGCTCGCTTACATGCAGTTCGCCCACACGGCCGATGCGCTCTCCCTCGCGGCGCTCCGCCAGCCGCTCATCCTCGCCGGCCTGAAGGCCTCGGCATCACCCCGGTCCTCCGCGCCTGCAACCTCCGAAGCATCTTCCGCATCCTCGCCTCAGCCCATCCACGCGCTCTACAGCGACGGCCTGATGCTCGCAGCGCTCGCACAGCTTGCAGGAAAGCTCCCGGCCGCTACCGAAACCGTCGCATCTCTGGACGCGGCACTTCCCTCCCCGCTTCCCACCGACGACTCGCTCATGATCGCAACGGCGCGACGGCGTTACGCTCTGCTCGGCCACCCGCTGCCCGCGCTTCGTCCTCTCAGCTATCTGCGCAGCCATGAGCCGCTTCCGCAGCTCCCCGCACGCAACGCGATCACCGCGCTGCTGGTCTTCCCAGACTGGTGCGCGCAGTGCGTTCGCATGGGAGAGGCCTTTCCCGAGACCGTCTTCACCGTCGCCGGCCACGAGGCATATCTCTATGGCGCGCTGGCCGAGACCGTCCCTCCCGCCAAAGCGCCGCGCACCGACGGCTTCGAGCCCGCCGATTCCAGCCTGCTTCTCAACGGCACGCCGACCATCGTTCTGCCTCCCGCAGTCCTCGACCGGCTGGCCGTCGACGCGGTTCCGTTCCTCCTGCTCACAGACGCCGGCGGCACAGTCCGGGTCGCGCAATCCATTGATCCGAGTGCCATTCAGCCGGGCAACACCGTGGATACGGCGATCGCCTGCGTGGGCGCCCACTGGCCGCTCCATTCCGCGATGAATCGCAGGGCTGCCGCCTCCGCGACGAAGCCCGTCGTACCCGGCCCTGCCCGCTGATCTGCCCGATAGCGCGGGCGCTGTTTTCCTCCCTCACTCTGCTATCCTCAACTTCGGAAACGGAGCAACTATGGCACGCGGCGTCAACAAAGTTATCCTCCTCGGCAATGTAGGCAAGGACCCCGAAATCCGCGCAACGGGCGGCGGAATGCAGGTCGCCAAGTTCACACTCGCCACCACCGAGAAAATTAAGGACCAGACCGGCAACTGGAACGACAAGACCGAGTGGCACAACCTCGTCGCGTTCGGCCGCACGGCCGAGATCGTCCGCGATTACGTCAAGAAGGGCTCGCAGCTCTATATCGAAGGAAAGATTTCGACCAGCTCCTGGGACGACAAGGAGTCTGGCCAGAAGAAGTACCGCACCGAAATCCTGATTAATGACCTGCAACTGCTCGGCGGCCGCGGCGAAGGCGCCTCATCGGGTGCCAGCGGCCATGACCGAGGTGAGCGTTCCTCCGGCGGCTACGCCACCAACAGCTACTCCCGCCCTGCGCCGAGTGCGCCCGCAAACGACTACGCCGATCAGGGCATCACTGACGAGGACATTCCGTTCTAATTGGACTGTGGACTCCGTTTCCTGACCATGCGCCGTCTGTTTTTCTCACTGCTCGCGCTCGCCGCCGTGGCCGTTCCCGCGCATGCGCAGCGCCACAGCGGAATCACCTCGCCGCCAACCGCGCCGCCGCCGCCGCAGGCTGCTCCGCCTCCGCCTGCGCCGATCGTTCCGGTCAGCTCCGGCCTCGGCCCGCTGGTCTTCACCCAGGCAAACGCCCTTGAGCCCGCGCCCGAGTCACTCGTCGCCCAGCTTCAGGCTGACGATGATCGCATCCGCGCCGCAGCCTTGTCGGCCATCGGCGCTCCAAGCTCCTACGTCTCGCGCGAGCACGCCCCCGTACCGCACTCCATCCAGATCAACTACGTTGTGCTCGGCAACTCCGGAGAACTCGACGCGATCGTCACCGTCGAGCTCGACCTGCATCTCGTCAGCGCAATTCTTGTTCCCTCCGGCAGCGCCTGGCGCCGCGTCGGCACAGTCACCTATGCCACCAACTTCGCCGACCCAACCACCAATCTCGGCACATTCCTGCGCACAGTGCGCTCGCTGCTCGGTCCGGAGCACTACACCGCAATCTTCCGCGGCGCGTCCGTCACACCGGACGGCGACCTCACCGAGCACGAAGCTCACCTCAACATCTTCAACGGCCACGCGGCCATCACCATCAGCTTCGCCTCGGCGGAACGCGTCTGTGAGGCCGCGCACCTGCAGGCCCACACGCCCCACGGAGACTGCGATCTCACCGAACGCTGGCTGCAGGGCGAACCCTCGCTGGGCGGGGCCGCCGCGGTTCTCGTTACCGCCGCCGGGCGCGTGGGCGTGCATGACGCCATCGATCCCGTCTCGCGCACGCGCCTCTTCGACTTCACCCACGCCCGCAACTACGAGTGCCAGCCCTACGAGTTCAGCGACGAGACCTCACACTACGAGCCCACCGCAAACTCCGCGCCATGCTTCGAGAGCGTGAAGCCCGCAACGCCGCCCGCCACATCGCCGAAGCCCGGCCAGCCCGCAGCGGCCAAGCCTGAGAAACCAACTGCGCCGCCACCTTCCGCTGGCACGTTGCCGGACCGCCAGCTCCGGCGCTCCACAGTGCAACCGTAATCCACAGCTCCTCCCGGACGACTCTCGCCCCCGATTGCGTCCAACTCTTCGTATGCCATGGAAGCACCTCGCCCGCTGCCTTGCGGCAGTCCTGCTCTGCGCTGCAGCAACGCACGCACAGAGCCTTCAGCCGCACACGATTGCTTACGCGCCCGGCAAGTCGATCACGCTATCCCTGCCAGCGGACCTCGACATCAACGTCGCGGCAAGCGGCTTGCGGCGCGTGCGCTTCCTGGCCCAGTCGCCGGACGACCGCATCTTCGTCACGGGCATGTACAACCTAGCAGACAACACCCGCGGCAGCGTCTTCATCCTCGATGGCTGGGACGCAAAGACTCACACCTTCACGCGTGTCGTCCGCTATCTCGACCACCTGCGCAACCCCAACAACCTCGCCTTCTGGACCGACCCCGCAACGCACCAGAGCTGGCTCTATCTCCCCCTGACCGACAAACTCGTTCGCTACAGATACAACGCCGGCGACCAGCATCCAACGTCCGCGCCCGAAACGCTCATCCGCTTCCCCGATTACGGACTCAACTATAAATACGGCGGCTGGCACCTGACCCGCACCGTGGCGATCGCAAACCTCCACGGCCGCACACGCGTCTACGTCGCCGCGGGTTCCTCCTGCAACTACTGCCAGGAGCGCGAGGTCCTGCGCGCCGGCGTGATCAGCATGAATCCGGACGGCACCGATCAGCGGCTCGTCGCCCAGGGCCTTCGCAATGCCGTCGATTTGCGCTTCGTCTCCGACCTCGACGGCGGCGCGCTCTTCGCCACCAACATGGGCGATGATCACCTCGGCGACAAGCTGCCCGAGGACACCTTCTTCGAGCTCGACGCGAACAATCGTCCCGCGCCACCTACGACCTCACACCCGGCCAACTACGGCTGGCCCACCTGCTACTTCGCCAACGGCAAGCCCGTCCACGACACCACACCGCTCCCCGAGATGCCTCCGCCGGGCGATCTCGCGACCGAATCCGAGCGCCCGCCCAAGGCTGGCATCGCCTCCCACGGCATCGACACCAAAAACCCCAAACTCGGCGCCAGCAACAACAGCGGGGACTCCGTCTACGGCGAGCAGTCCTCCAACACCGCCGCGGCCGGCACCAACCTGGCCGCACAGAGCCACGGCGCTGACCCCAACGCGAACCTCGGCACTGCGCCGCCAGCGCTTTCCTCCTGCGAACACGTCCCCGCCGCCTACACCACCTTCGCCGCGCACAGCTCGCCGCTCGGTCTGGCGTACTTCGGCGCAGACAATCCGCTGCTCCACTCGAGCTTCCTCGTCGCACTCCATGGCGCAGGCCATCCGCGCATCGGCACCGGCTACCGCGTCGTCCGCTTCACCCCCGCAAACCGCATTCCACAAACCTTCATCTCCGGATTTCTCACCACCGTCGCCGGCAAACCCGTGGTGCACGGCCGCCCTTGCGGTATTCTGCGCGTCGCCCCCGACACCTTCCTTCTCACCGACGATTACCTCGGCCTCATCTACTACATCCATCCAAAGCACTAACCGCCTCCGCTACACTTAAAAGCGACAGCCATGCTTGACGAACCTTCCTTTCGCCGCGAATCCGACACCGCCCTCGAAGCCCTAAAGCAATCGCTCATCCGTGCCGAAGAAGGTATTGGAGGCTTTGAAACCGAGGAAAAGAACGGCGTCCTCAACGTGCTCTTCGATGACAACTCTGCCAAATTCGTCTTCACCCCGAACACCCCCGTTCGGCAGGTCTGGATCTCTGCCCAGTCCACCTCCTTCAAGCTTGAATGGAGCGACTCCGCCCATGCCTTCACCCTCCCCCGCACCGGAGAAGACCTCCGCTCCCTCACCCAGCGGCTCCTCCGTGAACAGCTCAACGAACCCTCCCTCAAGCTGGACTAATTCCGTGCTCCGCGAATCTAATAGTGCGGCTGTGCTTACAGATACAGCACCGACGTACTATCGCTTCACGAGCACCCCGAAGATGCCGCTGCTCTCCGTCGCGATCATCACCCTCAACGAGGAGGCCAATCTCGCTCGTACCCTCGAGAGTGTCTCGTGGGCCGACGAGATCATCGTTGTTGATTCCGGCTCAACCGATCGCACCACCGAAATCGCACGCGACCGCGGCGCACGAGTTATAGACCATCTTTGGACCGGCTTCGCCGCGCAGAAGAACTTCGCGCTTTCGCAGTGCACCGGCGACTGGATCCTCTCGCTCGACGCCGACGAGGAGCTCTCTACCGACCTCCAGTTCCAGATGCAGTCCTTGCTGATGTCCAAGCCCACCGCCGACGCCTATTTCCTCAAGCGCCGCAATCTGTTCCTTGGCCGATGGATCAAGCACGGCGGCTTCTACCCCGACCCCAAGCTTCGCCTCTTCCGCCGCTCCGCCGCCAACTTCGTCCAGACGCCGCAGTTTGAAGAGCGCCCCGTTCACGAGACCATCGTCTTCAACGGCATCTCCGCCACGCTTGACTACGACCTCATCCACCACGCCTATCCCACGCTCTCGACCTACATCGAGCACATGGACCGCTACAGCTCGCTCGGCGCCGAGCTGCTGATCGCAAAGGGACGAACCAGCCGCTCCTCTCTCAGCTTCGCCTTCAACGCCTGGCTGATCCCGCAGCTCACCTTCATCTGGAATTACATCTTCCGGCTCGGCTTCCTCGACGGCCGCGAGGGCCTGCTGCTGCACCTCTACCACGCCATCTACACAAGCTGGAAGTACGCGAAGGCCTGGGAGCGCGCAAGAAAGAAGTAGCTAGTGGTTAGTGGTTAGTGGTTAGTGGTTAGTGGTTAGTAAGACGAAACCACGCCTTTCACTAACTACTCGCCTTCCCTCACCACGGAATCATCTCCGATCCATGGAAGTACCCGCCGGTCGGCCCGTCATCAGGCAGCGTCGCCAGCTCCACAATCGTCTTCGCTCCATCTTCCACGCTCAGCGGAGCAGCGCTTCCACCCATATCCGTCTTCGCCCATCCCGGGTGCGCGGAGTTCACCTTGATCTTCGTCCCGCGCAGCTCATGCGCCAGGTGAATCGTCAGCATATTCAGCGCCGCCTTCGACGAGTTATACGCGAACAGCTTCGTCGTATAGGTCGGCGATCCCTTCGTCCCCTGCAGCGTCACCGATCCCAGGATGCTCGACACATTCACAATCCGCCCGGCCTTGGACCGCTTCAACGCCGGAAGCAGCGCCTTGGTCAGCGCAAACGGCGCCAGCACATTCGTCTCGTAGGTCGAGCGGATATCCTCGACCTTGATCTCGCTGGTGATGTTGTTCGTCCAGCTCTTCTCCACCATCGTGCCCGCGTTGTTCACCAGCACATCCAGCACGCCGCCAAACTCCTCATTGATCAGCCGCGCCACCGCCTCGATGTCCGCCTGTGAGTTCACATCCAGTTTCACGGCGATCACGTCCAGACCCTCGCCACGCAGCTTCTCGGCCGCACCCTTGCCCTTGTCCACATCGCGCGAGCCCAGCAGCACCTTATAACCCATCCTGCCGAGCTGCCGCGCCGTCTCGAACCCCAGCCCCTTGTTCGCTCCGCTGATCAGCACCACACCCATATCGTCCATCTTGACTTACTCCTTGCTCGCATTCGCTGCCGGCCCGTGCAGCAGCCCCTGAAATTGTTTCGCATACCGCTCCGGCATGTCGCGCTTCTTCATATCCGGCCCAACCACCAGGTGAACCGTCTCTCCTTCGCACAGCAACTGCTCGTCGGCCGCGCGCACCACAGCATACCTGAAGCGCACAATCGACCCACGCACACCCGCCAGCGTCGTCCGCACAATCAGTTCATCGTCATACCGCGCCGGAGCCTTGTACCGCGCCGTCGCCTCCACCACCGCGATCATCGCGTTCTCTTCCTTCTCCATCGAGCGGTAATTCAGACCCATCTGCCGGATGAACTCCACCCTTCCGACCTCGAACCACACCAGATAATTTGCGTAATACACCACGCCCATCTGGTCCGTCTCGGCGTACCGCACGCGCACCCTTGTCTCTGCCGTCATCGTCTCTCCACCACATCGCCGCGCACCGGCTCAGCATCCTTGCGGCGTTTGCCATTCACCTTCACGTGATCGAACCCCGCCGGCAGCCCTTCCGTATGATTCAAGTCATCACTCGTTTGCAGGTTGTACCCCAGGCGCGCAAACTGCGAGTCGCCGCTGTTGCCCACCTCCGCAATCTTCTCCCCAGCTTTCACCGGATCTCCCACTTTCACGGCCATACTTCCATGCTTCAGATGCGAGTACACGCTGTACTCACCATCACCGTGCCCGATAACCACCACATTCCCATGCTCGACTTGCGCATTGGGATGGTACGGCAGGCTGTCCGGAGAATCATCTACCAGCGTGACCACCGTGCCATTGGCATCCGCAAGCACCGGCTGGCCATACGCGAACCACTCCTCGTTCGTCATTCCGTCGTGCGAGAACAGTTGCCCGCCATTCAGCATCACCATGTCATACGCAAACCGCTCACTTGTCGTCGCCGCATGCTCGTTCTCCGACACCATCGGTCCGCCCTGGTAAATCATCCACTCGCCCTTTAGCGGAAACGCGAGCTTCGTCCTGTCGCGGTACTTCACATATTTCGAGTCCGCCGCCTTGGGCTCCTCTTTGATGTGAAACTCCTCAATCGTTCCGCTGCCGCTGAACGTGAAGCTGACCACCATCGGGTAGTCCGCATCCTGATACATCACAATCCTGCGATACTGCATGGCCGCCGGCGGCAACGGCACCGCACTCTGATGGATCACTCTTGTCTCTTTGCCAAAGTACTTCGCCATGTGCTCCGTAAACGCCTTCAGCACACTCTGGTCCTTCACCGCGGCCTGCATCGCCGCGGACATCTGCGTCCACAGTGCGACATCATCGCCCGCGTAAAAACGCTGCATATCCGCTTCTCCCACCTCGATCGCTCGCTCCGGCGTCAGCGTCAGAAACGCCGCTCCCCCGCCATGCATCTCCGAGCCCGGCGGCATCTGCTGCGCGCCCGCACATCCCACCATCGCAATCATCACTGCCAGCTGCAGGAGCTTCATGCCAGCAGCTTACCAGCGCCGGTCATCTCTGATCCCTGTTCCCTGATCCCTGTTCCCTGATCGTCCACACCGGCTTCCGCTTCTCCAAAAACGACGCCACGCCCTCGCGAAAATCCCCCGTCTGCCGCCCTGAAGCGTTCGCCTCCATAGCCAGCTCCAGCGCTGTCTCCATCCACTCCCGCTGTTGCGCGCGCAACAGCCGCTTCGTCGCCCGCATCCCCTCCGGCGAGTTCCGCATCAGCTCGCCGGCAAGCTCCGCCACCCGCGCCTGCAGCCTCTCTCGCGCCACAACGTCCGTCACCAGCCTCAGCCGGCGCGCCTCGTCGGCGTCGAAGATCCGCGCGCTCAGCAGCAACTCCCGCGCCACCTTCGCCCCCACCTGCAGTGACAGATACGCACTCACCAGCGCAGGCACAAACCCGATCCGCACCTCGGTATAGCCGAACCGCGCCTCCGGTGCCGCAATCGTGAAATCGCACATCGTCGCCAATCCCGTCCCACCAGCAATCGCCGGCCCCTGCACCACTGCAATCGTTGGCAGATCGCACTCCCACACCGCGCGAAACATCTTCGCCACACGCGCAGCCTCAATCCGATGCTGCTCCGCGCTCATCCCCGCCATCTCGCGCAGCACACCCAGATCCAGCCCCGCGCAGAACGCCTCACCCTCACCCGCAAGCACCACCACGCGCGCGCCCGCATCCTCCGCTGCCTCCATCGCCGCAATCAGCTCTTCCTGCAGCTCCGGCGTCAGCGCATTCCGCTTCTCCGGACGATTCAGCGTAACCGTCCGAACCCCACCCTCATCCTCCACCCGCACCAAACTCATATGGCTTTTGCCTTATTCACTATTCACTACTCACTATTCACTGCCTCACTGCACCGCCTGCCCATAGCGCTTCCCAATCTCCACGCTGCGCTGCACCAGCATATCCAGCGGCTCCAGCTCCGGCACATCGGCGTCCATATCGCGCAGCGCCGCCAGCAGCACCTCCGTCGCCAGGTTCCCCACCAGCGCATCCTGCGCGAACGGACATCCGCCCAGCCCGGCAATCGCTCCATCAAACCGCCGGCAGCCTGCCTCAAACGCCGCCGTCACCTTCGCCGCCGCCTCATTCGGACGCGTGTGCATGTGCACGCCCACCTCCAGGCCATCGTGCACATCCAGCACCAGCCGCATCACATCGTGAATCAAATCTGCGCTCGCCACCCCCGCTGTATCTGCCAGCGACACCTGCGCCACTCCCGCATCCACCAGCAGATCGACCGCGCTGACCACCTCATCGATGTCCCACGCGTCGCCGTATGGATTCCCAAACGCCATCGACAGATACGCGACCACATCCAACCCCGCCTTGTACGCAATCTCGCCAATCTGCTCCAGCTGATCCAGCGCGTCCTCCGGCGACTGCCGCTGGTTACGCTCCAGAAACGTCGGCGAAATCGAGTACGGAAATCCCAGCGTCGTCACATGCCGCGTCTTCACCGCGCGCTCGGCTCCCTTCGCATTCACCACGATGCCGATAATCTCCACATCCTCCGGCGGGTCCACCAACTCCAGCACCGCCTCCGAGTCCGCCATCTGCGGCACCGCCTTCTCACTTACAAAACTCGCCGCGTCAATCTGCCGAAACCCCGCGGCGATCAGCGTCCGCAGATACTCCGCCTTCACCTCCGCAGGAATCACCTTGGGCAGACCCTGCCACGCATCCCGCGGACACTCGACAATCTTTACCAAGGAAAGCTCCTGACTCTTCAAATTACGCTCGTGAAGTTCCCGCCTGATTTAGTGCGCGCCATTCGAGTCTAAGGGAACCAGCACCACCGTGGACCTGACGCTTGGCGGCGAGCCCTCCCAGATCGGATTCCCGCCCTGAAGAATCGCCATGTTCGATTCCCTGCCGAGAAACACCACCACATACGCCTTCGGCCCCGTGGAAACGAACGGAGTCGCGGAAGACAGGGTCCCGAGTATCCGCCGGATCCACGAAGCGCTCGTCGTCAGACTCGCAAAATGCGCCTGCCCATACGCATCCGATTCCTGATCGACGATGTGATCCTGCGAATCCGCCGAGTAGTTCCGATAAATCTCGCGAACCAGCGCGCCCTTGATCGGAGCTCCGGACGGGTCAACCACGTTCACCGCCCAATCGGGCGCCGCCACCGTCGGATAGGGGACCGAGCCGATGACCAGGAAAATACCCAGCGCCACGATCGTCAATAATCGAGCCATATATTCACGCCCGGATCACCCTGCATAAACGCTTAATCCATTGGTATGCTTCTACTCCGCCCGAAAGCCCACGCACTCACGCACAACATTACAACGCCACTCACCATACTCCAACGCATACACGGCAATATCCCAGAGTCCGTAGCAGTACAAAAGTCGAACGAAACACCGGAAACATTATTCTGCACGCTAGCCGACGAACCCACCCGCTTCTCTGCTCGACATTCGTATCTCTCACCGGCACCAAACGATGAGGGCACCACAATCAGAAGAACCGCGACGAAGAACCCGCAAATGGCGAGCTGCCTCACGTCTGAATCACCCCCGGATTAAACCTCGCCACCTCCGGATTCAGCGCACACGCCTCCAGCGCCGTCATCAGCACCTCACGAGTCTTCGCGGGATCGATGATCGCATCCACCCACAGCCGCGCCGCTCCATACCGCGGGTCCGCCTGCGCATCATACGTCGCCTTCATCTCCTCGTAGATCGCCTTCTTCTCCTCCTCCGACAAATGCTTCCCGCCGCGCTCCATCTGCTTCACGCGGACCTCAACCAAGGTGTTGGCAGCAGAAGCCCCGCTCATCACCGCGTACCTTGCCGTCGGCCACGCAAACACAAATCGCGGATCGTACGCCTTACCGCACATCGCATAGTGCCCCGCGCCAAAGCTCCCGCCGATGATCACCGTTATCTTCGGCACCACA
>Ga0070741_10009195_pt1 | contig 19349 bp, 23 predicted proteins | sample Coa_R1_4_FD_66440 | JGI IMG/M metagenome (GOLD analysis project Ga0070741, IMG submission 66440) | Surface soil microbial communities from Centralia Pennsylvania, which are recovering from an underground coalmine fire - Coalmine... | ecosystem: Environmental > Terrestrial > Soil > Unclassified ...
GGATCTGATCGAGCACGTGATCGAGCCGATCCTCCCGAAGGATCTCTACGAGGCGAAGCGGCTCGAGCACGACCGCGACTTCGTCTACTGCAACCCGACCGGCAAGTTCGTGATCGGCGGGCCGATGGGCGACTCCGGCCTGACCGGACGGAAGATCATCGTCGACACGTACGGCGGCGCGGCCCCGCACGGCGGCGGCGCCTTTTCGGGCAAGGACCCGACGAAGGTCGACCGCTCGGCGGCGTACGCGGCGCGCTGGGTGGCGAAGAACGTCGTCGCGGCCGGCCTAGCCGAGCGCTGCCAGATCCAGGTCGCGTACGCGATCGGCGTCGCGCATCCGCTCTCCGTCCTCGTCGACACGTTCGGGACGGAGGCGATTCCGGTGGCGAAGATCGAGGAGCTCGTCGGCGAGCACTTCGACCTGCGTCCCGCGGCGATCCTCCGCGACCTCGACCTGCGCCGGCCGATCTACGCGAAGACCGCCGCCTACGGCCACTTCGGCCGCGAGGACGGGGACTTCTCGTGGGAGCGGACCGACCGGGCTGCGGCGCTGCGCGAAGCGGCCGGGCTCGAGCAGTCGGCTACGACGGTCTGACGAACAACCCGGCCGCGGCCTTCTCCGAGACCGCGCGCGTCCCGCCGTCGACCTTGACGACGAACTGGTCGGCTGAGGGGTCGGCGCTCTCGACGACGAGCTCCGTCCCCGGCACGAGCTGCTGGTCGTAGAACCAGTGGAGGAGGTCGCCGTCGTGCTCGGCGAGCCGGACGATCGTCGCGCGCGTGCCGGCCGAGAGCGTCGCGAGCGGTGCGAGCTCGGCGTTCTCCGCCTGCTCGACGTCCGGCTCGACCGGCCAGCCGTGCGGGCAGCGATCGGGATGGCCGAGCTTCGCGTCGATCCGGGCGACCATCTCGTCGTCGAAGGTGTCGCCGAGCTCGTCCGCCCGCTCGTGCGCCTCGTAGGCGGTGTAGCCCATGAAGTCGGTGAGGAGCCGCTCGATGATCCGATGCTTCCGGACGACCCGCTCGGCGCGCTCGCGGCCGCTCTCGGTGAGCAGCGCCTCCTTCCGCTCGCCGCGCTCGATCAGCCCGTCGGACTCGAGGCGCTTGAGCATCTCCCCGGCCGAGGCGCGGGAGACGTGGAGCATCTCGGCGACGCGTGACGCGAGCGGGGGAGAGCCGGCTCCGCGGGGCGTGTACTCGCCGATCGGGAAAGCGAGGAAATAGATCGTCTCGAGGTACTCGTCGACTGAGTGGCCGGCGGCGGGCACGCCGCTATATTGCCCCGCGGCCCGCGTGTAAGGGTGGCCTTACACGGGGAGTCGCCAACAGCCATGTCGACGGGACACATCCTTCTGCTGGGAGCGATCGCCGGCCTGACGATCTATCTCGGGCTGCCCGTCGGCCGGATGGAAGGACTGAGCACGAACACACGAACGGGGCTCTCGGCGCTCGCGACCGGCATCCTCGTCTTCCTCTTCTGGGACGTCATGGCGAACGCCGTCGATCCCGTCGATTCCGCGCTCCACGCACATCACTGGGGTCGCGTGAGCGAGCTCTCCGTCCTCGGCGTCGCCGGCTTCGTCGGCGGCATGATGAGCCTCGTCTACTACGACGCGTGGATGAAGCGGCGGGCGAACCGGCGCGCGTCGACGCTAGTCGGGCCGGGCGCGGCGGCGCTCGACGAGTTCGCCGAGCGCGCGACACTCGACCTCTCGAATCCTGCCGTGCGGCTCTCCTTCCTGATCGCGATCGGGATCGGCGTCCACAACTTCGGCGAGGGTCTCGCGATCGGCCAGGCGGCCGCGGCGAGCGAGATCGGACTCGCCGTGACGCTGATCATCGGCTTCGGCTTGCACAACGCGACCGAGGGCTTCGGCATCTGCGGCCCGCTCAGCGGGGCCGGGATCCGCCCGAGCTGGCGGATGCTCGGACTGCTGGGACTGATCGGCGGCGGCCCGACGTTCCTCGGCACCGTCGTCGGCCAGGCGTGGGCGAGCGCCGCCGTCTCGGTCGTGTTCTTCACCATCGCCGGCGGCTCGATCCTCTATGTCGTGCAGGAGCTGTTCGCGGTCAACCGCAAGTACGGCAACCCGGTGCTCGTGATGTGGCTCGTGCTCGTTGGCGTCCTGCTCGGCTTCGCGACCGACTTCGTCGTCACCGCAGCCGGCGTCTAGGCGCACCCCACCCAAAGGGCGGGGTCGCGGTCCCTCCGCCCTCGGCGTCGACGCTACCCGTCAACCCGTCGCGCCCTAGTCGCGACTTCGTGACGGAGCTGTGACAACCGGAGGGCGGGAGGCCGGCTCCGACCAGGGCCGGGGCTACGCTCGCGACTCGTGTCCCGCCTCGCCTCCGTCTACCCGCTCGTCAGCGCGCGCGCGCTCGCGCGGCCGTTCACGTACGTCGTGCCCGACGGGACGGAGAAGGGCGCCGTCGCCGAGATCCGGTTCGGCAACGCGCGCCGGCGCGGCGTCGTCGTCGAGGTCGACGTCGAGCCGCCGGAAGGCGTCGAGCCGGCGCCGGTCGAGGGGATCGCCGAGCAGCTGCCGCCCGCGCTCGTCGATCTCGCGCTCTGGCTCGCCGACTACTACGGCTCGACGCCCGCCCGCGCCCTCTCGCTCGTCGCGCCGACGTACCCGGCTCGCCGCGGCGAGCGGCGCGATCCCGCCGCGACCGCCGCCGGCCTTCCTGCCGAGCCCGCGCCCGCACGGCTCTCCGACTCGCAGGAGGCGGCGCTCCAGCGCATCACCGAGCTGCTGGGCGCCGGCGGCGGCAACGTTCTCCTCGCCGGCGCGACCGGCAGCGGCAAGACCGAGGTCTACATACGCGCGTGCGAGGCCGCTCTCGCCTCGGGCCGCGGGGCGATCGTCCTCGTCCCGGAGATCGCGCTCACGCCGCAGACGGTCGGCCGCTTCCGCGCCCGCTTCGGCGACGCGGTCGCACTCATCCACTCCGGTCTCTCCGAGGCGGAGCGCCGCGACGAGCGCGAGCGGATCCTCGCCGGGGACGCGACGGTCGTCGTCGGCGCCCGCTCCGCCGTCTTCGCGCCGCTCGCCGCGCTCGGCGTCGTCTGCGTCGACGAGGAGCACGACGCCTCGTACAAGCAGGAGTCCGACCCGCGCTACGACGCGCGCACCGTCGCGGCGAAGCGGGCGGCGCTCGAAGGAGCAGTCGCCGTCTTCGGCTCGGCGACGCCACGGCCGGAGTCGTGGGAGGCGCTCGAGCGGCTCGAGCTCGGCGGCCGGATCGCCGCGCCGCTGCCGGTCGTCCGCGTCGTCGACCTGCGGCTCGAGACCGCCTACCCGCTCTCGGGCCCGCTCCTCGCCGAGCTCGGCCGTCTCGCCGAGAACGGCGGCAAGGCGATCCTCCTCCTCAACCGCCGCGGGGTCGCGCCCGCCCTCCACTGCCGCGCCTGCGGCGCCACCCGCCGCTGCGCCAACTGCGACGTCGCGCTGACGCTGCACGGGGACGGAACGCTCCGCTGCCACCACTGCGGCGCGCGCGAGCCGGCGCAGGAGACGTGCCCCGCCTGCGGCTCCGCCGAGCTCGCCCGGATCGGCGCCGGCACGCAGCGGCTCGAGCGCGAGCTCGAGAAGCGCGTCCCCGAGCTCGAGCGGATCCGCCTCGACGCGGACGCCGTCGCGAAGCCCGGCCAGCTCCGCGCGGCGCTCGAGCGCTTCGCCGCCGCCGACCGCGCCGTCCTCGTCGGCACGCAGATGGTCGCGAAGGGACACCACTTCGCCGGCGTCGAGCTCGCCGCCGTCGTCGACGCCGACACCGGCCTCGGCCTCCCCGACTTCCGCGCCGAGGAGCGGACGTTCCAGCTCCTCACCCAGCTCGCCGGCCGGAGCGGGAGGGAGGCGCCCGGACGCGTCATCGTTCAGACATTCCAGCCGGAGTCGCGCGCGGTCCAGCACGCCGCCCGCCACGACGTCGCCGGCTTCCTCGCCGGCGAGCTCGAGCGGCGGCGGGCGCTCGGCTACCCGCCGTTTCGCCACCTCGTCCGCATCCTCGTCTCCGGCCCCGACGAGGCCGACGCCCTCCGCGCGCTCGAGGAGCTGAAGGCGGGCCTGGGCGGATTCGAGCTGCTCGGCCCGGCGCCACTGCTCCGGCTCCGCAACCGCCACCGCGCCCAGCTCGTCGGCAAGACGGACCGCCCGCGCGCGCTCGCCTCCCGCGCCGCCGCGCTCCTCGCGGCGGCCGCTCCCGCGATGCGCCGCGCCGGCCTGAGCGCGGTCGTGGACGTCGATCCGCAGACGGTTTAGGGTCGGCCCATGAAGGACTTCAGGGAATTCATCCTCCGCGGCAACCTCGTCTCGCTCGCCGTCGCGTTCGTGATCGGTGCGGCGTTCGCAGCGCTTGTCGCCGCGCTCGTCGCCGACCTGATCACGCCGCTCATCGCCGCGATCGGCGGTAACCCCGACTTCTCGGCGCTCCATTTCACGCTCCACAACAGCGTCTTCCTCTACGGCAGCTTCCTCAACGCGCTCATCGCGTTCCTCGTCATCGCGCTCGTCCTCTTCTACTTCGTCGTCAAGCCGACGAACGCGCTCATGGACAGGCTGAAGACGGAGCCGCCGGTCGACGAGACGGTCAAGCAGTGCCCGCACTGTCTCAGCCAGATCCCGGCCGAGGCGTCCGTCTGCGCGTTCTGCACGCGTGACGTTCCCGCGGCCGGATGAGCGCGGAGGAGAAGGTTCGCCAGGGCGGCTGCCTCTGCGGCGCCGTCCGCTACAGCGTGCGCGGCGAGCCGTCCCACGTCGGCCGCTGCCACTGCGCCGACTGCCGAAAGCGGTCGGGGAGCACGTACACGATCTACGGCCAGTGGTCGCTCGACTCGTTCGAGTTCAAGGGCGAGTACGCGACGTACGAGAACGACAGCTTCTGCCCGCGCTGCGGCGGCCGGCTCTTCTCCCTCTATCCGGAGGGCGTCGAGCTCCAGCTCGGCTCGCTCGACGACCCGCCGTTCGAGATGCGGCCGGAGGCCGAGATCTGGATCAAGCGGCGCGAGTCGTGGCTGCCGGCGGTCGACGGCGCCGCGCAGCACGACGAGAACCGCCGCTAGTCCTCCGCGATCCGCTGGAAGAGGACATGGTCGCGCCACTCGCCGTCGATCCGGAGGTAGCGCCGTGCGAGCCCGATCCGCTCGAAGCCGTTCCTCTCGAGCACGCGCTGCGACGCGAGGTTGTCGACGAGCGTCGCCGCCTCGAGCCGGTGGAGGCCGAGCTCGCCGAACGCGTACTCGATCACGCCGGCGACGGCGGCCGTGCCGAGACCACGGCCGTTCCGGGCTCCGTCGACCCAGTAGCCGATCGTGCCGCTCTGAAAGTCGTCGCCTCGGACGTTCGAGAGGTTGAGCGTTCCCGCGATCGCGTCGCCGTCGAGGATCGCGAACTGGTGGATGCCCTCGGCGGCGCGCTGCTCGATCCTCGCGCGCTGTCCTTCCGCCGTGAAGAACGGCTCCGGCCGGACCGGCTCGAACGGCGCGAGGAAGGAGCGGTTCGCCGCGTAGAGCGCCGCGAGCTCGGCCGCGTCGTCCGGCCGCAGCGGCCGGATGCTCACGCCGCGAGCGCGGCGGCGCGGTCGGCGGGGAAGCGCTCGAGGAGCCAGTCGGCGTCGAGCGGCTCGCGCCGGTACGGGCGGCCGTTGACGCGGACGAAGTCGCGCGTGCGCGGATCCATCGGCAAGCGTGCCTCGACCGGGAAGTACCGGTTGTGGCGCTCGATCAGCTCGTTGACCTCGGCGAAGCTCCACTCGCCGGCGAGCCCGCGCCAGGCGGCGGCGAACGCGACGGGATCCTCGAGCTCCGCGGCGAGCGTCCGCCACGCCTCGTCGAGCTGCCGCTCGTGCTGCTCGACCGCCTCCTCGATCGCTCGCAGCCGCCGCATCCAAATCGTCGGCCCGCTCAGCGCCCGCACGGCCGAGTCCGCGTCGGGACGGAAGTTGCGGAGCCGCTGCCGGAGCGGCGCGCCGCGCACCGGGCTCGACTCGAGATCCGCCTCGAGCGTCTCCCGCTCCCGCCGGTCCTGCGGCGTCTCCGGGCGGGTCGCTCCCTGTCCCATGACTTCCTTCAACGTCTTGGGATCCACGTCCGCGAGGGTACCCTCCGGCCCATGACGGAGATCGAGGGACAGGTCAAGGACGAGAAGCTCGACCCCGAGCGCGAGGCGCGGCGACGGCTCGCGCTCTCGCAGATCCGCCAGTACCCCGACGCCGCGTTGAAGATGACCGCCCGCCCGGTCGAGGAGTTCGACGACGACCTGCGGCGGCTCGTCGAGCGGATGAAGCAGCTGATGAGCGACGCGAACGGGATCGGGCTCGCCGCGACCCAGGTCGGCGTCCTCCAGCGGCTGTTCGTCTTCCAGGCGGCCGAGGACGAGGTCGTCGCGCTCGCGAATCCGGAGATCGTCGAGCGGAGCGAGGAGACGACGGTCGACGACGAGGGCTGTCTCTCGATCCAGGGCATCCTCCTGCCGGTCGAGCGCCCGGCCACGATCGCGATCGCCGGCCGCGACGAGCACGGCGCCGAGGTGCGCTACGAGCTCGAAGAGCCGTACTCGCGCGTCGCGCAGCACGAGTCCGACCATCTCGACGGCGTCCTCATCCTCGACCGGACGACGCCGGAGGCCCGGCGCGAGGCGCTCGCGCAGCTCCGGCCCCGGATCGTCCTCTCCTGACATGGCGCGGCGGATCGCGGTCGCCGCGACCGCGCCGTTCGGCGCCGACGTGCTCGAGCGGCTCGCGGCCGAGCACGAGGTCGTCCAGCTCTTCACGCGACCGGACAAGCCGGCGGGACGCGGGCGGAAGGTCGCGGCTCCGCCGGCGAAGGAGGTCGCCGAGCGGCTCGGCATCCCGGTCGAGCAGCCGGCGAAGCTCGACGACTCCGTCGGGATCGCCGCGAACGCCGTCGTGGTCTGCGCCTACGGGCTGCTCGTTCCGCCGTCGCTGCTCGACCGCGCGCTCTGGCTCAACGTCCATCCCTCGCTCCTGCCGCGCTGGCGCGGCGCCGCGCCGGTCGAGCGGGCGATCATGGCCGGCGACACGGAGACGGGCGTGACGATCCATCGCACGGTCGAGGCGCTCGACGCGGGGCCCATCGCGGCGCAGCAGTCCTTCGCGATCGCGCCGAAGGACGACGCCGGCGCCGTCTACGCGCGCGCCGCAGAGGTCGCCGCGGATCTCCTCCGCGACGTGCTCGCCGAGGACGAGCCGGAGTTCGTCGAGCAGTCCGAGGACGGGATGACGTACGCCGAGAAGATCGGCCCGGCCGACCGCGTCCTCGATCCGGACGCGCCTGCGCAGGAGCTCGTCGACCGCGTCCGCGCCCTCTCGCCGCACATCGGCGCCCGGCTCGGAGACCTGCTCGTCTGGCGGGCGCGCGTCGGGGAGGACGGCGGCTTCGAGCCGCTCGAGGTGCAGCCGGCCGGCGGCAAGCGGATGCCGTACGACGCGTACCTGCGGGGCCGGCGATGACGTGGTGGTACGCGGTCGTCGAGGCGGAGCACGAGCTCCAGAACCCGACGAGCGCGGCGAAGATCGTCCTCCTCGGCGAGCGGCTCGGACTCGGGCCGGAGTCCCACGTCCTCGACATCGCCTCGGGGAAGGGCGGGCCGGCGCTCATCCTCGCCGAGCGGTTCGGCTGCCGGCTCACGTGCGTCGAGCGCTCGCCGGAGTTCGTCGCCGCGGCCCGGGAGCGCGTCGCGGCCGCAGGCCTCGGCGACCGGATCGAGATCGTCGAGGCGGATGCGGTGGACTACGAGATCGGCAGCTACGACGCCGCTCTCTGCCTCGGCGCGACGTTCGTCTACGGCGGTGTCGTCCCGACGCTCGAGCGTCTCTCCGCCGCCGCGCCGCTCGTCGCCGTCGGCGAGCCGTACTGGCGTCACGAACCGCCGCCGGAGACGACGGATCCGAAGCGCGTCGCCGAGGACGACTGGCTCTCGCTCGCCGAGACGGTCGACCTCGCGGAGTCGACGGGCGTCCGCGTCGTCTCGCTCATCGCCTCCTCCCAGGACGACTGGGACCGCTACGAGTCGCTCCATTGGCAGGCGCTCGACCGCTGGCTCGCGGCGAATCCCGACGATCCCGATGCGGCGGAGTTCCGGACGCGCGGCGAGGCCTACCGCGAGCGCTATCTCCGCTGGCAGCGGGATGCGCTCGGCTGGGCGATCCTCGTCTGCCGCTCGTGAGCGTCTCGCCCGCCAGGCGTACCGCGTACGAGGTGCTCCTCCGCGTCTTCGAGCACGACGCGTACGCCGACCGTGCCTTCCGCAGCGCGGCCGAGAGGCTGGACGAGCGGGAACGCGCCTTCGCGCAGCGGCTCGCTTACGGCGCCGTGCAGCGGGTGCGGACGCTCGACCACGCGATCGACACGCTCGGCCGGCGGCCGGTGCGGAAGCTCGACCCGCCCGTGCGCGCGGCGTTGCGGCTCGGCGCGTATCAGCTCGGCTACGCCGACACGGCGCCGCACGCGGCGGTCAACGAGTCGGTCGAGCTCGTCCGCCGGGCGCGGCTCGCGCGCGCCGTCCCGTTCACGAACGCCGTGATGCGGCGGCTCGCGGACGGCATCCGGCCGCTCCTCGACGCGCTCCCCGACGGCCCCCTCAAGGAGTCGTACCCGGACTGGATCCACGAGACGTTCGTCCGGGTCGTCGGCGAGGACGGTGCGCTCGCGCTGATGCGGACGATGAACGAGCCGCTCGAGACCGTCGTCCGGTTGATCGACGGCGAGCCGCCCGCGGGCGCGGAGGCGTCGGACGTTCCGGGCGCCTATCGCGTCGCGCGCGTCGACGATCTCGCCGTCGCCGCCGGTCGGGTCTGGCCGCAGAGCCGCGGTTCCCAGCTCGCAGGTCTCTGCGTCGGCTCGCAGGCCGGCGAGCGCGTCCTCGATCTCTGCGCCGCGCCCGGCGGCAAGACGGGGCAGCTACGCGGCGAGGTGACCGCGGTCGAGGTCGACCCGCACCGCGCGAGCGAGCTCCGCGTCAACCTCGCGACGCAGGGACGCGGCGACGTGACCGTGGTGGAGGCGGACGGGACGGCGCTCCCACCGGAGCTCGACGGCTTCGACCGCGTCCTCGTCGACGCCCCGTGCTCCGGCCTCGGCGTCCTCGCGCAGCGGCCGGACCTCCGCTGGCGCGCGACCCCGCTCCCGGAGCTCCAGGCGGCGCTGCTCCGCTCGGCGGCGGAGCGTGTCGGGCACGGCGGCACGGTCGTCTACTCCGTCTGCACGCTCAACCCGGACGAGTGCGAGGCCGTCGTCGACGCGAGCGGGCTTCGTGTCCTGCCGCTAGGCGAGGAGTGGCCACAGTTCGCCCATCCGTCGCGGCCGGAGTTCCTCCTCACGCTGCCGCACGTCCACGGGACGAGCGCCTTCTTCGTCGCGCGTCTCATCCGCGATTAGACGCGTCTCCAACGGCCACGTCCAGTTGTCTGACGACGGGGCGTGTCCGTTTGGGGCGGCGGGACAGGGCCCCCGGCGGACCTGTCCCGAATTCGAAACGGGATGGTTGCGCGGTGGACGTGTCCCGTCGGGACACGTCTCGGTGTCTGACACCGGGACACGGCCGCTGCGGACGCGGGAGCGGCTGGTTTCGCGTTCCGCAACGGCGTACGATCCAGCGGCGGCTATGGCGTGGAAGGACTGGATCAGGACGGTGGAGGTCGAGCCGTCGCTCTATGCGGCGGACTTCGCGCGGCTCGGCGAGCAGGTGGAGGTGCTGCTGCGCGCCGGCTCCCGCGTCTTCCACTTCGACGTCGGCGACGGGCATTTCGTCGAGCCGGTGACGATCGGCCCGGTCGTCCTCCGGTCGATCAGCCCGCTCGTGCACGAGATGGAGGGGATCCTCGACTGCCACCTGATGGTCGACAACCCGGCGCGCCACTTCCCCCAGATCGCTGCGGCCGGGGGCGACAGCGTCACCTTCCACTACGAGGTCGTCGACGACGTGCCGGCCACGATCGCCGCCGCGCGCGAGCACGGCCTCCAAGTCGGCGTCGCGTTCAACCCCGAGAGCGAGCCGGAGGAGGTCGCGGCAGTCGCCGGCGGCGCCGATCTCGTTCTCTGCATGAGCATCCACCCGGGCTACAGCGGCCAGGAGTTCATGCCGGAGGCGCTCGACCGTATCGCCCGGCTGCGCGCGGCGCTGCCCGACGGCGTCCACGTCCAGGTGGACGGCGGCATCGACAACGAGACGATTACCCCGGCGTACGAGGCGGGAGCGACCCTGCTCGTCGCCGGCTCCGCGATCTTCGGCCGCGAGGATCTGCCGCGCGCCTACCGGCGCCTGGTACAAGCGCTCGCGTGAACTTCTTCGAGCGCGCGCTCGAGCTCGCCGAGCGGGGGCGCGGCAAGACCGGCGACCACCCCCTCGTCGGCGCGGTCGTCGTCCGCGACGGCGAGGTCGTGGGGGAGGGCTGGTACGAGTACGAGCTCGTCCGCCACGCCGAGACAGCCGCGCTGGAGCAGGCGGGGGAGCGGGCGCGCGGCGCGACGCTCTACGTCACGCTCGAGCCGTGCTCCCACCACGGGAGGACGCCGCCGTGCGCGGACGCGGTCGTCGCGGCAGGGATCGCGCGGGCGGTCGTCGGCGCCCGCGACCCGAATCCGGTCGTCGACGGGCGCGGCCTCGCGCGGCTGGAGGAGGCCGGGGTCGAGGTCGGGCTCCTCGACGACCTCGCCGCGCGCCGGCAGAACGAGGCGTGGCGTGTCTGGAAGGCGCTCGGGCGCCCGTTCGTGACGTACAAGGCGGCGGTGACGATCGACGGCAGGGTCACAGTGCCGGGCCGGCGCTGGGTGTCGGGGGAGGAGTCGCGGCGCCGGGTCCACGAGCTGCGCGCGGCGTCCGGCGCGGTCGCGGTCGGGATGGGGACGGTCCGGATGGACGCGCCGCGTCTCGACGCGCGCGACGTCGGCGCGACCCGCCAGCCGCGCCGGCTCGCCTTCGGCCGCGGGCCGCTGCCGGAAGGCTCCGAGCTCGAGCTGCGCGCCGGTCCGCTCGCGGAGGAGCTGAGCGCGCTCGCGGCCGACGGCGTCCAGTCGCTCCTCCTCGAGGGAGGGCCGACCCTCGCCACGGCGTTCCTCGAGGCGGGGCTCGTCGACAAGCTGCTCCTGTTCGTCGCGCCGGTGCTGAGCGGGGAGGGGCCGCGCGTCGTCGGCGAGCTGGCGCAGCCGCGCGAGCTCCTGCATCTCCGCGCGGAGCCGTGCGGCGGGGACGTCCTCGTCGAGGCGTACCTGCGAGAACCGTAAAGCGGGCCCGCAGGGAGTCGCAGCTGCGGGCCCGCTCTGCCTGCACGGTCGCAGCCGGCGAGCGGGCGCGCCTCCGCGCCGATGCTGAGTCGGATACGGCAAAACCCGCATCGTCACTAGGCTTGGCGCGTGTTCACGGGCATCGTCCGGGAGGTCGGCAGAGTCGCGTCCTTCGACGGCTCCCGGCTCGTCCTCGAGGCGCCGGAGACCGCTGCGGAAGCGGCTTCCGGCGACTCCGTCTCGGTCGCCGGGACGTGCCTCACGGTTGTCGCCGTGGACGACGGGACGCTCTCCTTCGACGTCGTGCCGGAGACGCTCGCGCGGACGACGCTCGGCCGGCTCGAGCCGGGCGCCGCGGTCAACCTCGAGCCCGCGCTCCGCGTCGGCGACCAGCTCGGCGGACACGTCGTGCAGGGGCACGTCGACGGCGTCGGGACGCTCCGCGGCCGCGGCGAGCTGACGTGGTTCGACTCCCCGCCGGAGATAACCCGCTACTGCGTCGAGAAGGGCTCGATCGCGGTGGACGGGACGTCGCTCACGGTCGCTGCGATCGACGACGGCGGCTTCGCCGTCGCGCTCGTCCCGCACACGCTCGCTGCCACGACGCTCGGCGCGCTCGCGCCCGGCGACGGCGTGAACCTCGAGGTCGACGTGCTCGCGAAGTACGTCGAGCGGCTCACGGCGTGACTCCCTTCGCCGGCGTCGAGGAGGCGATCGAGGACATCCGGAACGGGCGGATGGTGGTCGTCGTGGACGACCCCGACCGCGAGAACGAGGGCGATCTCGTCGTCGCCGCGCAGTTCGCCACCGACGAGGCGGTCAACTTCATGGCCACCCACGCGCGCGGGCTGATCTGTCTCTGCCTCACGGCCGACCGCTGCGAGCAGCTCGGCCTGCCGCCGATGACCCAGAAGAACGAAGCGCGTCTCGGAACCGCCTTCACCGTCTCGGTGGAGGCGCGTCACGGCGTCACGACCGGGATCTCCGCGGCCGACCGCGCCCACACGATCGCGGTTGCGATCGACCCGGGCTCGACGCCGCACGATCTCGTCCAGCCCGGCCACGTCTTCCCGCTCCGCGCGCGTGACGGCGGCGTGCTCGTCCGCGCCGGTCAGACGGAGGCGGCGGTCGATCTCGCGCGGCTCGCCGGGCTCATCCCGGCCGGGGTCGTCTGCGAGATCATGAACGAGGACGGGACGATGGCCCGCGTGCCGGATCTCGTCCCGTACTGCGAGACGCACGGGCTCAAGATGATCACGGTCGCCGACCTGATCGAGTACCGCCGCCGCAACGAGAAGCTCGTCGAGCGCGTCGTCTCCGTCCAGTTGCCGACGGAGTACGGCTTCTTCACGGCGACGGCCTTCCGCGAGACGCTGACGGGCCGCGAGCACGTCGCGCTCGTGATGGGGGAGGTCGGCGACGACGTCCTCGTCCGTGTCCATTCGGAGTGCCTCACCGGCGACGTCTTCCACTCGCTCCGCTGCGACTGCGGCGAGCAGCTCGAGGCGGCGCTCGCGGCGATCGCCGCGGAGGGTCGCGGCGTCGTCCTCTACATGGCGCAGGAGGGCCGCGGGATCGGCCTCCTCAACAAGCTGCGCGCCTACGAGCTGCAGGAGCAGGGTCTCGACACCGTCGACGCGAACCTCGCGCTCGGCTTCGCAGCCGACGAGCGCGAGTGGGGGATCGGGAACCAGATCCTCGCCGAGCTCGGGATCACGACGATGCGCCTGCTCACGAACAACCCGAAGAAGGTGTCCGGCGTCGAGGCGTACGGGCTCAAGGTGACGCAGCAGGTGCCGATCGAGATGCCGCCGCACCCGGAGAACGTCCGGTATCTAGCCGCCAAGCGGGATAAGCTCGGCCACAAGCTGCACCATCAGGACTTGAAGTTCGGACCGGAGGGCGAATGAGTTCAGCAGGAGGTTTCTGGCCGGGCGAGCCGCCGGCCGACGAGGGAGACGAGTCCCGCGAGTCGCCGGCGGGGTTCTCGGAGCCGCCGACCTGGCCGGCGCCGCGGCCGGAGGTCGAGGCGACCGACGTCGCGCGCGCGGCCGCGCCTGAGCCCGAGCCGATGTTCGAGGAGCCGGAGCCGCCCGCCGAGGAGCCCGAGCCGCAGCCGATGTTCGACGAGCCCGAGGAGGAGTCCGAGCCCGAGGAGGAGCCGGAGCCGGAGCCCGAGCCCGAACCCGAACCCGAACCGGAGGACGAGTCCGACGACTTCGTCGCACGCGCGTTCGCCGCGGCCGAGAACCTGCTCGCGCAATCGCCTTCCGCCACGTCCGCGCCGCATGTCGAGGGCGAGCTCGACCTTCCCGACGGGGTCGCCGTGCTCGAGGGCTCGCCGTCCGGCGCCGGGCGAACGGTCGGCGTCGTCGTCTCCCGTTTCAACGGCGAGATCACGAACGCGCTGCTGCAGTCGGCCCTCGGCGCGCTCGCCGCAGCCGGAGTGCCGCAGGAGCGGATCACGGTCATGCCCGTGCCCGGCGCCTTCGAGCTGCCGATCGGCGCGATGGCCCTCGCGAAGACGCGGCGCTACTCGTGCGTCGTCGCGCTCGGCTGCATCGTCCGCGGGGAGACGCCGCACTTCGACTTCGTGGCGACGGAGGCCTCGTCCGGGCTCCAACTCGCCGGGCTCGAGACCGGCGTTCCCGTCGCCTTCGGCGTCCTCACGGTGGAGACGGTCGAGCAGGCACGCGCGCGGACGTCGAAGGGCGCCGACGCTGCTCGTGCCGCGCTCGAGATGGCCGACCTGTTCGCGCAGGTGCGCGCACAGGCCAAAGCGACAGGCTGACGAGCTGGACGCGACGGACGTCGCCCGCAGGTTCGTCGAGCTCTGGTACGCGCCCGAGCGGGAGGACGAGCTGCGCGCGCTCCTCGCCGAGGATTACGCCCACCACACCGCGGGCGGCGATCTCGACGCCGACCGCTTCGTCGGGCAGCTCGGCTTCGTCAACTCGGCCCTCTCCGACGTCGACTACCGGATCGTCCACGCCGTCGCCGCCGGGGACGTCGTCGCGGTCTACGTGACGGTCGAGGCGACCCACAGCGGCGAGTTCTTCGGAATCCCCGCCACCGGCAAGCGCGTGTCGACCACCGGCGCCTGCTTCCTGCGCATCGCCGACGGGCGGATCGCCGAGGACTGGGACGCGTGGGCGTTGCAATCGATCCTCGCGCAGGTGCAGAGGGGCTGAGCCCGCCCCAGCGTCGGCTATCCTGCGCCGCTCATGTCGAAAGTTTGTGCCATCTGCGGGAAGAAGCCCGGCTTCGGTCACCACCGGAGCCATTCGATGGTGGCGACGAAGCGCCGCTTCGAGCCGAACCTCCAGCGCGTCCGCGTCCTGCTCGCCGGCAAGGCGACGCGGGCGTACGTCTGCACGCGCTGCCTCAAGGCCGGCAAGGTCCAGAAGGCGCTCTAGCGCTCCCGCGGCGGGCGCCACATCGGGCGCACGCGAACGCCGGGTAGCGCTTCGACTTCCTCGCCGGGCTCGAAGCCGAGCCGTTCGTACAGTCGCGCGTTGTCGGCTGTGGACGCCTCGAGATACGCCGGGACGCGCTCCTCGTCGCACCGCTCCAGCACCGGCTCGAGCAGCGCGCTCCCGCGTCCCTGCCCCTGCGCCTCGGGGACGACGCCGACCGCCATGAGGTACCAGTGCGGCTCCTTCGGATGAACGCGGGCCAGGACGTTCATCGCCCGCGACGCCTTGACGATCTCCCGCGGGAAGAGCCGGAGATAGCGCGGCAGCATCCGGAGCTGCGCGGACGCCGGCTCCGGATAGCCGCCCGGCCGGCGCCAGATCGCGGCGCCGCGCCCGTCGTCGTCGAGCCAGATCTCGCCGTAGCCGGAGAGCGTCAGCCCGCACTCGAGCTCGAAGTAGCGCGCGAGCCGCTCCGTCCGGTTCGGTCCTTCCCGGATGAACTGCGCGACGACCGGATCCTCGGCGAAGGCGCGCGCGAGGATCTCCGCGGCCGCCCCGACGTCCTCTCTTGTCGCGAGCTTCGGCAGGTCACTCCTCCTCCGGCAACGGCGCGCGCACGAGGAAGGGCTTCCCGTGCTGCGACGGCGTCTTCGCCATCGCAGCGAACGTGCCTTCGTCGGGATACTCGACGATGTCCGGCGTCGAGTGGGCGGCGACCATGAGGTAGCGGACGCGCTCGCTGCCGAGGTTCATCACGGTATGCGCGCCGGACGGGCCGGGCGAGAAGTGCGCGACCGATCCCTCGGGAAGCTCGCGCTCGCCGTCGGGCGATCGCAGCGTCGCCGTGCCACGCAGGACGACGAGGTACTCCTCGGTGCCGTGGTGGAAGTGGTAGGGGACGCCGCGGGAGCCGGGCTCCAGCTCCCACACCGCCGCCGCCAGAGGCCGCCCTTCCTCGCGGCTCAGCCGCATGCCGTGGACGCCGTCGCCGAACTCCACGAGCTCCTCCCAGATGTTGTCCCCAAATTCGCTCATGCGGCGATTCTCTCGCAACCGCGATCGCGGGGAGGGCGTCGAACGGAGCAATGGAGGCCGGGCACGCGCTGTCTTCTCCGCTGGGCCGGATCACGATCTCGAGCGCCGCGATCGCGCAGATCGTCGCCGAGACCGCGCTCGAGTGCTACGGCGTCGTCGGGATGAAGGGCTCGCTGCGCGGGCGGATCGCGCGCGGCCGGACGCACCGGCCGGGGATCGAGATCGGCCGCGACGGCGACGACGTGACGATCGACCTCCACGTCGTCGTCGAGTACGGGCTCAACCTCGCGGAGGTCGCCTCGAGCGTCCGGAACCGCGTCGCCTACGAGGTCGAGCGGCTCACCGGCCTCCCGGTGCGCGCGGTCGAGGTCCACGTCGATGCCGTCCGCACGTCGAAGTGACCGCCGCCGCCGACCTCGACCGCGTCCGCGGGATCGTCGGCGCAGCGCTCGGCTCGCTCGAGGCGAGCCGCGGCCGGATCGACGATCTCAACGTCTATCCCGTCCCGGACGGCGACACCGGCACGAACCTCACGCTGACGGTGCGCGCCGTCGCCGAGGCGATGGAGAACTCGGACGCGGCCGATCGCCCGGCGCTCGCGCACGACGTCGCGCGCGCCGCGCTGATGGGGGCGCGCGGCAACTCGGGCGTGATCCTCTCCCAGATCGTCCGCGGCGCCGCCGACGTGCTCGCCGAGTCGGCGAACGGGGTCGAGCCCGGGCTCGCGGCGCGCGCCTTCCGCGGCGCCTCCGACGCCGCGTACCGCGCGGTGCGCCGGCCGGTCGAGGGGACGATGCTCTCGGTCATCCGCGAGGTCGCCGAGGAAGCGGAGCGCCGCGCGGACGAGCCCACGCCGCTCGCCGAGCTGCTCGTCGACCTCGTGCGACGCGGGGAGGAGGCCGTCGCGCGGACGCCCGAGCAGCTCGACGTCCTGCGCGAAGCGGGAGTCGTCGATGCGGGCGGCGCCGGGCTCGTCGAGCTCCTCCGCGGCGTCGCCGCCGCCGTCGCCGGGGAGCCCGTGCCCGAGGCTCCCGAGGTCGCGCGCGAGGTCGCCGGCGTCGACGCGATCCACCTCGAGCCGTCCCGCTTCCGCTACTGCATCGTCTTCGTCGTCGAGGGAGACGGGCTCGACCGCGACGGGCTCGAGGCGGAGCTCGAAAAGCTCGGCGACTCCCTCCTCGTCGTCGGTGACGAGTCGACGCTCAAGGTGCACGTCCACACCGACGAGCCTGGCGCCGCGCTCGCGCTCGGCACCGCGGTCGGCACCGTCGCGGGAGTGGAGCTCGCGAACATGCAGGAGCAGCAGGCGCAGCGCGAGCGCCGCCTCTCGCTCGTCCCCGATCCCGTCGAGCGGGCGGCGAGCGGCGTCGTCGCCGTCGTCGCCGGAGCGGGGAACCGCCGCCTGTTCGAGAGCGTCGCCTCGCCCGTCGGCCCGATCCGGATCGTCGAGGGCGGCCAGACCTCGAACCCCTCCACCGCCGAGCTCGTCACGGCGCTCGAGGATCTCGACGCGGAGGCGGCGATCCTCCTGCCGAACAACTCGAACGTCCGGCTCGCGGCGGAGCAGGCCGCTGAGCATGCCGGGCTTCCCGTCGAGGTCGTCGCGACGGACTCGATCCCGGCCGGCCTCGCCGCGCTCGTCTCCTTCGACGGCTCGCGGAGCGCGGCCGAGAACGCGGCGGAGATGCGGGAAGCGGTCGCCGCGGTCGCGAGCGGCGAGGTGACGCGGGCCTCGCGAGACGTCCAGATGAACGGTGTCGCGATCCGCAGCGGCGAATGGCTCGGGCTGGCGGACGGCGAGCCGGTCGCCGGCGGAGGGGAGTTCGACGACGTCGCGCTCGCGGTCGTCGGCCGGCTCCTCGCCGAGCCGCGCTCCCTCCTCACGCTCCTCACGGGTGCGGAGGCGCCGCAGCTCGACGGCCTCCGCGACCGGATCGCCGCCGCCCACCCCGGCGTCGAGATCGAGGTGCACGAGGGCGGCCAGCCGCACTACCCACTTTTGCTCGGATCGGAATAGATTTGTCACATATGCGGCGTGTGCGGGTCGTGCTCGTCGAGGACAACGAGGTCTTCCGCGAGGCGTTGGAGTTGCTACTCGGAATGCGCGACGACGTCGAGGTCGTCGCGTCGGTCGGCGACGGCGCCGCCGCGGTCGCCGCCGCGGTCGAGCACCGCCCGGACGTCGTGCTCGTCGACTACCGGATGCCCGCCGTCGACGGCCTGGAGGCGACGACGCAGCTCCTCGCCAGGATGCCCGGTCTCGCGATCGTCGCGCTCACGGCCTCCGCAGACGAAGGGCAGCGCGAGGCGCTGCTCGAGGCGGGGGCGGTCGCCTGCCTGCGAAAGGATCAGGAGCTCGAAGAGATCGTCGCCGCGATCCGGCAGGCAGCGCCCGTCGAGTGAACCTCACAGCGGAGAACACCGCGCTCGTCCTCGACTCGACCGCGGATCTCCCGGACGCCGCCGAGCGCTTTCCGAACTGGCGCGTCGTGCCGCTCTACGTCCGCTTCGGCGACGAGAGCTTCCGCGACGGCGTCGACATCGACGCGGCCGCGTTCTACCGGCGGCTGCAGGACGACCCGGAGTTCCCGCGCACGTCGCAGCCGACGCCCGGCGACTTCCTCGCCTGCTACGGCGAGCTCGCCGGCTACGAGCGCGTCTTCTCCCTCCACGTCTCCGGGAAAGTGTCAGGAACGTTCGCGAGCGCCGAGCACGCCGCCGCCGAGCTCGGGGACGGGCGCGTCCGGGCGATCGACACGGAGACGGCGTCGGCGTCGATCGGGCTGCTCGCGCTCGCGATCCAGCGCCGGCTCGAGCGTGGCACGACCGACGAGGAGATCGACGAGCTCGTCGAGCGCTACCGCCGCGAGCGCGGTCTCCTCTTCACCGTCGACACGCTCGAGTTCCTCGCCCGCGGCGGCCGGATCGGCAAGGCGGCCGCGTTCGCCGGCGGGCTCCTCCACGTCAAGCCGATCCTCAAGATCGAGGACGGCGAGGTCGTACCGGTGAAGCGCGTACGCGGGGAGCGGAAGGCGTTCGCGGAGCTCGCGGCGGCGCTCGAGACGGAGACGCGGGACGAGCCGGAGTGGCGGCTCGCGGTCGCGCACGCAGCGGCGCCGGAGCGGGCGGCGGAGCTCGAGGCGCTCGTGCGGGAGCAGCGGCCGAACGCGTCGCTCGAGCTCGTGGTCGGGCTCGGCGCGGTGATCGGCGCGCACGCCGGCCCCGGCGCGCTCGCGCTGTTCTGGTGCCGCGATCCGGCGCCGGGCTAGCCGATGCGCAACCTCCTCGCCGACGAGCCGACGGCGGAGCTGCACGGCATCCCGCTCCGGGCGACGCACTTCGTCGCAGAGGAGGACATCGCGGGGAAGGACGTCCTCGACGTCGGCTGCGGCTTCGGCTGGTTCGAGGTGTTCGCGCTCGCGAAGGGAGCCCGCGCCGTCACCGGGATCGAGGTCAGCGAGCGCGACCTCGAGACGGCGCGCCGCCATCTCGACCCGGAGAAGGTCGAGCTTCTCGTGGCGAGCGCGACCGCGCTCCCGTTCGCCGACGCCGGCTTCGACACGGTCGTCTGCTGGGAGGTGCTCGAACACATCCCTCCGGGGAGTGAGCCGCGGGCGTTCGAGGAGATCCGCCGCGTCCTGCGCCCTGGCGGCCGC